>Ga0302326_10012017_pt1 | contig 18537 bp, 13 predicted proteins | sample Palsa_T0_3_FD_202264 | JGI IMG/M metagenome (GOLD analysis project Ga0302326, IMG submission 202264) | Peat permafrost microbial communities from Stordalen Mire near Abisko, Sweden - Palsa_T0_3 | ecosystem: Environmental > Terrestrial > Soil > Palsa > Peat permafrost | place: Sweden: Abisko...
GACATCGTCGTCGGGGCGGCCGACCGGAGGAGGGGTTGGCTGGAGCCGATCCATTTCTCCCCAAACGTTGCTTCCGGCGGATTCCAGGTCCGGACGGCGTGGCGTCGGAGCTGGAGGCGGAGGTTGCGGTGGTACCGGTGCTGCCGACGGAGGGCCCGCCGCCCAGTCCAGTTCGGGTGGGGGAGCGGACGATGACCGCATGGAGGGTGCCGCCCACGCTGGGGGTGCGTCCCTAAGCGGCTCATCGAACGGAGTCGGAACGTCCGCCGCCCAATCCAGGAAATCCGGATTGACCGGTAGATTTTCCCGCGCCGGCCGAAGCTGCTTGGATTCGATCGCAGGCGCGACATCGCCCACGTCCGCCCATAATTCCTGGTCGCTGAGTGCCTGAGGCGGCGGGGTGTCCGACCGACGAAGGTCTTCGCCGCCTGCTTCCTCGGGACCCTCGATCATTACGGCTACGATGTAGTGACCGACCGTGAAACGGTCGCCGTTACGGAGCTCGTGCGGTGCACGCATGCGCTGCTCGCCGCCGTTCAAGAATGTGCCGTTGGTGGAAACATCGTGGAGCCAATAGCCGCCGTCGCGATACCGGACTTCACAGTGTTTGCTGGAAATGTAGCGGGTCGGATCCGGCAACGTCCAATCGAGATGCGAGCCTCGTCCGATGTCGATGCCGCGCTTGCCGTTGACACGAAAGCTGACGGGGCCGCCATCCGGCAGGGTTGTTTCGTTGACTAACTGAAGAACGAGTGACATTCGGGTTCGACGCCCCTACGGGATTTCGCGGCTCTCTTCTCCCGCTTCGTCTGCACAGTCTAGGGCATACGCTTAAACAGGACCTACAAAATTTTGGGTAACCCTTTCCTGAGACTTACCGCCGCCGCCAGCCATCACAGCCCAGCCTCGGCGAGCCTGATGCCCTCTTGCACGCACCTGGTAAGCCGCTCCGCGCGCGTCCGTTTGGGAGTTTTTGGCAGGCAGGTGAGAATCGCGACACGGACCGCGCGTGCAGTCATGTATGCAGGTGCCGGGGAACCGTACGCCAGCTGTCCGCTGGACCATCCGGCCGCCAAGGCGAGCCAGGTAGTGGGATCGTTGCTATCGCCCTTCGTGCCCAAGTCCACCGCCGCCTGCCTGCGCTCTTCGTCCGGCTGGTACACCCAAGCCTCCGCAGCCCTGAGGGTTGGAGCCTCGGCCAAAATCTCATCTGACAGGACTTTCGTACTTTTGCAGGCCCACCAAACCGCTTCGCGCCTTGGCAGGAGATAGGCGCAGAACGTCACTGCATCGGGAAGCCTGTTACTTGCGATCAACGCCTTCAGGAAATCGATGGGAGATTGATCGGTTGTCGGCGCGGCGCCGACTTTTCTGACCACCTCGGGAAAGGCGTCAAACAAGGCTTGCGCTGTTGCGAACCGAAGGCTTGACATAAAAACCCCGTGTGCGCGGACGAAGCTTTCCGGTTGTGCGCCGCATCTAGGCCGGCACCAGCATGGGAACCATGCCGTCGACCGTCATGCCGCCGATGATGTTCAGCATGCCGGTGAGGTTGACGACCCCCGTAATGTTGATGGTTGGGGCGGTGATGTTGATAGCAGCTTCCGCGGTCAGATTGATGGTCGGAGAGGTGATCGAAATGGAGGCCGGAGTTATCACGATGGTACTCAATCCGGCGCAGACGGATAGGGTTATCCCCTGCAAAGCCTGGACGGTTTGACTGCCCATGTCGATGCTGATGGTCTGATTTCCCATTTGAATGTCGGTGGTATCGCTGCCCATCTGGATGGTCCACGAGCGATTCCCGCCGACCGATCCGGTCTGATTGCGGTTGACGGTGACCAAATGATCTTGTTGGGCATGCATCCGGATGAATTCGCCGCCCTTTTTGTCCTCGAATATGAACTCGTTAAAGCCGCCATGGCCCTTCGAGGAGTCCGACTTCAAGCCCGATTGGGTCTTGTTGTCGGGGAGCGAGTAGGGGTACTTGTTGTCGCCGTTGAAGACGCACCCGACTACCAGCGGCCGGTCCGGGTCGCCTTCTAGGAATTCAACCACCACCTCCATGTCGACGCGCGGGATGAATTGCCCGCCCCATTGCTTGCCGGCCCAGACCTGCGCAACGCGAATCGGACACGTCTTTTGCGGTTCGCGGTCCCAATGAAACTTGACCCAGATTCGGCCGTGCTCGTCAGTGCTGATCTCCTCGCCATCTTCGCCCTTCTTGGTCACGACTTTGGCGGTTTGAATACCGTGGATGCGCGGCTTCGGGGTCAGCGGCATGCTGCGGAACGGCCGGTCGCTGGGCTGGAATTCATATTGTCCGGAATAGCCCACGGCGCCCAAGTCTGAGACGCTGCTGTACTGCTGTGTCCCGAACCTATGGCTGGCGCGAACCACCAGATATTCCTTGTTTTCGGCCACGGTCGGGTATTTCTCGAGCGTGACCAGGCCGCCGGCAAACAGCGAAGGGGCATCGCCGTCGGCTTGGCGCCTGTGGTCGAGAGCCTGGTCCGATTCAAGCCGGAACTTGGCGAACTGCTCGCCTTTGTCCTTCTCGTCGTATTTCCCTGGATAATCATAAAATTCGAACTTGGAGTGGGTGTAATTCTCGGCGGATTCCTTGTCTGCGCGCAGATTCTTCGGCGGCTTGAGATAGTCATAGTCGTTGAACTCGATCTTGCCGGTGCGAAATTGCCGGCGCGAAACCCAACCGAGAAGATTCTGCTGCTGCCGATTGTAGCCGCCGACTGCCGGATTGTATTCTACGGTCGTCAGGTCCGGTATCGCGCTGTGCGAGGAACGAGAATCGGCGAGCACCATGGTGTGCTGACCGTCCTTATGCTCGAAATAATAGTAGATGCCGTATTGCTCCATCAGACGCGAAACGAAAGCGAGGTCGGTTTCGCGGTATTGCACGCAATACACGATCTTGTCGTAGCTGCCGCTCGGCAGTTTGAAATCCGTTCCGTTGGAGAAGTTGGCCTTGGTAAAGACATCCTGGATGATCTCGGTAACCTTCTTGTCGAGAAAAATCCGACAATCGGCGCGATGGCCGAGCAGCCAGGTCCAGGGCCGCAACACCAGCCGATAGGCAAAATACTTTTCCGTGTCGCTGTAACGCTCGTCGCGGCCGATCCAATCGGCCTGAGTCAGGATCCCGCAAAAAAAGCGCTCCTTGTTTTGATAGGTCTTGAGGTTGACCGTGCAGGCCTGCCCGAGCGCCCGATCGAAATCGATATTCTCCTGCTCGCTTAAGGCCTCGATATGGATCGCGAAAAGCTCGCCGAGGGCTTCGTCGGCGCCGAAGCTCTTCAGCACCAGCACATCGTCGCCAAGCGGCGTCTTCAACGTACCCGTGCGGTTCGCTTGACTGAGATTCCCCATGAACATCCTCAGATTTTTGAATGCGAATTCGGCATGATAATTATTCGGTGGCGCCCAGTCGAATCTGTTCCGTCCGTAACGCACGATCTTGCGGGATATTCAAACGGCCGCAGTAACGAGAGATCCCCTGCAGCCCGCAATCACAGATCACTAAGCCGCTGCTAAAGGCATTCGTCCCCGTTGCCCGCGCCTGCGGAAAAATCGACACAGGCAGCAAATTCCGCTCGTCAGCAAGCTGCTAATGCCAAAGAAAGCGAACTTCGATGCGCCGGTTGCGCATGCGCCCTTCCGGGTTGTCCTGCCCGTTGAGCTTATCGGGAAATGCCGGCTGGCTGTGTCCCAATCCTTTGGTCGTGATGTTGGTGAGTTTTACGATCCGACGAATGATGAGCCAACGAGCGACGGCGTCGGCACGCTGCTTTGAAAGCCAATAGTTGTAGGCGTCCTTTCCCAGCCCGTCGGTATGGCCTTCAATGACAATTTTGCCGGGACCGCGTTGTTGAATTTTGTGCGCAAGTCCCCACAGCGCAAGCTCCGCATCCGGCTTTATGTTGTACTTATCGAAGTCGAACAGCACGTCCGCCGGGAACGGTATCATTTCGCGGGTCGTCGCGACAATTTTGTGGTACGGATCCGCAGGAACCCGCAGCAAGTTTTCGACTATCTTCGGCGGCGTATCCAGCGCGCCGATCCATACGTAGCCTACGCTGGCCAAAGCGCCCCCGCCGTACTGACGCCCAAAGCTCGCACTATTCGTTAACAGCAGCGCTTTGGCGTTGCTCTTGAAAAAGTCGGCCACCGTGCCGTTGGCGAACACTCGCGATACGGCCTCGGTTTCAAGGTAGGCCGAAATTCCACCGAGCACGCCTAAGACCGGATGGTCGTCAAGAAGCGAGCGGCCCCTGGTTGCCATCGCGGTAATCGGCAACCCGACGCCAAAATCCGTCAAAATGCTCTTCGGAACATCGGCGGCAGGAATGCCTAGCAGCATCGCGTCCACCGAAACGCCCGCGATGACGCTGGCCGACGCGTCGGCGACCAGGCAGAAGCCTTCAAAATCCCTGTTGTGGAATTCGTTGCCGGGAAAAGAGTCAGAAATAAAAACCTTTCCTTTGCTGTACATGGCTGTACTGGAGCCGCCAAAACTCCACTTTGCGCCTACGCTCGCACCGACCCCAACCGTTATATAATTGAATGACGCGGTGCCGCCCCTGGGATCGTTCAAAACGAACTGCGCTCCGGTGCCGCCGACAAGGCCGTACGATACCGACAGTCCCGAAGACGTGTTCCACGTCCATTCGCTTTCTTTACCGCTGAACATGACAGTCGCCCCTGTCTTTCCGACACCAATGCCGGTGCACTCTGAGCTTTGCTCGAGAAACAGTGTAGCGGAATCGTGGACTTGGAGGCGCGTTGTTTGTCAAAGACAGAAGGTCGGCAGCGCGCGCACTGCGATGAGCGGCCCGCCTTTGCCTCGTTTCACCTCGCTGTTCGCTGGGTATTGAACCGCGACGGTGGCTGAAATACTTTGCCGAGAGATAAGGTGTCGCCGCGGTGATTCACGAAGGCCCGTTTACGCGTCTGACAGATGTGCCAGTATATCGAGCGACTTTCGGTAGGATGCTGCCGCCATGCCGCGCATGATACAGATCGATAAGACAGTGATTGATCAGATCAATTCCGGCAACGCTGACATTGCCAGGGCGATCCGAAATCTTCCGCCACGATCCAGCGTATGGATGGCGTACGAGACGTTCGCTCAATTGAACCCTGCTGAGCAGCGCCTGGCCAATGACCTGGGCATAAATCATCCAAACACAGACCAACATTATGTAGCCATGTATCGCATTCGCGGCGATGCAGTGCTGCGACATACAAAGGCGATGAATCCAGTGGCATTCGACGCCGTAACGCCCGAGTACGAAGCGACGATCGCTCTGGCGGAGGCGCATCGGGCCGAACTGATGACGTTCGACAAACAGCTTTCGGATGCTTACCGGGGGTTCACCGGCTCGAAGATTGCGCCGGAAATGTCCAGAATTTCCGCCGTGACCGCCCCCGCAAATTACAATCTCGGCAGAAAGCTCGTCGGGCTGCAGCCATTGAACATAACTCCGGACGGAACAGTTCATCCAACAGCGCCTGTGCCAAAGCCGATGAGGGTGAACGTGGGCGACAAGACGATCGGCCACGTGGATCCCGACTCCGGAAACCTAATTAAGTCAGACGGGCCACGCACCAAAGGCGGCGCCCGTACAGCCAGCAATATCACAGCGCAAGTCGGCGACCAGATCGAGCCCGTGCAGGAATACGGCCCCTCTGGTCGCGGCGAGGCAAAGTTTCAGGGCGCGATCCTGGCTTTCAGGGGAGTGAATTACGCCCTCCAGGGCATCAATAACTTGATTCAAAAGCAGCGCTACGACAAAAGGTGGGATCAATTGAAAGACGGGGTTCAGCAAAAGCTGGACGACGATCCTCAGCTCGGCGCGCTTATACTGATCTACTACTCGCAGGGTCCAGGCGACCCCGACAGCGAGATCGAGTCGGTGTTGATCTTCCAGGACATTCAAATTGCCTATGGCTTCACCCCGAATGATGCCATCCGCGATTTCAACTCGAAACCGTCAACAAGGATAGCGGCCAATGTTGGCGATAGAATTTGGCTTAAACCCAAGGAGCCGACAGATGTTTCCCGGCTGAAGCTCCCGTTAGGAACAAAAGTGGCGGGCCTCGCGACGTTTGTTCCCGGAAAAGAAAAACTGGTTAGGGTGAAGTTCTCGGGGCCAGCTGGATTTGACGACAAACTGTCGAGCAGGCAGTCGTTGGATGTGCCGGCTGGCATGACGCCGAGATTTTACTATCTCTGGCCCCCAGATGAAATCAGTTATTTTGACGGCAAGATGAAAACCGTCAGCGTGAATTGGACGTTCTCGGACGATGCCGATGAAAGCATGGCGGAGATTAATTATGTGGCGAAGGCTTGGTCGGGCATACCGGTGGTGAAGCTTGATTCTTGGATAAATCCCAGCACTTGGTTCGGAGACGACGGCGCCGTGGCGGCAATGGTCTGGCCGGCAGATAATAGCACAGCGAACCTGTTCCAAACATCCTCTCCGACGGGGGACAATTATGGTTTCCTCGCGAGCCAGAGCATAAGCTTACTGCGGTGGATCAGACCCGAGTTTGTGCGTGTCATCAAAGAACCCGTCGATTGAAGGCTGGCGGTCCAGCACGGCGCCGCAAGCTCGAATCTCTGCGCCTCAATTTGATACGCGTTTCCCCGCGTTAGGGCACTTGTTTGTGAAGATTCAAAATGTTCGCTTAACGCGCGCTTAGGTTGGCGGCAGCAGCATGTCTTCGTATTCCCTGTTCACTTCGCTGTTCGGTGCTGATCGAGCGGGTAAGGTAACCGAGATGATTTGCTGAATGTAAGTGGTGCCGCGCTGCGCGATGGGATCGACGGCGGCCTTCTTCCAGTCGGGCCGATTATTTGGTACAGTTATCCGTTTAGTTAACCGTGGGGGACAGACCATTGTCTGCGTCCGATCTCGGCGCGCCGGAAGAGCTTGGCGAGAATGCTGCGCCGGCATCGGTCGCGCGGGCTGACCCTGGCATCTCCACCGCGCCGGCGCCAGCGGCTGCTGTTGTCTCGCCATTAGAGGCGGTTGGAGCGCCCCAGCCGATGGAGGCCGTTGAAGCGCTCCAGCCGATGGAGGCCGTTGAAGCGCTCCAGCCCGTAGAACCCGGCGAAATGCCCCCGCCCCTGGAGGCCGTCGAAACGTCCCCGCCCCTGGAGGAAACGCCCCAAACGCCCGCGGTTGTGGAAGCGAATGCCGCGGCGCCTGCGGCAGTCCCACTGGATCCCCAGATCGCGGCGCTTTGCACGCCTCTTTCGGAGGCTGACCCGTGTGGCCCCGATCTCGATGCCGAGGGCGACATTGAGTACCTCAATTTTTTCGCTTCGGCGGAAGGCACCCTACCGACCTCGTTCTTTTCGGTTCAGGATCCGACAAAAACGTTCTTTTCGGCGCAGGACGACGAATCCATCAACGCCAAGGCGGCATTGCCGGGCCAGATCGCGGCGATCGAGCCGCTGTTGCAGCGCACCCACGATATGAGACTGTTGGTCCTGCGGGCCCGGCTCTTCATCCTCAATAGGGACCTTGCCGGTTTTGCCACCAGCATCGCGGCCGTCGCCGAGTGGCTCGACGGCTTCTGGGATAGCGCGCATCCGCGCGCCGAGGCCGATGCTCTCGGTGCGCGGATATCGGCATTGGCCGCGCTCGACCTTCCGACTGTCATCTTCCCGCTTCAATACGTGACGTTGTTCGAGGCGGCGCGGATCGGAGCGGTGAATTATCGGGCGTGGTTGATCGCTTCGGACGAGGTCAAGCCGCGGCCCGGCGAGCAAAAGCACGCGGTTAGCGTCTTGGCGGATGCCGTGGTGGATGCCGATCTGGGCAGATTGGCTTCTCCGCGCCGACATATTGCATTGGTCAAGGCTTCGCTCGACCGTATCCGCAAGGCCTTCCTTGCGCGCGGCGCCTCGTTCGGCTTGGCGAACCTGCCGGCCCTCGTGGATAGGATATCGGCGTTCATTAATCCGCCCGGCTCGCTAGAGCAGCAGGGTTCGGCCGAAACCATTGCTGACCGCGCACGCGGCGCCAGCGAGCCGGACGTCCGGGGGCCGACGACGCTAGCCGAGGCACGCTCCGCGCTCGAGGCGGTCGCGAACTATTACAGCCGTCAGGAGCCTTCGAGCCCGACAGTGCCGTTGGTGCGGCAAGCGCACCAGTTGATCGGCAAATCGTTTGTCGAGGTCATGAGCATCCTCGTTCCCACCCAGGTGGACAAAGCGGCTTTCCAGATCGGCGGCGAGCAAATTTTCGAGCTGCCGCTCGGCAGGCTTCCGAAGCTCCCGGAAGCTGCTTCGGCAAATGCGCCGCCGCTTGCCGCCGACGGCGCGGCCAATCCCGCGGCTTACAACGTTCGATCGCGCGCCGAGGCTATTGCCCTCCTGAACGCCGTGCAGCGGTTCTTTCGCGTCGCAGAGCCGTCCAGCCCGGTGCCGATGCTGTGCGAGCGCGCCCGCGCCCTTGCTGAGCGCGACTTCATGGGCGTGCTGCGCGATGTCCTTCCCAAGGCCGCGCTCAGGGCCGCGTCGGCGGATAAATGATTGAGGCACCGGTTATTACTTCCGAGGGCCTCGCTAATTGTGACTGAGTTGACTGAGTTAATTCGGTCGAGCCGGTGAAATGACGCAGTTCAATCTGTTGAATGATCGCGGCTATAGTCAACTCGCCGATTTCCCAAGCAGGCAACCGCGTTACATCGATAAATCGTTGATATGTTATTCAGACCAAAGATTTGGCCCTCACGCTCCCCCCAATCGGAATCTTGGGAATTGAGGGGACCATTAATACCGTAAGAAAATTGATCAGCGAGCATGAGCCTTTGAACCCGCAAGTTAAAGTAAAGCGGTTCCGAGCCGTTGACCACGATTCAGAGGTAGTGGGCCAGCCCACTACCGGCCGTTGACGCGAGTGGAAAAAAGACCTCTAATAAGCAACTTTCTCGACTAGCTGAGCTGAACGCGGGGGCGACAGATGGCTCAACAAAGCGGTCAAAAGTTTATTCGGCGCGTTCGTCCGCCGCGCGTTCACATTACCTACGAGAATCCCGCGAACGCGGAGGAGAAGGTCGAGATCCCGTTCGTCATGGGCGTGATGGCCGATCTGTCAGGCAACGCCGCCGGGGTCGAGAAGGAGGATATTGCCCAGCGCAAGTTTGTAGAATTCGACATGGACAACCTCGACGCTCGGATGGCGGCGATCCAGCCCGGTGTTAGCTTCCGCGTCGAGAACAAGCTCGGCGACAAGGAGGGGGAGCAGATACCCGTCAGTCTGCGGTTCAACAAAATGGCCGATTTCGAACCGGCTGCGGTCGCCAAGCAGGTGCCGGCGGTGGGCAAGCTGCTCGAAGCGCGTCAGCAGCTCGCTAATTTGGTCCGCTATATGGATGGCAAGGTTGCCGCGGAAGAATCGCTGCGCAAATTGCTGTCCGATCCGCAGCTTATGAAGGCCTTGAAGGACCGCGTGTCGAAAGAGGACAAGGTCGAGGGCAAATCGTAAGGCTCAAATTCGGAGAGACTGATCATGGCGGTTGAAACGGTCCGTTCCCCCAAAGATGCGCTGGTTGAAACCCGCGATACCGATGAGTTCTCGGCGCTGCTGAAGCAGAGTTTCAAGCCGCGAACCGAGCGCGCGGCGACCGAAGTCGAAAACGCTGTCCAGACGCTGGTCGAGCAGGCGCTGGTCGATACCAGCCTGATCAAGTCCGATGTCCTCGATACCATCGAGGAAATGATCGCGCAGCTCGACAAGAAGCTGTCAGCGCAGATGAACGCGATCATGCATGCGCCCGAGTTTCAGCAGATCGAAGGCGCGTGGCGCGGTCTGAAATACCTGGTCTTCCAATCCGAGACCGATGCGCTCCTCAAGATTCGCGTGATGAACGTTTCCAAAAGCGAGCTGTACCGGCATCTACGGCAGTTTCCGAACGCCGCCTGGGACCAGAGCCCGCTGTTCAAGAAGATTTACGAGGAGGAATTCGGCCAGCTCGGCGGCCAGCCTTACGGTTGCCTGATCGGCGACTATGCGTTCAGCCACCAGCCGACTGATGTTCAGCTTCTGCGCGATCTCAGCAGGATCGCCGGCGCCGCCCATGCGCCGTTCTTTGCCGCCGCCGACTCCACTCTGATGGGAATGGATTCGTGGAACGAGCTGATGAATCCGCGTGATTTGAGCAAGCTGTTCGACACGCCGGACTACGCGGCCTGGCGGTCGCTGCGCGACTCGGACGACGCTCGGTATCTTGGCCTTTGCATGCCGCGCGTGCTGGCGCGCTTGCCCTATGGCGCCAAGACCGAGCCGGTCGAGGAATTTGCGTTCGAGGAAGAGACTGACGGTCATAAGGGCGAAAAATATGCCTGGATGAATGCGGCCTATGCCATGGCCGCCAACATCAATCGAGCTTTCAAAGAATATGGCTGGTGCGCCCGTATCCGCGGTGTCCAATCGGGCGGCGATGTCGAAGATCTGCCGGTGCACACATTTCCGACCGACGACGGCGGAATCGACCTGAAGTGCCCGACCGAAATCGCGATCAGCGACCGGCGCGAGGCGGAGTTGGCAAAATCGGGGCTGATTCCGTTGATCCATCGCAAGAACACTGACCGTGCCACCTTCATCGGCGCGCAGTCGCTGTTCAAGCCAAAGGCCTATCAGAACAATCCAGAAGCGACCGCATCGAGCAACTTGTCCGCGCGGCTACCTTACATGTTCGCCTGCTGCCGCTTTGCGCATTATCTTAAGGTCATGGTTCGCGACAAGGTCGGCTCATACTACGAGAAGGACCAGCTGCAAAAGTGGCTGTCCAACTGGATCAACGAATACATTGACGCCGATCCGAAGAACTCGTCCGAATCCGTCAAGTGCCGGCGACCGCTGGCTGGCGCGAAGATTTCAATCATGGAGAACGAAGAGAACCCCGGTTACTACGCCGCGACGTTCGAACTCAGGCCCCACTTCCAGCTCGAGGGCATGGACATCGGTCTGCGTTTGGTCTCGCGGTTGCCGGTCGCAAAAACCTAGGCAGACAACAAGGGTTTTCGGCGGGCGATACGACTGCTTCACACGAGTTATGGCAGACCACTTTTCAGGGGCGATAAATGGCCGACGCTTATATGTTTCTTAAGCTTGAGGGGATCGACGGTGAAGCTCAAGACGCGCAGTTCACGAACCAGATCGAACTTGAGTCGATGAGCTGGGGCGTGACCAACTCGAGCTCGTTCAAAAGGGGTACCGGTGCCAACGTCGCAAAAGGCGACGTGCACGACTTGAGTTTCACCAAATACGCCGACAAAGCGTCGCTGAACCTGTTGAGATTTAGCACGACAGGAAAAACGATTCCGTCCGGTGAACTGACGCTCGTTAAACTTCAGGGAGAAACCAAAATAGGATTTATAACGGTCAAGCTGACGAATATTATGGTAACTTCGTGGAATATTTCTGGGCACGGTGGGCAGGACTTGCCCGTCGAGAGCGGCAGCTTGAATTTCGTGAAGTTTGAGGCGTCGTACAAGCCTCAGGGGAATGAGGGAGATCCGGCGGGCAATGTCGATTTCAACTATGATATCCAAAAACAAACATCTTAGCGGCGTTAACCCAAAGCGCCGTGGTACTGCCGGTCGCTGCAAAGCAGTTCTGGAATCGGTCAGCACTGCACTCGCGTGTACATGATGGTCGGCGTCTGGGGTCTTAGAAGCGTCGAGCTCATCGACGGAGTGCGTTATGACCAGCCCCGACAAACGAACCCGCCTTAGCCCACCTCTGATGCATGTGTTTCGCGCGGCCCATGCGGCCAAGGATGCCAAAAAGCGCGTGGATATTCGCGACGAGGCCGGCGAACGCGTGCTAGCCGGCCGGCGGTTGCGGCCGCGTCAAGTTATTACCGAATCGGTGCTGCGGCAGGAAGTGGCGCGCGACCTCGACGCGTTGTTGAACACCATTGCCCTGGAATCCACGATCGACATGAGCGCAACGCCCGAGGCGCGCGCCTCGATCCTGAATTTTGGCATCCCGGATCTGACCAAGCGCACCATCGACGAAATCGGCGTCGCCGATATTCCCGGCGAAATCCGCACCGCGATCATCAATTTTGAGCAGCGCCTGTCGGCGGCCTCCTTGCATATTGAGCGTGATACCAGCGTCGACATCACCGAACTCAAGGTGAGATTCATCGTGCGCGCCGACTTGACATGCGATCCGATCCACATCCCGGTCGAATTCATCGCCGACGTGATTGAATCCGGTCAGGTCATCGTCAATCGGTTATGAAGCGCGCATGAACCCCGAATTTCTCGATCTTTACAATCGGGAACTTCAGCTGCTCAACGAGCAGGCGCGCGAATTTGCCGCGGAATATCCGGGAGTAGCGGAGCGGCTCGGTGGCATTCTGGAAGATCGGGTCGATCCGCTGATCGGCGGGTTGCTTGAGGGCGCTGCCTTTCTCGCTGCCCGCGTCCAGCTCAAGCTCAAGCACGAGTTTCCGGAATTCACCAACAATCTGCTTGAGCAGATCGTCCCGCATTACCTGTCGCCGACGCCGTCGGCGATGCTTGTCAAGATCGTTCCGACGTTCGGCGACAAGGCGCTCCGCGATGGTCGCGCCATTGGCCGCGGCTCCTACATCGATGCCACTTACCGTCAGCTCGATCGGCAACTCGCCTGCCGCTATCGTCTATGCGGCGACATCACGATCTGGCCGTTCGAGCTAGCCGGGGCCGAGTATTTTTCTTCGCCCGCTCCATTGCAGGCGCTTGGTGTTTCGGTGGGCAGTGAGGTTCTGGCCGGGCTGCGGCTCACGCTGGTACATCGCACGACCGATCGGGCGGAGGACGAACCCACGGACCCGGAGACGTTGCGCAAACCGGAGATGCTGTTCGCGGGATGTCGCTCCGCCAATCTGCCGCTGTACTTTGTCGGCCCGGAAGGGGACGCGGTAGCGCTTTATGAACAGTTGTTCGCGCATTGCCGAGGCATCTATTTTCGGTTCCTTGACGAGTTCGGCGATCCGGTCGTGCTGCCGGCGCCGGCGCAATCGCTTCGCCAGGTCGGGTTCGAGCGCGAAGATGCCTTGTTTCCCAACGATGAACGCGTGTTCGAGGGTTTCGATCTGTTGCGCGACTTGTTCGTGTTTCCGCGCAAGTTTCTCGGCGCCGATCTGACAAGGCTTCGCGACGTGCTGCCGCGGCTGAAGGCGAACACGGTGGACATCGTGTTCGCGTTCAATGAGGTCAATACGCGGCTTGCCGCTGCAGTAAAGCCCGCGATGTTTGCACTTTACGCGGCGCCGGCGGTCAACCTGTTCGAGAAGACGACGGACCGTATTCCTCTGAAATCGAGCCAGCACGAATATCATGTCGTGCCGGACCGCAGCCACTACCTCGATTACGAGCCGCATCGGCTGCTTGAAGTCTACGCCCATTATTCCGGCGGGCGGGAAAAGGTGCCGGTGCAGCCGCTTTACGCCGCCTCGCTCGATGCGCCACGAGGATCATCCGCCCCATACTACACGGTCCGCAGGCTGCCCCGGCTGCGCACTGTCGAGGAGAAGCGCATCGGAGTATCGTCGGATTACACCGGCACCGACATGTTCATTTCGCTGAGCGCGCTCGGCGGCAGCGACGACGACAGCGCGATCGCGGAATTAAGCGTTCGTGCGCTCTGCTCGAACCGCCATTTGACCGAGCATCTGCCGATCGGCGCCGGCGGCGCCGACTTTCGTCTGGTCGACGATGTCTCGTTGGATCTGGTTTGCGTGGCCGGTCCGACGCAGCCGCGCGAGCCGATCGTGAAGCAATTGCGCAGCCGCAGCGAAACGGCGCATACCGGCGTGGTGACTTGGCGGCTGGTCAACATGCTTAGCACCAATCATCTCGGGCTTGTCGAGAGGGGCGGCGGCCGCAATGCCCAGGCGCTGCGCGAAACCCTTTCGATGTTCGCCGACATGAGCGATGCGGTGACCGAGCGGCGCATCCGCGGTATCCGCAGCGTCGACAGCCGACCGGTCGTGCGCCGCGTCCGCGAACGCACCGGCGTCGGCGCGGCTCGGGGAACGGAGATCACCGTGACCATCGACGAAAGGGCATTCGAAGGGACCGGCGCATTTTTGCTCGGCGCCGTTATCGAACGCTACTTTGCCGAATATTCGAGCTTCAACCATTTTACCCAGACGGTCATCCGTTCGGTGGAGCGCGGCGAGATCATGCGCTGGCCGCCGCGCATGGGCTCCCGCAGAGCGCTATGAGTAAAGCGAGGGGGCGGTGAGTTTTCTGCAAAGGCTCGAAGCCGAGCCATATCGGTTCGATTATTTCACCGTGCTACGCTACTTGGAGCGTGCATCACCGGGCAAACCGCGTATCGGCGACTGTGCGACGGGGCGCGACGAGCTGGTCCAGCTGCGCCAGGATCCGTACATGGACTTTCCCGCCTCGAACCTCGCGCGCGCGGTGACGAGCGCGGATAAGCCGATTCAGATTTTCGTCAAATTTCTCGGTTTGCTCGGGCCGCAAGGCGCGCTGCCGCTTGCTACCACCGAGGAGGCTTACCACTACCTGCTCGGCAATGATGACGCATTCCCGCGCTTTCTCGACATCTTCAATCATCGCTTTATCGAGCTGTTCTTCCGCGCCTGGGCGGATTCGCGGCCGATCGTTCAGTATGATCGTCCCGCCGAAGACCGGTTCGTCGCCTATATAGGTTCAGCGATCGGCCTCGGCTCCAAGCCGTACCAGAATCTCGACAGCATTCCGGATGCGGTGAAGCTGGGATTTGCCGGCCTTTTGAGCGCCCAGGCGAAGTGCGCCTCGCGGCTCGAGGGAGCCATTCGCGGCCTGTTCAACGTCAAAGCGGAGGTTAAGGAATTCGTCGGGAGCCGGCTCGCCATTGAACCGTCCGACAGGAGCGTCCTCGGCGGCGGCCACAATATATTGGGTGAAAGCGCGCTGCTCGGCCGGACTCTTTTCAGCGTGCAGGATAAGATCAGAGTGCGGATATTCACGAAGAGCCTGGCGCAATATCTCCGCTTCCTACCGACCGGCGACCTATGCGAACCTCTGGCCGATCTTGTGTTTTTCTATAATGGTGAGCAGCTCGACTGGGACGCCGAGCTCGCGTTACCGGCCGGCGCTGCAGAGCCGATTCGGATCGGAAGATTCGGCCAGCTTGGCTGGACCACCTGGATGGCGCCGAACTGGACATCCACGGAAGCCTATCGGCGCGATGCCAGGTTTCATCCCGCCGATCGCGTGAGGCACAAGCGCACGCGTAAGACAAAAGAAACGCGCGTGGAGGGGGCAGACAATGGCCGATATCAGCCTTGAGGCGGTTGCTGGCAAGCTCAACCGGGTCGGTTACGAGGCGTTCTTCAAGGCGCTGCGCCAGGCCAAGGGAGCTGGCAACCGCAACGTCGAGCTAGCCCACTGGCTCGCCCACATCCTGCAAAGCGAGCGCACCGACATCGGGCTCACAGCCGACCATTTCAAACTCGATCGCGGCAAACTCATGACCGACATTACCACGGTCGTCCACGGTTTCCGCAAGAACGAGACCGAGATGCCGGCGGTCTCCAACACGGTCATGGATTTACTCGACCGCGGCTGGCATTACGCGACGCTGTTCTTCGGTGAGACCCAAATCCGCACCGGTCATATTCTGGTCGGTGCGCTGCAGTCGCGCGAGCTTGCGCGCGCCTTCACCAATGTGTCGCGCGAATTCGCCAAGGTTTCGATTGATCTCCTCACCAGTGAACACCGCAAGATCTGGGCCGGGTCGGAGGAGGAGAATCTGCGTCCGATCGACGGCTCGGGGCTGGTGGCCGCCGGCGCACCAGGCGCGCAGGGATCGGGTGCCTCCAAAGGCACGACTGCGCTTGACCGGTTCTCTCAGGATCTGACGGCTAAGGCGAAGTCAGGCGATATGGACCCGATCCTGGGCCGCGACGACGAAATTCGGCAGGTCATCGACGTGTTGATGCGCCGGCGCCAGAACAACCCGATTCTCACAGGCGAGGCCGGCGTCGGCAAGACCGCTGTGGTGGAGGGGTTCGCACAACGCATCGCGGCAGGTGACGTGCCGCCGCCGCTGCGCGGAGTCCGACTCTGCGTGCTTGACGTAGGATTGATGCAGGCCGGTGCGTCGATGAGGGGTGAATTCGAGCAGCGTCTACGTTCGGTGATCGACGAGGTGCAGCAGTCGCCGACCCCGATCATCCTGTTCATCGACGAGGCTCACACCCTGATCGGCGCGGGCGGCTCAGCCGGCACCGGCGACGCCGCGAACCTGCTCAAACCCGCTCTGGCGCGTGGTACCCTGCGGACCATCGCCGCGACTACGTGGTCGGAATATCGCCAATATATCGAGAAAGACCCGGCCCTGACGAGGCGTTTCCAGCCGATCCAGGTCGGCGAGCCGGGAGTTGAGCAATGTTGCGACATGCTGCGCGGAATTCTCGGTCCTATGGAGCAGTACCATAAGGTACGCATCTCGGATGCAGCGATTGTCGCCGCGGTCAATCTTTCGCATCGCTACATCCCGGCACGGCAGCTGCCCGACAAGGCGGTGAGTCTGCTGGATACCGCCGCCGCCCGCGTGGCGATCAGCCAGAGCGCCGTCCCGGCGATGATCGCCGATACGATAGCAGCGATCGCTTCACGCGAGCAGGAAAAGGTGGCGCTGGTGAGCGATAGCGACATCGGCGTGGCGGGGGATGAGCGCATCGCGGCGCTTGATGCGGAAATCGCCAAGCTAAAGGAAAAACTCGCCGAACTCGAAGGGGAGTGGGAGACCGAGCGAAAGCTCGTTAGCGAAATTCGGAGCCTGCGCGACATTCTGACTCCTCCAAAACCGGCGGCAGGCAAGCCGCAGGAGGACAAACAGTCGCCGGACGGCGGACCCGCCGCGACCAACCTGGCTCAGTCGCCGGACAAGGAGAGCGTCCGCAAACAGTTGCGGGAAAAATTCGAAACGCTTGAGGGCCGCGACCCCGAAAAGCGCATGATCTATCCGCACGTCGACGAGCAGGTGGTCGCTGCGGTGGTCTCCGACTGGACCGGCATTCCGGTCGGCCGGATGGTCAAGGATGAGATCGAGAATGTGCTGCGGCTGCCTGAAATTCTGAACAGGCGCGTTATCGGTCAATCTCACGGGCTGTCCATGATCGCCAAACGCATCGAGACCAGTCGGGCGAGGCTGGACAATCCCAGCAAGCCGATCGGGGTATTCATGCTATGCGGCCCGTCCGGCGTCGGCAAAACAGAAACTGCGCTCGCTCTCGCCGAAGCACTCTACGGCGGCGAGCAAAACATGATCACCATCAACATGTCCGAGTTCCAAGAGGCCCACACGGTGTCGTCGTTGAAGGGCGCGCCGCCCGGATACGTTGGCTACGGTGAGGGTGGGCGGCTGACGGAGGCCGTACGTAGGCGACCCTACAGCGTGATCCTGCTCGACGAAGTCGAAAAGGCGCATCCCGACGTCCATGAAATTTTCTTCCAGGTTTTCGACAAAGGATTCATGGACGACGGCAATGGCAGGCGCATCGACTTCAAGAACACTTTGATTATTCTCACGACCAATGTCGGAACCGACCTGATCATGGGCCTTTCGGCCGACCCTAAGTTTCGGCAGGATCCTGAAGCGTTGGCGAAGGAATTGCGGCCGGAATTGCTGAAAGTGTTTCCCCCGGCATTGCTCGGTCGGATTGTTTCGATTCCATACTATCCGCTGTCAGGCAAGATGCTGGGCGGTATCGTCCGGCTGCAACTCGATCGAATTGGCCGCCGCATTCGCGAGAATCACGCCGCCGCGTTTGTTTACGATCAGGCGGTCGTCGATCACATCGTCTCTATGTGCAACGATCCGGATTCGGGCGGCCGGATGATCGACAACATCGTCGCCAATACCATGCTTCCAGCGCTTTCGCGCGAGTTTCTCAAGCGAACGTTGGCCAAGGAGAAGCTGACGGAAGCCAAGGTGACGGTTGCGGATGGCGATTTTTCATATGCTTGGGCATGACGATGGAGAAAAGCAAAAACCGTTTCGAACAGGTCGATGAAATCCAGCCGGATGCCATCAACTTGACTCTGGCGCAGAAGGCCGACGGCCAGGTCGGCACGGTCCATTGCCCAAAGGCCGCCGCTCCGGACCGGCTGCCTGCAGATTTGACCAGTCAGGAGGTCGCGGCCCGCGACGCAGTGATCGGCGCCATCCAGCTTGCCAACAGCAAGAAACTCCCCATCGTGGTCATTGATCCGGACAATATCTGGAAGCCGGAATGGGGAGAGCTTTGGCGTTATGAGGAAGACTAACCGGAAGGCCGGTGACGAAGATTTCCAGATGGGCTCGAAGCGGTATTAGTGCTGCGTTCCCGCAGATCGTTACCGACGCCGGTTCAATTGGCGCTGAGGCTTTCGCGCAATCGAACGACTTGCGGACGCAGCCTGGTGCAACCGAGCTCACGCTCGAAGCGGGCGATTTCGTCGGGGGTTGGATTAGCGCGTAGCCGCGCGAGCCTTTCTTCGTCACGCTT
>Ga0302326_10012018_pt1 | contig 18536 bp, 15 predicted proteins | sample Palsa_T0_3_FD_202264 | JGI IMG/M metagenome (GOLD analysis project Ga0302326, IMG submission 202264) | Peat permafrost microbial communities from Stordalen Mire near Abisko, Sweden - Palsa_T0_3 | ecosystem: Environmental > Terrestrial > Soil > Palsa > Peat permafrost | place: Sweden: Abisko...
CCGCTGGGGAGAGGGCAGGATAAAGGGCGCGACATGCTCCTCGACCACCGGCCCGACATCCTCGAGCCGCGCGATCATCTTGAGCCGGGATTGCGCCTGCCGGGCCTTGGAAGCCTTGGCGCGGAAGCGGTCGACGAAGGACTGGAGATGCGCGCGCCGGGCCTCGATCTTGGCGCGGGTCGCCGCCTGCAGCCGCAGCCGCTCGGCGCGCTGCCGCTCGAACTGCGAAAATCCCCCAGGATAGAGGTCGAGCTTGCCTTCGTTCAGATGGACGATCCAGTCGACCGAGTGATCCAGAAGCTCCCGATCGTGGCTGATGACCAGGGCGGTTTTGGGATATTTCCGCAGGCGCGCCTCGAGCCATAGGGCGCCCTCGAGATCGAGGTAGTTGGTCGGCTCGTCCAGGAGCAGCAGGTCGGGTTCGGCGAAGAGGGCCGCGGCCATCGCCACCCGCATCCGCCAGCCGCCCGAGAATTCGGCCATCGGCCGCTCAAGATCGCCGATGCGGAAGCCGAGCCCGGTGAGGATTTCGCCCGCCCGCGCCGGCGCCCGGTCGGCTTCAATGTCGGCGAGGCGGGCGTAGATGTCGCCCATCCGCTCCGGCGGCGCGGTCTCCAGTTTTTTGAGCAGCGCCGCGCGCTCGGCGTCCGCCGCAAGGACGGTGTCGAGCAGCGTGACCGGAGTGGCGGGATGCTCCTGGTCAACCGATCCGATGCGCGCCGCCTTGGGCAGATCGATCGACCCCTCGCCGGGAACAAGCTCGCCGCGAACAAGGCGGAACAGGGTCGACTTGCCTGCCCCATTTCGGCCCACCAGGCCAACCTTGGCGCCGGCGGGCAGGAAGAGGGAGGCTGAATCGAAGAAACGCCTCCCCCAGGCATCGAAGACGAGATCGGTGATACGGAGCATTGTCGGGACTCGGGAGTGGCGTAGAATCGTGGGCAGACGAAAGGGTTTCCGGCCGAAAGACGCGCCTTTGGCGTCGTCCTTAGCCGGCTCGCGGGTTCAATCCCGTCTGGTCGCAGTCATCCCGATCGTGCTCCCGCGGCCCCGGCCCTCGGGAGCCGCCTTGGCCTCTATATAGGCCAGCTCCCCCTGACAGTGGAAGACACGGATCCTGAGGCCCGCCAGAAAAGACCTCAGCGGCTCGGCGCGGGCGTCTTACGTCGTGGGATGAGTTGGGGGAACAGGTCGCCTAACCGAACGTGTCGCCTTGCGCTGGTCCCGGCGCACTTGTGACACGCGCCTTCACTGAGACGGCCACGTTCGAGGCGCACCAGGCCGCTCAAGAACTGATCGCCGCAGATGTCGCATCTGACATAGCCCTGCCCCAGCTTGGGCCCCTTGTGGCCCGCAGCCAAATCCCCGATCGCCATGCGCCTCGCCTCCTCGGCCGTGCGATCATAAGCGCCGCCGCGGCGTCGCGTCATGGCGTCCACGCCCGCGATCACCGTACCCTCGGCTTGGCGGGGCAAGGCGCCATGGCTATAAGCCCGGACCCCTTCGCCTCCCGCCCGAACGAGCCCTTCAAGTCCATGACCGAACGCACATTGTCGATCATTAAGCCTGACGCCACGGCTCGCAATCTCACCGGCCGGATCAACGCTCTGATCGAGGACGCGGGACTGCGGATCGTCGCCCAGCGGCGTATCCGAATGAGCCGGGCGGCGGCGGAGCGCTTCTACGCCGTCCACGAAGGAAAGCCCTTCTATGGCGAGCTCGTGGAGATGATGACTTCGGGTCCGGTCGTCGTGCAGGTTTTGGAGGGGAAGGACGCCGTGGCCAACTACCGCCGGGTGATGGGCGCCACCAATCCCCGGGACGCCGAGGCCAACACCATCCGCAAGCTCTACGCTCTGTCGATCGGAGAGAATTCCGTCCACGGTTCGGATAGTCAGCCGAACGCGGCCGTCGAGATCGCCCAGTTCTTCACGCAGGACGATATCGTCGGTTAGGCCAGCTCGCCGCAGACGAAGGCGTCTTCTCCCGCCTCCAGCAAACCCTCGAGAACCCGCGGGGCCTCTTCGCGCGCGGCGAGAACGAGGAAACCCACCCCGCAGTTGAACGTGCGCCGAAGTTCGCGCTCGACGACGCCACCTGTCTCCTGGAGCCAGGCGAACACCGGCGGCAGCGGCCACGCCTGCCAGTCGAAACGCGCCTCGAGACCTTCGGCGATTACCCGCGGCGGATTGTCGATCAGGCCTCCGCCGGTGATGTGGGCGCCGCCCTTGATCAGGCCGGCCTTCGCCAGGGGCAGGACGCTCCGGACATAGATGCGTGTGGGCGTCAGCAGGGCCTTCGACAAAGGCTCGCCTATCGAGAAAGGGGCGGGCGCCTCCCAGGCGAGGCCGCTTATCTCGACGATGCGCCGGATCAGGGCGTAGCCGTTCGAATGCGGTCCGGAGGAGGCCAGGGCGATCAGCAGATCGCCGCGCCTCTGCGCTTCGAGCCTCGGCAGAACTCCGTCCCGCTCCACGGCGCCCACGCTAAATCCGGCCAGATCGTAGTCGCCGGAGCCATACATGCCCGGCATCTCCGCGGTTTCCCCTCCGGCCAGCGCGGCGCCGGCGATCCGGCAACCTTCGGCAATCCCCGCCACGACCGCCGTCGCGATCTCCAGATCGAGAGCCCCAGTGGCGAAGTAATCGAGGAACACCAGCGGCTCGGCGCCCTGAGCCAGGAGGTCGTTTACGCACATTGCCACCAGATCGATGCCGATCGTGTCATGGATTCCAGTGTCGATGGCGATCCTCAGCTTGGTGCCGACGCCGTCGGTGGTCGAGACCAGCAGCGGGTCAACGTACCCCGCCGCCTTGAGATCCAGCAGGGCTCCAAAGCCGCCCAGCGACGCCTGCGATCCCGGACGGGCGGTGGCCAGCGCCAGCGGTTTGATCCGTTCCACCAGGGCGGCGCCGGTGTCGATGTCCACTCCCGCCTGGGCATAGGTCAGGGCGTTTGGCAGCTCGGTCATGACGCTCGCGCCTCTGAAGCATCGGCGTCTTCGGGCGCCGCGACCCGGCCCTTCACCCTTGCAGACTCGCCGTTTGGCAGTCCTATAGCAAGTCGATGACGCCGATCACCACCACCGCCCAACTCGCTTCCTTCTGCGAGCGCCTGGCCGGCGAGCCATTCGTGGCGGTGGACACCGAATTCATGCGCGAGACCACCTATTGGCCGAAGCTCTGTCTGATCCAGGCCGCTTCGATGCAAGACGAGGCGGTGATCGATCCGCTGTCGCCAGAGATCGATCTTCGGCCGTTCCTCGATATCCTCGGCGATCAGGCGATTGAGAAGGTCTTCCACGCGGCTCGTCAGGATGTCGAGATATTCAACAATCTGGGCGTCATTCCCTCACCGCTGTTCGATACCCAGATCGCCGGCATGGCGGCGGGTTTTGGCGAGCAGATCGCCTACGATGCGCTGGCGAGGCAATTGCTGGGCGTCGCCTTGGACAAGTCGCACCGCTTCACCGATTGGGCGCGAAGACCCCTGAGCGAAGCCCAGCTCGACTATGCCCTCGCCGATGTCACCCACCTGGCGCGGCTCTATCCCTTGCTCGTCGCCCGCCTGGAGGAGGCTGGCCGGCGGGCCTGGGTCACCGAAGAGATGCGGGCGCTTACCGACCCGGCGCTCTACGACCTCGATCCTGAAAACGCCTGGCGGCGACTGAAGCCCCGACGACACACGCCCAAGTATCTGGCTGTGTTCCGCGCCGTTGCCGCTTGGCGCGAGCGGACGGCCCAGACGCGCGATCTGCCCCGAGGCCGCGTGCTCAAGGACGAGGCGATCGACGAGTTGGCCGCGCAGACGCCGGTCGATGCCGCTGGCCTCGACCGGCTCCGGGCCGTGCCGCGTGGTTTCTCGGGCTCGAGGCTGGCGCCCGATCTTTTGGCCGCTATCGCCATGGCCCTGAAGCAGCCCGAGGCCTATGCGCCGGACATCGCCCGCGATGCCCCGTCCCCATCCAATCTGGGGCCCGTGGTCGAGCTTCTGAAGGTCCTTCTGAAGGCGCGCTCCGAAGATATCGGCGTTGCCCCCAGGCTCATCGCCACGGTCACCGATCTCGAGAAGATCGCCGGCGCCGAGGCCGCCGACGTGGCGGCGCTAACCGGCTGGCGACGTGAGGCTTTTGGGGAGGACGCTTTGAAGCTCAAGCGGGGAGAGCTGGGCCTCGTTCTCGACGGCGGACGCGTCCGCGTGGTCGAAGTCCGCCGGACCGCGCGACAACCGCTCTGACCTTCCGAGCCGCGGTCAGCCGACGGCCACGCGCTGGCTCGGCGCGACTCTGGCCGGCGCCGCGCGGATCTTCAGTTCGCGATCGAGGATGGCCGCCAGGGTGGCTCCCCGCTTGGCGGCGAGTTCGCCAAGCAATTCGACGCCTTTTTCCTGCGCCACCTTGAGAATAACCGCGCCTTGGCGAAACTCGAGAGAGGCGACTGCGAGCAGCTCCGGATTGCGGCCCGAGAGATCGCAGGCCAAGCGGATTCCCGCGCCCAGAGCCCGGGCCCGCTGGACCTGTTCGACGCCGAGCAGGCGGAAGATGATTTTTGGTTCGCGGATGTCGCTGGCGGCGGTGTGGCGGGCGAAGGAGGCGCAGGCAAGGAAAGCCCGCTCGACATGGTTCATGCCGGCGATAGGCGCCCTGAGCACCTGATCGAAGACCAGGTCGGCTCGGTGATCTGGGTGCAGGCGCGATCCCAGATCGGCCAGGCGGCAGGCCGCGGCAAGCAGAATCGGCTCGCGGCCTCCCATGACGGGCTGCAGAGCGCCGAAGGCGGGCGCCAGCCAGGCCTCCAGGGCGGCTCCCAACCCTTCCGAAAGTGCTTCGCGGAATCCCAGCGCCGCGCAGCCTTCGACCAGCGGGTCGCGCCGCCTGGCGGCGGGCGGCATGGTTTCGAAAAGCAGCCCTTCGCGCAGGCCGAAGGCAGAGATCACCACACGATCCAGATTGAGCTGCTCGATCAGGCATTCAAGCACCACAGCGGCGTGAGGAAGGGTCTCCACCCGACGTCGCGACACGCCTTCAATCCGCTCCAACGAACCGCGAGACTGCTGGCCCACGAACCGCGCGGCCTCAAGGGCTTGGCGGCGGCTCATCTCGTATTGATGAATTATTTCAAGCGGATATGACGACATCCGCATGTGAAGCAGGGCGATGTTGCGCCACGCACCTCCGACAGCGTGGAACGTATCGGCGCGAAAGTCACCAGCCCAGGAGGCGAGGTGACGCGTGACCGCCGCGCGAATCCGCCCGGCGTCGAACTTGCCGCCCTCGATGGCGAAGGGCCCCAGGGGCAGGCTCACGCCGGCAATGGGTCCTGACGCGGTCAGCCGCGTCAACTCCAGACTCGATCCGCCCAGGTCGCCCACCACGCCGCGCGAGTGCGGCGCGCCCGCGAGCACGCCCAGGGCCCCCAGACGAGCCTCTTCCTCTCCCGAGAGGATGCCAAGATCGATGCCGATCTCGCGCTTGACCCGCCGGCAGAAACTTTGGCCGTCGCCGGCTTCGCGCACGGCGGCGGTGGCGACGGCGATGACCGACCTGGGCCGGCTGGCCTCGATCAGCGCCCGAAAGCGCCGAAGTGCGCGCAGAGCGACCTCGACGCCGGACGGCGACAATCGCCCGCTTCCCGAAAGGCCGCGACCCAGGCCAGCGAGGACTTTTTCGTTGAACACCGTCCAGATCGACCGGCCCTCGATCTTGTAGAGGACCAGACGCACCGAGTTCGAGCCGACGTCGACGACGGCGGCGTCGCAGTTTGAGACTTTATCGCCGGAAGCCGACATGTTCGAACGCGCGCGGCAGGTCTTTCACCTTGTGGCCCCGACCCGAAAGGGAGGGATTGGTCATGAAGTACTCGTGGGCGGAAAAGGCTCCCTTACGATTCCATCTCGCGCCGCGGTGATAGGCGCCTTGGGAATCCAAGAGCCAGCTCTGGGCTTCGTCATTGAGGTTGGCCACCATGATCTGCTGAAGGACTTGCTGATGGACGGTGGGGTTTTCGACCGGGGCCATGACCTCGACCCGTCGGTCGAGATTGCGCGGCATCCAGTCGGCCGAGGTGATGAAGACCCGCGCCTCGGTGGAAGGCATTGGCGCGCCGTTGGCGAAGGCGACGATGCGGGCATGTTCCAGGAAGCGCCCGATAATGCTCTTGACCCGGATGTTATCCGAGAGGCCCTCGATACCGGGCCGTAGACAACAGATGCCGCGAACGACGAGATCGATGGCGACGCCGGCGCGACTGGCGCGATAGAGCGCGTCGATGATCTCGGCGTCGACGAGGGCATTCATCTTCGCCCAGATCGCAGCCGGCCTGCCGGCCCTGGCGTTCACCGCCTCATTGTCGATGAGCGCGAGCAGATCGGCTTTCATCGTGATAGGAGAATACGACAGTTTTTCCAGCCGCTCCGGCTGAGCATATCCAGTTATATAGTTGAAAAGACGACCTGAATCTCTCCCAAGAGCCGGCTCCGAAGTGAACAGGGAAAGATCGGTGTAAACCTTCGCGGTGACAGGGTGATAGTTGCCGGTGCCGTAGTGGCAATAGGTTCGCAACACTTCGCCTTCACGCCTGACCACCAGCGAGAGCTTGGCGTGGGTCTTGTATTCCACGAACCCGAACACGACGTGGACGCCAGCCCGCTCCAGGTCGCGCGCCCACTTCAGATTGGCTTCCTCGTCGAAACGGGCCTTGATCTCGACCAGAGCGACGACGTTCTTGCCGGTTTCAGCCGCCTCGATGAGGGCGGCGACGATCGGGCTGTCCTTCGAGGTCCGGTAAAGGGTCTGCTTGATCGCCAGCACATTTGGGTCTCGCGCCGCCTGGCGGAGGAACTGGACCACGACATCGAAGCTCTCGAAGGGGTGGTGGACGAGGATATCCTTCTCTCGGATCGCCGCGAAGCAATCACCCCCATGGTCCCGGATTCGTTCGGGAAACCTTGCCTGGAAGGCGGGAAACTTGAGCTCGGGATGGTCGGTTGGAATGAGCTGGTCCATCTGCGCCAGGCCGAGCTTGCCGTCGATCAGAACGACATCGCCGCTTTGCGCGCGAAGGCCGTCGAGGATGAACTGCCGAAGATCCTCGGGCATGGAGGCGTGGATCTTTACCCGCACTACAGATCCCAGGCGGCGGCGCTTGAGCCGGGCCTCGAACTCCCGCACCAGGTCTTCTGCTTCTTCCTCGATCTCGACGTCGGAATCGCGAATGAGGCGGAAGAGCCCCATGCCCTCCACCGCGCAGCCTGGAAAGAGCTTGTCCAGGAAGAGGATCAGGAAGGTTTCCAGGGCGATGAAGCGACGATGAGACTTGCGCCGGCCATTGGCTTGTCTCGGCAGCTCCCAAAAACGGGCCACTTGGTTGGGGATTGGCGCCAGGGCATAGAGTTCCTTGTTGTCAGAGACCCGACGCAGTTTCAGCGCCAGACAGAAACCCAGATTGGGGATGAAGGGGAAAGGGTGCGCCGGATCGATCGCCAGAGGCGTCAACACCGGGAAGATGCTGGTCAAGAAGATGGCCTCGGCCTCGGCGCGATCGGCGCTTTCCACATCGCGCGCGTCGAGCAGTCGGAAACCCTCGGAAGCCAGTTCGGCGCGCAGATCGAGCCAGATGCGCTGCTGATCGGCCATCAGGCGATTAGCCTCGGCGTCGATCCGAAGAAGCTGTTCGCCAGGCGTCAGACCGTCCTGGCTGATGACCCGCACGTCCTCGCGGACCTGCGCCTTCAGACCGGCGACGCGCACCATGTAAAACTCGTCGAGGTTGTTGGCGGAGATCGACAGAAACCGCAGACGTTCGAACAGGGGATGGCGGGGATTGGCCGCTTCGGCCAGCACCAGACGATTGAACGCCAGCCAGGAGAGTTCGCGATTGAAGAAGCGCCCTGGCGAGACCAGAAGCGCCTCGCCCGCGGAGGGGGACAGTATTTCTACGGCGGGCGCCGGCTCGCTGATTTGGATTGCGCCAAGCGAATGCTCCGGGGCGGTAAGGGCTCGCGCGTGACCGTGCGCGGTTTCAGTCGAAGAGGTCAAGGGTTGAGTCTTCCTGCTCCAGTATCTGCCGGGCAAGGGCGCGGGTAATCTCACGCTGGCCCGTCGCCGCGAGATCGTCCAGGCGTGACACTACATCTTTCGCCGCCGGGATCGAGCGTTCGATGCGGCGGATCAGATACGGGTAGACGTCGTCCGAGGGTCTTATGCTCCTTTCACCGAAGAACTTTCGCAGCACGCCCTCGAGCATCTGATCATCGGGTTCCTCGATCTGGGCCACGACGAGGGCGTTGAGGCGCGAGCGCAGATCGGGGAGCGAGGCCGCCCAGATTTTGGGAGGCGTGCGGGCGGTGAGGAGCAGACTGGCGCCCGCAGCGGCGACATTGATGAGATGGAAGAGGGTCTCGTCCGCCTGCGCCTGGTCGGCATCCTCGATGAGCATCGGCGAGCCGGATTGATCCTCGACTTCCATGCTTGCCGGTTCGAGGATCCTCGCGCCCGATCGCCGCGCCCACGCCGCCGCCAGCAGCGACTTGCCCGATCCCGCCGGGCCGACCAGCACAACGCACCCTCCCGGCCACGCCGGCCAAGCGTCGAGGGCCTCTATCGCCGCCTTGTTGCTGGCTGAAACGACGATTTCCTCGCCCGGGCCCCGTTGCCGGGTCCTCAGCTTCAGCCGCATCTGTTGGCCTTGGCGCATCGTGAAGCATGCTCGACTGATCTGCCTCGACTCGCGATCGGGACATCGAGGAAGGTAGGCATCTCACGATAGAAATCCTACCGGTGGCCACCGCCGGCCTAACTGGACCTTAGTGCGCCGCCTTGACCGGCCGGCGGCGAAGGTCGACGACTCGCCGGTCGAGTTTGTCTAGCGCTTCCGCGGCCGCGTGCAGACCGGCGGCGACCGCCTGATCGTAGGCCTTCCAGTCGCGGATTTCGATGTGGTCGACCATCGGCAGGATGAGAACATCCGAGGCGCTTCTGGCTTCGGCAATCCCGCGCTCCGTGGGCATGGTCGCCGCGCGCATCAGCAGCGAGATGATCGGCGGCCCCCGGCGCCAGTCGCCCGATACAAGCCAGCGCCACAGGGACTCCGGCGCAACGTCGTGGGCGTCGATGCTGCGCCCCCGAGTCACGTCCACCCCGATGATGGGCCCCGGATTCATCGCGTGCAGCAGATCGGCGGGGAAGTTGTTCATGATCGCGCCATCCACCAGGACATCGTTGCCCTGGATCACCGGTGGCAACACCCCCGGCAATGCCGCCGATGCGGCCAGCGCCTCTCGCACCGGCCCTTCGCGATGAAGCTTGTAGCCGCCGCTGGTCAGGTTCGAGGAGACGCAGAAGAACGGCGTCCATAGATCGCATATATCCCGATCGCCGAAGTGATTGGCCAGCCGCGCCCGCATCAGGGCGCCCCGGCTCAAAGAGATCAGTGGAATGGCGATATCGGCGACCGGGCTCGAGTCCACGAACGCATTTCTAAGGCGCCGTTCCAGCTCCTCGTCGTCCCAGTTCATGGCGACTCCCGCGCCGATGATCGCGCCCATCGAGGCGCCGGCGACGAAGTCGATGGGAATGTGGCGCGCTCTCATGGCTTTGATGGCGCCGACGTGGGCGTAGGCGCGGGCGGCCCCTCCAGAGAGGACCAGGCCCACGGCTGAGCCCGTCACCACGCGCGCCAGGCGATCGGCGTCATGAACGTGCGCGCGACGGATGTGGAATATGCGTTCGGGACGAAGGGCGCGGAACCAGGCAGAGCCGTTTGTGGGCGTGACACAGTCGCGGGGGTGCTCGAGGACGAGATCGACCGCCTTCTGCGCCGGGGCAGGGGGACCCTCCGGCGGACGCGCGGGCGGCGCTGGATGCCTCGCCAGCGCGATGTGAAACAAGTGATCGGCCTGCCGCGTCGCGAAGGTTCGCCAAGCAGCCTCGATGGCTTCGGCGGCGTAGAGAACGAAGTCGTGGGCGTTCTCTATATTCGAAAACCACTCGGTCGGCAGGGATTGCGCCTCAACTCCCACCGCCAGCGCCCGATAGCCCTGACGACGGATGATCTCGGCGACCCTGTCGGCAAGGCGTCGCGCTTCGGCGCCCTCGGTCACGCCGATGAACCCGAATACCGATGGATAGCCGGCCATGGTCTCGTCCGGGTTCTGTCTGACGCGTGTCGCCACAAGGCGGGCGAGCTCGGTCATCAGATGCGGATCCTTCTCGGCGGCGGCGAAGAGGTCGTCGCGCGGTAGAGCCAGGATCTCGGAATCCCGCAGGGCAATCACGCTGGACCCGTGCGCTGTCCCGGCGATCAACGACATCTCGCCCACGGGCTCCCCAGGCTTGATTAGGCCCAGGAACGTTTGTCCCGCCGCATGTGACCGGTAGGCGGCGAGGCGGCCGCTCCTTAGCCAGTAGAGCTGGTCAGCCGTTTCTCCAGGCAGGAATAGAGGCGCGCCGCCCGGCAGCGAGAAGGCCACGGCCTCGCCAATGCGGCTTTCATCGGCGAACAGTCTCGCCAAGGCGGTGGACAGTGGGTGTCGGGCGCCGGGTTCCACGTTCTCAGTCTAGCGACCCGTCCTATCTTTGGCGATTCCTCACGCAAGCCGGTTTTGACCGCCGGCTCGGCCAACGTCGACTTGGCCAGAGGTTGCCCGGCGCGCGCGGGCCAAGCAGATACTCTCACCTCCCGGGAAGGGCCGTGGGTGATCGACGCGGGGCTTCCCCGGGTTTAGCCCGTCACTTTGCTGAACTGATTTGCGTTTTTTCGATTTTCCCACCATCTCACGACGGGCAATATTTCTCTACTTGGCTTGGCGGCATATTGCTGAGATAACCGGAACCGACCGGCATTCAGCGCGGCTCCATCCTCCAGATTAGAGTGAACCACTCGATGTCAGAAGAAACCATCAACCTCCTGGACTCCACCGCCAGTGTGGTCGCCGCCTTCGCCGCGAACCAGAAAATTTCTCCTAGCGATCTGCAGGCGCTGATTACGACCGTTCACAAGACGCTCGTCGCCCTCCAGACCCCGCAAGCGAGCGAGCCGGAACCGATCAAGCTCACGGCCGCCCAGATCAGAAAGAGCGTCACTCCCGACGCTCTCATCAGTTTCGAGGACGGCAAGCCGTACAAGACCCTCAAGCGGCATTTGACCACGCGAGGTCTTACCTTGGCTGAATACAAGACCAAGTGGGGGTTGCCGACCGACTATCCCACCACTGCGCCAAGCTATAGCGCCCGGCGCTCGGAAATGGCCAAGAGCCTTGGCCTCGGCTCCGGGGGCAGGAAATCGACGAAGCGCGCGACCAAAGAGAACTCCTCATCGGCGACCAGGAAGCCCCGCGGTCGCCCGCCGAAGAAGGCCTCCGGCGAGTAGTCGGCGGCCCGAAGCCGGCATCGATTTCGACCCAGCGAAGATACGGCCACCATGGGTGACCCGGCGGTCGTCGACGGCCGCAACCCGGTGGCCCAGGGCGATTGGCAAAGAGCCATGGCGTTCCTGGACGCGGCGCTGAAACACAGACGCGCAGGCCGACCCGCTGCTAGGATAGGCAGTGCGCGAGAGGAGGCGGCTTTGTCCAAGACCTATGCCAAGCTCGATGAAAAGCTGATCGCCTTCATCCGGCGCCAGAAGCTGTTTTTCATTGCGACCGCACCGCTTTCCGCCCGTGGATCGGTCAACGTCTCGCCCAAGGGGTACGACAGCCTCGCCATCATCGATGAACGCACGCTGGCCTATGTCGATCTGGGCGGATCGGGCATCGAGACTCACGCCCATGTCCGCGAGAATGGTCGTATCACTCTCATGTTCTGCGCGTTCGAGGGGCCCGCCAACATCCTGCGCGTCTATGGCTGTGGCGAGAGCACGACATTCGATGAGGCGGGTTTTGCGGAAAAACTAAGCTTGTTCCCGGATTTCGGTCGGGCCCGGGCCGTGGTTACAGTGAACATCACAAAGGTCGCTGATAGCTGCGGTTGGGGGGTACCTTTCTTCGACTACAGAGGCGAACGCGACCAACTGCGGCGGTGGGTCGATGATAAGCCCGAGGACGACTGGAAGGCGCGCCGCTACGAGACCAACACCCTGTCGATCGATGGCTTGCCCGGGCTGGTCAAGGCGGACTGATCCGACCCTGGCGTCCTAGTTCACCGTCAGGCCGTACAAGCCGGCGACGTTGTCGCGGCAGATCCAGTTACGCTCCTCAGTTGTGAGCGACCGCGTGTGTTCGGCAAGCATTTCCTGCGAGTTGGGCCAGGTGGAGTCGGAGTGAGGAAAGTCGCTGGCCCACATGAGCCGACGGACGTTGCATAGGTCCTTGGTCTTGAAGGCGACCCAGTCGTCCTGGAAGGTGACGTATATGTGTTCGGCAAAGTATTCGCTGGGCATTCGCTTGAGGGGCGGCGCCTTCATCCAGTAACGATGCCGCTTATAGGCGTGGTCCATCCGATACATGTAGTGTGGGACCCAGCCGGCATCGGCCTCGACGCAGACGATCTTCAGGTCCGGATGACGGTCGAAGACCCCGGAGAAGATCAGCATGCCCATGATGTCCTGGCAGCCGCGGATGATCGACAAAAATCCGTTGATCCTTGGGCCCCTCGGGTTCTGGCCCAGTGAGCCCGACCGTGTCGTCAGGATGTGGAACGACAGCGGCAGGCCCAGTTCCACGGCGGCCGCCCACACCGGGTCATAGAGAGGGCTGTCGTAGTCCTCCACCGCCGGCTCGCCGGGCATCATGACGCCCTTGAAGCCCATGGCCTTGACCGCCTCGAGCTCAGCGACGCCGTCGGCGGGCGAACGCATGGAGACTTGGGCAAGGCCATGGAGGCGGTCGGGCGCCTCGGAGCAGTAGCCGGCAAGCCAGCGGTTGTAAGCCTCGAAACAGGCCTTCTTGAAGTCGAAGTCGGGATGATTGCAGAGCAGCATGCCGACGGTCGGGTAGATCATCTCCGCCGCCACCCCGTCGAGATCCTGGTCGGCGAGGCGGTATTTCGGATCCCAGCCGCTTCGCCAAAGGTCCTCGAAGGCGACGCCGTCGACGGTGATCTTGGCCGGATCCTTGCCGGCCGCCGCCAGCAAGCCCAGGGGGACCGGCGTTGGCATGCCTTCGATTACAAAGGCGTCGCCCACTCCAGGCAATGCCTTGATCCTGGGCGCCCGGTCGCGGAAGGCCGGATCGATGAAGTCCAGATAGCAGTTGGGCGGCTCGGTGATGTGGGAGTCCGCCGAAATGGGCTTGCCGATCATTGCCGTTCCCTGCAGTCGCGCCCGCCAATCCGCGCCGCGCCACTAAATCACCCCTGGCGCCCTTTTGCACGCCGGCCCATCCTCCCTGGACGACAGCCTAAGGAGGGCCTCATGCACATCGATCTTGCCGGCAAGCAGGCGGTCGTCAGCGGCTCGACCGGCGGTATCGGCCGCGCCATCGCCGAGGGGCTGGCGCGGGCGGGCGCCGCGGTGGTGATCAACGGGCGCGGCGAGGAGCGGGTCACCCAGGCGCTGTCAGAAATGCGCGCGGCCATCCCCGGCGCCAAACTGGAGGGGGTCGCCGCCGACCTGGCCACTATCGAGGGGGCCGGCGCCCTTTTTGGCCGCGCGCCTGCCGCCGATATCCTCGTCAACAACGTTGGAACGGCGGCGCCAAAGCCGTTCGAGGCGCTCGATGACGCCGATTGGCTGGGACTGTTCCAACTCAACGTGATGAGCGGGGTCCGCCTCACCCGCCACTATCTGCCGGCGATGGTGAAGAAGGGATGGGGACGGGTGGTCTTCATCAGCAGCGAGTCGGCGGTCAATATCCCCAAGGAAATGATCAACTACGGCATGACCAAGACCGCACAGCTGGCCATCTCGCGAGGCGTGGCCGAGAGCGTCGCCGGCTCCGGGGTCACGGTCAATTCGGTCCTGCCGGGCCCGACCAGGTCCGAGGGCATCGGCCGCTTCCTCGGCGCCGCGGCCGAAAGGGCGGGAGTGACGCAGGAAGTGATCGAACAGCAGTTTCTCAAGACCCTGCGCCCGACCTCGCTCATCGGCCGTTTCGCGACCACCGATGAGGTCGCCAACATGGTCGTCTATGTGTGCTCGGAGCAGGCGTCGGCGACAACCGGCGCGGCCCTGCGGGTGGATGGCGGGGTGGTGCGCTTCCTCGCCTGATCGCCAGGACGGAGCGCGTATTACCCACAGCGGAGTCGCCCCGGGGCCGGGCGGCGTTGTATGCCATCGGCCATGCCGGTCCTCGCCACGTCCGTCAATCCCGCCGCCGAACCCTACGGCCGCAATGAAGCCGCCAACCGCGCCTTGGCTCAGACCCTTCGCGAGCGTGTGGCGCGGGCGTCGCTGGGTGGCCCAGAGGCGGCCCGCAAGCGGCACATCGGCCGCGGCAAGCTGCTTCCGCGCGACCGCGTCGAGGGCCTGCTCGATGTCGGCTCTCCGTTCCTGGAGATCGGCCAGTTGGCGGCGTTCGATCTCTATGACGGCGAGGCGCCCGGGGCCGGCCTCATCGCCGGCATCGGCCGCGTGTTCGGCCGCCAGGTGATGGTGGTCGCCAACGACGCCACGGTGAAGGGTGGCGCCTACTTCCCGATGACGGTCAAGAAACACCTGCGGGCGCAGGAGATCGCCCTGCAGAACCGCCTGCCGTGCGTCTATCTGGTCGACAGCGGCGGGGCCAACCTGCCGCATCAAGCCGAGGTCTTCCCCGACCGCGAACACTTCGGCCGGATCTTCTTCAACCAGGCGCGAATGAGCGCCTTGGGCATCAGCCAGCTAGCCTGCGTCATGGGTTCCTGCACCGCCGGGGGCGCCTATGTGCCGGCGATGAGCGACGAGAGCGTCATCGTCCGAGGGCAGGGTACGATTTTCCTCGGCGGACCGCCGCTGGTGAAAGCCGCCACCGGCGAGGTGATCACGGCCGAGGAACTGGGCGGCGCCGACACCCACGGCCGCCGCTCCGGCGTCGTCGACCACGTGGCCGCCGACGATGATGATGCATTGCGGATCCTCCGCGCCGCCATCGCCAATCTCGGCGGCGACCGACGCCAAACGCCCGAGGTGGCCGATCCCGAGCCGCCCGCCCGCGACCCGGCCGAGCTCTACGGAATCATCCCCACCGACGTTCGCGCCCCTTACGAGGTGCGCGAAATCATCGCCCGCATCGTCGACGGCTCGCGGTTCGATGAGTTCAAGGTTCTTTACGGCGCGACGCTGGTCACCGGCTTCGCCCGGATCTGGGGGCGGCGGGTCGGTATTCTGGCCAACAATGGCGTGTTGTTCTCCGAAAGCGCGCTCAAGGGAGCCCATTTCATCGAACTCGCCTGCCAACGAGGAATCCCGCTGGTCTTTCTGCAGAACATCTCCGGCTTCATGGTTGGCGGCCGCTACGAGGCCGGCGGCATCGCCAAGGACGGGGCCAAGCTCGTCACCGCCGTCGCCTGCGCCGAAGTCCCAAAGCTGACCGTCGTGATCGGCGGCTCGTTTGGGGCCGGCAACTACGGCATGTGCGGCCGCGCCTTCTCCCCGCGTTTCCTGTTCTCCTGGCCCAACAGCCGGATCAGCGTCATGGGCGGGGAGCAGGCCGCGAGCGTCCTGGCGACCATCCGCCGCGATGGCCTCGAGCTAAGCGGCGAGACCTGGCCGGCGGCGGAGGAGGAAGCCTTCAAGGCCCCCATCCGCGAACGCTACGAGGCCGAGGGCGATCCCTACCACGCCACCGCGCGGCTATGGGACGACGGCATCATCGATCCGGTCCAGACCCGCGATGTCCTTGGTCTCGCCCTTGCCGTAACCGACGGCGCGGCCATCGTCCCGACGAGGTTCGGCGTCTTTCGGATGTAGAGAGCGCCTCGCGCGCCGCGCGGGCGTCATGCCATACTTATCGAAGCGGCCGCCCGCAGGAGCTCCACCATGCCCAACCCGATAGCCGATCCCCTGGTGGAGGGTCCCGACACCGACGTCATGAGCGATCTGGTGGTCATCGAGGGGGCAGGTGATCCTGCGGTCACCGTCACAATCAATCGCGCGGCCAAAAAGAACGCCTTCGACTCTGAGGTGATCGGCGCTCTTCGCGAGGCCTTCGAGACCCTTCACGCCGCCGACGGCGTGCGCGTGGTCTTCGTCGCCGGCGCCGGGCCGGTGTTCAGCGCCGGCGCCGACCTCGACTGGATGGCCGAGGCCGCCGAGCTGACCGAGTCCGATAACCGCGAAGACGCCATGGCCATGGCGGTGATGCTCAAGCATCTCCACGATCTGCCGACGCTGACGGTCGCTTTGATCCAGGGCGGCGCCTTTGGAGGTGGAGTAGGATTGGCCGCCGCGTGCGACCTTTCCATCGCCACCTCCGACGCCCGGTTCTCCTTTTCCGAGGTCAAGCTCGGCCTCGTGCCGGCGACCATTAGCCCGTACGTCATCCGGGCCATCGGGCCCCGGCGGGCGAGGAGCCTCTTTGCCACCGGCCGGGTCTTCGACGCCGCCTTCGCTAAGGAAATCGGCCTGATAGACGAGGTCGTCGCCGACGCCGCGTCCCTCGCCCAGGCCAAGACGCGGATTGCCGCCGAGATCGTCGCCTGCGGGCCGCAGGCTGTCGCCGCCTCCAAGAAGCTGGTGGACCATGTCGCCGGCCGAGAGATCGATCATGGGCTGATGGCCGAGACCGCCCGCGCGATCGCCGCCGCGCGCACTGGCGAGGAGGGCCGCGAGGGCGTGCGCGCCTTCCTCGAGCGGCGCAAGCCCGGCTGGGCGGTCTGACGGCAAGGTCGCCTTCTCATGGTCGACCCGGAAATCGAGATTGCCGCCGCCGGCTCACTGGTGGGCCTCGGCGGCTGGCGCGTTCGACACCCAGCCAAGATCGGCTCGCCTTGCGCCAACTGCGGCGCGCCGCTGGCGGGACCCTATTGCCATGCCTGCGGCCAGTTGGCCGAAAGCTTCGAGCGATCGATCTGGTCGCTCCTGAAGGAGGCGGTAGAGAACTTCTTCGACGCCGACGGCCGCATCCTCCACACCCTGCCCCGCCTCATGTTCCGGCCCGCGAGCCTGACCAAGGCCTATCTCGCCGGCCACCGCGCCTCCCAGACTCCGCCACTGCGCCTGTTCCTGGTCATCGTCGTCATGGTCTTCTTCGTCGGCGGCCTCACACCGGGCGCACACCGGCCGATCAACTTCTACAGGGGCGACTCGCCGGGGCATTCAACCGTGGATCTGGCCGTCAGCAGCGACCCCCAGGTGCGACCCTTCATCGAATGGCTGCGTCCGCGCCTGAACTACGCGATCAATCATCAGCAGGAATTCGCTTCGGCCGTCGAGAGCTGGTTCCACCGCATCGCCATCATGTTCCTCCCGGTCGCGACCTTGTTGCTGAGCTTCCTTTTCATCTTCAGGCGCCGGTTCTTCATCTTCGATCACGCGATCTTCTCGATGCATTCGCTCTCGTTCATGGGACTGCTGTTCACCGTCGGCAGCCTCATGGGGATGGCGCCGCCCCTGCGAGGCCTGGTCGGTCTCCTGGACTTCGTCGCCCCGACGCATCTCTTCTTCCATATGCGCGGCGTCTACGGAACCAGCGTCTTCGGCACGCTCCTTCGCATGTTCGTGCTCTTCATTCTCTCGGCGATTGCCCTGGCCTTGCTGGTCGCCGCCGCCGTCTTCGTCGAGCTGAACGCGGTCGGCGCGGGGTCCTGACGGGCCGATGATCTCCTCCATCCTCATTGCCAACCGCGGGGAGATCGCCCGACGGATCATCCGCACCACCAGGGGCATGGGGATTCGCACCATCGCCGTCTATTCCCAGGCCGACGCCGGCGCCGCCCACGTCCGTGACGCCGACCAGGCGATCGCCATCGGCCCGGCGCCGGCCACGGAGAGCTACTTGCGCGGCGAGGCCATTCTCGAGGCCGCCACGGCGGGCGGGGCGCAGGCCATCCATCCTGGGTACGGCTTTCTCTCCGAGAACGCCGACTTTGCCCAGAGAGTGATCGACGCCGGCCTGATCTGGATCGGGCCGCCGCCGGCCGCCATCCGCGCCATGGGCCGCAAGGACGCCGCCAAGGCTCTGATGGCCGCCGCCGGCGTGCCGGTGACGCCCGGCTACCTCGGCGAGGACCAGGATCCGTCACGACTCGCCGCCGAGGCGGCGGCCATCGGCTGGCCGGTGCTGATCAAGGCCGTGGCCGGCGGCGGCGGCAAGGGTATGCGCCGGGTCGACGCCCCCGAGGCGTTCGCCGCCGCCTTCGCCGGCGCCAGGCGCGAGGCCGTCTCGGCCTTCGGCGATGATCGGGTGTTGCTGGAAGCCTACGTGACCCGCCCACGCCACATCGAGGTCCAGGTGTTTGGTGATAGCGCCGGCCACATCGTCCACCTCTTCGAGCGAGACTGTTCGCTTCAGCGCCGCCATCAGAAGGTGATCGAAGAGGCCCCTGCGCCCGGCATGGACGAGAAGACTCGCGCCGCCCTGTGCGCCGCCGCCGTCCGCGCCGCCGAGGCGGTGCGCTATCAGGGCGCCGGGACGGTCGAATTCATCGCCGACGCCTCCCGGGGCCTGAGCTTCGATCGCAT
>Ga0302326_10012020_pt1 | contig 18535 bp, 15 predicted proteins | sample Palsa_T0_3_FD_202264 | JGI IMG/M metagenome (GOLD analysis project Ga0302326, IMG submission 202264) | Peat permafrost microbial communities from Stordalen Mire near Abisko, Sweden - Palsa_T0_3 | ecosystem: Environmental > Terrestrial > Soil > Palsa > Peat permafrost | place: Sweden: Abisko...
CATTCAACGCTGGATTATGAAATGGCGTCGAAGGCATCGGCCATTCTTTTTGGTAATTCCGCGACCGAAGACCTGCAAACCATTGATGAAGGCACCCTTCTTTCTGTTCTGGAGGGGGTGCCCCAAGCCATAATATCAAAATCCGAGTTTGAATCCTGCAGTTCGGTAACGGATTTGCTTTCGGAGATCACCCGAGGATTTATGTTCTCCTCAAAGGGTGAGGCCCGCCGGATGATTCTCGGGGGCGGGGTAAGCATCAACAAGACCAAAGTGGACGATCCCAATCAAAAGCCTCAATTCAAACTCCTTCAAAATCGCTACCTTCTGGCACAGAAAGGGAAGAAGAACTATTATCTCATTGCTATAAATTGATTCCGCCTTTGAATTCAACCTGGAAAGAATCCCTGCAAAACAAAAAATTCATTTTTTGGATCGTCATCGCCGGAATTTCTTTGGCGGCCCTGGGTCTTTATGTTCCTTACTACTTTCAACATGTTATCCTCACTAAGAAAGGTTTACTTCTCCACGATATTGTTTTGCAACAGTTTACACCTTCCGATTGGTCGTGGGCCGTGCTGGCGCTTCTTTACTCAGCCTTGCTGTTTTCTCTCACTTCCAATTACTCCAAACCCTGGATCATTCTCCTCGGCGCATCGACGTACGGGACAACGACCGTATTGCGATTACTAACCATGTACCTTTTCACGCTTGAACCTCCCGTGGGAATTATTCCTCTGAAGGATCCTTTTTTGTCATACCTGGTTTACAATGCAGTCGATTTCAACAAAGATCTTTTTTTCTCAGGGCACATTTCGGCGATGTGCACACTGATGTATGTTGAATCCAATAAAATACGGCAATGGGTAATTCTAGTCATGACCTTGGCCATGGCTATTTTACTTGTGGCGCAGCACGTTCACTATACCATCGATGTACTTTTCTCGCCGTTGATTACGTATTTCGTCTTCCGGTGGCTGCGGTCTTTTTATGCTCAGAAGGCCTCGGCTAAATTAAGGTAAACGCCGTGGGATCTTTCCCCGTACCCCAGGTCGAGACGGGCGTTTAATTTTTCGGACTTATCGATCGCTACCCGAAGGCCACCGCCCAGCGAGGGCTTTAACCCCGAAAAGTCGAATTGAGAAAAACTATCGGCAACACGCCCCACTCCGGCAAATAAAACCATTCCGAATCGTTTGTATAAATGCTGTCGCAACTCGGTCTGAACGGCGATAAGGTCCTTGTCGGTATAGCGTCCTTCATAATATCCACGCATGATGCTGCTGCTGCCGATGTTGGCCATGCTTCGAATGGGGACATCTCCAATATTGAAGTTGCCTAAGAATTGACACGCCATCACACTTGTTTTACCCAACGTAAAATATTTTCGAATGTCCAGGATATGGCTCGAATAGTTGAATTGGCTGCCGAGTGCGTTGGTGAACCGGTTGGTATAATACTGAAAGTAAAAACCGCGGGAAGAGCTGAATGCATTATTGCGACTATCCCAAAGAAGCATAACTCCTATTCCCGAGGTAAAACTTCCTTTTCGGCCCGCCACGTTTTCGGTATCGAAAATGCTTGGCCCGTTGGGGTTCCCGTATTCAAACGAAAAAACATTTTGCGATTCATAGGCGATGCCGACATAAAACTTTTTATAGACATTCCGGAGAAGCTGCGGGAAAAGATAGTATTGTGATATGGTATAATGTTCGAGATTGCTTGACAAGGAGTTGTTCCCTAATCCCCAAAACCGGTCGGGAAACCGGCTGGCGGATCCGTTGAGCCGGAGAATATAGGCCTCGTTAGGAAAAAAAATCGAACCGTCAAAACCAAAAATCAATTGACGCCGAAGCGTTGCAAGCCCCAGAGCTTGAATGTACGACGTGCGTACCAGCGAATCTTTATGACTATATTTGAAATAATAGCTGCCAGCCCCTCCAAAGGCCCAACTCAGTTCGGGAGAATGTAGAACCGCCGGAAACAGTACAAAATGATGAATCTTTCCATCCTTCCGTAACGTATCGTTATGAATAAGCTCCTGGCTATAACCGGACTGAACAAAAAGAAGGCAGATATAGAGGAAGAAATACTTATAAAACCTCTTAGACATTAAAATTTTGGATGCTTTATAGTAACAATTAGTTAAATTTGCGGTGATTTTTACATAAAATTGTAGTACAACTCTAAAAAATGGCAATGGCACGAAAGAATGGTTTTCATACAATCACCAGCCAAAACTATCCATTATTTCAACTAAGCGAAATACTGACGCAAGAACAGAAGGATTTTTTTGATAAGTACGGTTTTTTGCATTTTAAAAAATTTATAAGCAGAGAAGCTGTTGAACTCATTTTACGCGAATCAGAGCGAATTCAGGAACAATGGATAAAGGATGACGTAAAAGTAGTTAATGGAGTTCCTATAAAATACGGAACGGATGTCGATGGGAAAAAAATCGTTCAACGCTTTGCTTTTACCAATCAATTTAGTCCCATCCTCAATAACCTTCTAAAAGACGATCGGCTAAAAGCACTTTTCGAATTAATCGGCGCCACTGACTGCCGAATCGGAGAGGATGAAAAAGATGGATTGGTCTTCAATCACTATGTGAATACGTCGGAAAGTAATTATAGTCAGCTGGGATGGCACACCGATGCGTTGCGTGATATCTTTTACGGAAACAAGATCATGCCCATGTTGAATGTCGGAATCCCTCTTGACAATTCCTCACCCAGCAATGGAGGACTTAGAATTCTTCCGGGGACACACAACAAAGGAATCGGAACTCTTCTTTTTAAGAAGCCATATTTCATCAGCAACAAACCCGATAAGAAAGAGATTGGATTGACCGTTGAAGCGGGTGATCTGACGGTCCACGACGGCCGTTTGTGGCATCGGGTCGCTCAGTCGCCTCACACCGGGGAAAAAAGCCGGCGGCGAGTAATGTATATTCCCATTGTCACCGGCAAATTTGAACCCAAAAGTGACCAAAGCAAACCGCTTTTTTACCAGCGGCTGATGACCATCACCAATAAATAATTTCTCCATGTCCCTGGCAGTAATCACCGGCGCAAGCGGTGGAATAGGGCTTTGTATGGCGCATGAATTGGCCGCCCGGAAATATGATCTCCTGCTCATCGCCAGGTCGACGGAGAAGTTAGCCTCGGAATGTGCACGCCTTCAGCAAAAATTCAATGTCAACGTATCCTATTTAGTACTTGATCTTTCTCTGGATGCGTCCGTAAAAGCCGTCAACGATTGGATCGAATCGAATCTTGCGGAAGTGGAGGTCCTTATCAATAATGCGGGATATGGGCTTTGGGGAGAAGTTGAGAAATCCCGACCCGAAGAGTTGGAGAACATGATGCAGCTGAACATGAACACGCCTGTCCGATTGTGCTATCAAATGATCCCATTTTTAAAGAGAAGGAAGGCATCTTATATCCTCAATGTAGCCAGTACAGCCGCCTACCAGGCTGTGCCTACACTGACGACGTATGCAGCGACGAAGGCATTCGTGGTCCTCTTTAGCCGGGGTCTGCGATGGGAACTAAAAGGTACCGGCGTTTCGGTAAGTTGCGTGAGTCCCGGGGCTACGTCCACGGGGTTTATCGATCGGGCTGGTATGCAAGCGCTGAAGGAGCGAGCAGAAAAATTCAGCATGAAACCGGAGACCGTGGCCAAAATCGCCATAGATGGAATGTTCAGGAAAAAAGCCGAGATCATTCCCGGTTTTATGAATTGGTTTTCGGTGAAACTCACCTATTTCCTACCCAAATACCTGATCGAAAAAATTGCGGCCGGACTTTACGACTAAGGTTACTGGGTGTGCAGAACAAATGTTATCCGCCCCTTTGAATGCTCCGGAGCAGCTCCGGATGAAGTCCTTACCAATGATCTTTTTTGAATTTCCTCCTTGCAGATTCTCTCGGCTTCCGGACTAAGTCCGCGTTGCAGTGTTTCGATGCTGATAATTTCACCGTCGCTATCTACGGTTATTTCAAAAACAATCTTGCCATTCTCGTTGTCTGGAAGTTTCGGAGCCTGAGGCTGAGCATCCCAACTCCAGCCCGACATATTCAGGGCAAAGCCGTTTCCGCCTCCTCCCCCATTGCCGGTACCCGGTAGACCCGTATACTGCCCGTTGGGATCCAAAGAACCCTCCTTACTCCCCTTGTCACCCGCCTTATTTTTGTCATCCCCCTGACTTGCGGCAGTCAGGTTTTTCGAACTTGCTCCCTCGTTCTTAACGGGGTTCTCTTTCGCCTTGGGATTGGTCTCCGTTGACTTAACGGCGCCAGGATCCGGTTTCCGAATCTCTTTTTTAGTTTCCTTGACCACCACTGGACTCTCATCGTCCTGTGACATTAATTTTTCATCTGCCGGTTTTGAATCACTTGGCTTTACATCCTCTATTACTTTTTCCGGAGTCTCTTTTTGTCGCGCTTCTTCGGATTTTGTCTCCACTTTTTTTTCATTCGACGACGCCGGTATTTCAGGTTGGATGTCTCCACTCCCCTCCTGGTCTAGACCGAAGTTCAATTCGACTCCTGAGCCCATTTCCGAAAGAGGAGGATTAGGTGCCGTCCATCCGATAACAAAAAGAAAAAGTAAGAGTACCGCCAGGTGAACCCCCAGGGAAGTAAATACGGCTACAACGTGATTTTTTCTCTCCTGCTCGTCACTCATCTCTTTTGAAACCGACTCATTCTGTGATATCGCCGGCTAGTATTTTATCACCCATAATGAATTTCCATATTCTGCTTTTGAAGCATCCGCACTGGACTGGGCATCGCCGTAGGAGCCAAAATCACCAATGGATAACCGGTGAAATTTCGAATTGCCCAGCGATGGAAGAATCTTGGAACTGATCCCTTTTGCACTTAACTTCTTGGCGAAGTCCATAATCAAGTCATTGTCAATGCTACTGGATACAATCACATAAAACCGATGTGTTGGCGCGCTTACTGTTTCAATAGTACCTACAGCGGGCTTGGCATTTGCGGCTGCTTCAGCTGCCAGGCGCTGACGTTCGGCTTCTTCTTTTTCTTTGGCCAGACGCGCATCCTCATCTTTTTTCTTTTTGTCGGCCGCTTCTTTGACCAACTGTTCCTGCGTCGCCTTGGCTCGGGGTACATACCAATATTTGTAAACGAGAAAACCCGATATCCCAAGGACCAGCACAATCGTCAGAATAATAATCATCGGCGCGCTTGAGCTTTGGTTATCCTCTTCGGAATAATCCCTGTTTTCTTCCCGCAATTCTTCGGATGGACGCGGCTGTTCAACCTGAGGTTCGGGCTCAGGTTGACTTTCAGTTACGGGTGGCTCAGGAACCACTTCCGTCCTGTCCAACGGTTTATAGTCAATTTCAGGGAGGCCGAAATTGTCCTCTGAATCCCCGGAACTATCCTGGGCAGCGTCCTCATTATCCTTTTTTCGTTTTGCCATGGCTATGGTTTTAACAAGGTAGTATTACAAAAATAACCTAAATTTTCTAAAATCTATGCCCCTCAGAAGCTCCAACTTACTCCCCCGACAGCCTGAAAACCCCGCACCGGGTAATTCAAATACACCTGGTAATTATTGGATAGCAGGTTATTCAACTTTATAAAAGCTGAGACTTTCCTGGAAATGAAATAATCCATTTTAAAATTCAGGTCCAACGCCGGTTTGATGGTCACCGTACTTTGCATCGGGACAAACTCCAACGCTTTCATGCCTCCTTGCCCGATGAAATCAACGCTGAACAGAAACTTATTGTAGAGGTTGTAGGACGAATTGAAAGCGACCCGGTACTTGGGCCGATGCAATACCTGAGTGGAAGAATAGCTAAAGTAATCCCCCCGGAGGGATAGCTGCACTTTTTCTCCGGGGCTGAAGCCCAGTTCTCCAAAAAAATTTGTCCGTGTGGTATTCGCATAGGTCACATTAAATTTGGACTGATCCGTACTGGAATTTTGGAAGGAGTACAGATTCTTCAAAACGGCAAAAGAAAAACCTGTACCCATGGCCACTTTATTACCCAACCTGCCCTTCAGGCCAGAAAGGAATTCGGCTGACCGATTAGTATGAAAAATAGCCAGGTTGGAATTAACCCAAATATTCTCTTGCGAAAGCGTATGCAACGATACCTTGTCCATGTCGCCTGTAAGGCCTGCATACGCCGTTATGGCGTCACTCAGCAAGTAATCCGCCTGAACATTGGGATACAGGTGAACGGGTTTAATCTTTCGGATCGTATCATTTTCAACCGCTGCGTTAGCCCCCAGGGTCAACCAGAGTTTATCCACTGGCATAAAGCGATAAGCCGGTTTAATCCTAAATAGATTTCTTGCCTTGTAGTTGATCATTGAATCCTGCCGTGTGATCAAAAAATAATCGGCATTCAATACGACGTTTGACTTTTCCGAGAGGGTATACCCGCTTGAAAATATCAACCCGGTTTCATTCTCTGACGCTTTGTAGCGATCTTCCAAGAAACTGTAGGATGCTTGCAAGCGATATGTAAAATCAGCAGGTTTTGAATTCTCAATGCCCGCACTCAAGCTGATCGTATTGTAATTCTGATAGATCGTACTTCGAACAGGTTCGGTGCCGGGAAGGTAGCCATAAAAGTAAGTATTCCGGTTTTCATAGTTAACGTTACCACTTACCACAACCGAATTGGTCATGGACTTACCGAAGAGATCCAGCGCAGTAGAACCGCTGGCCGAATTCTTGCCGTCGACCGGCCCTGTACCAAAACTCTGATGAAAGAAATGTGCTCCATAGAAATTATTTTTGTCTCGTTTTGTATTGAGGTAGGCCTCCAGGTAGGGTGAGGCATAATTTCCAAAGCCTGCACTTACGAAAGTGCCGAAGGTTTTAGAAATATCCTCTTGCTTGAGTTTTAGCGGGCGAATCACCGGATTGAAGTCAGGTGTATTAAAACTCAGGTTCTTAAAGTCATAGACAATGTCCTGCTTCACGGGGTCAACCGGTCGCGGCGGTATCTTATCAAAATTGCGGTCGGCCGGGGGAAGCGTAATCTTGCGGTCTTTGACGATTTCAATTTCAGCATTTGGAATACCCCCGTCTCTCTCCCATTCCTGTTGCGCAAAAAGGGAACCGGGGAGAAATAGGAATAACACCACCGTGAAAACTATCCACCGTAGTCGGGCATTCGGCGATACAGGATAAACCTTATTCTTCACGTGGATCATCTAATGGTCAGTTGTATCTTGTTGGGCCTCTGATTTTTTCTTAGCTTCATCGTCGTCCAGTTTCTTAAGCCTGGCTTTCGCTTCCTCTTTCACCGAGGACAGCGGAAAGTTTTCGATCAGCGATTTCAGAGTTCCGCGGGTTTGAAAACGATCCCCCATCGCTGTGAAATTATCGGCCATCAACAAGTACGACTTTCCTACCCAATCGGTGTACGCAGCAAAATCTTTGTTAAGACTTACTAATGTTTCATAGCATTGCTTGTAGTCTTTGGTGAGATAAAAAATCTCCGCCAGCAGGTATTTTGCTTCCGCGCCGTATTCATCCTGCGCGCTGTTCAGGGTGCTCAGAAACTCATCTTTCGCTACGTCATAGTCGCCCCGGGCCATGGCTGTCTTACCTAAGTACAACGTTGCCTTGTTTTCTGCCCCGGCATTCACTTTCCCTTTTTCGAGGATCAATCTGGCATAGGCATCCGCGGAGTCGTATTGGGTTAACTGGTAATAGGATTCCATTAGTCCGGACCATGCCGTGAATTGATCTTTCTTCGTGGTAGCCGTCCTGGCCAGCTTTTGAAAATGAGGAATGGCTTGTTCATATCGCCCTTGTTTGAATTCCAATTCAGCAATCCTTCCCGTTACTTTATTGGCAAAATCAAACGTGTTATCCGACGCAATTTCCGTGTACGCGGCGAGCGCGTTCTCCATATCCTTTACCCGATACATCGACTCTGCCCGGTAATATTTTGCCTCGGTCAGATGTGAGCTTTCGGGATACGCGCTGATGTAGTTTCTTAAACTGGTCAGTGCTTTTTCATAGTCTTGGTTGAAGTACAGGTTTTTTGCAGCTTCAAATTCTATGGACTCAATGCCTTTGGCATTCGGGTTGACGGTTTTGAACTCCGTTAGGTATTTGTCAAAATCGCCCGCTCGATGGGCTAAATTCAATGCTTCCTGCAGCGGCAAAAGTACCCCGCTGGCGACCGGGTGGGAAGGAAATTTCTCAATCACCGAAATATAATCCGCCGCTGTTTTGTTATAGTCTTTCAAATTGTAATAGGATGCCGCTCTTCGCTGATAGGCATAGGGCAAGAACCTCGAAGGCTTGTTTGAATCAATAAGGGTACTGAATTGTTGTATAGCCGATGGATAATTTCCCTGCTCAAAATCAAATTGAGCGCGCTGAAACAAGGCCTCATCCAGGTGCGTGGACTTAGGAAAGTTGTTGATCACCTGGTCCAATTCAGACGAAGCCTCGGCGTATTTTCGTTGAATCCCTAAAATCACACCCACCTGCAAATGGGCATAGTCGTTATCCGGCGAGTTCAGTTGAATGGCTTTTCGATAATTGCCTAGTGCATCGGCATAGGCTTTGGTTACATAGTCACAGTCGGCGAGGCGAATAATGCCATCGACATAGTTGGTATTTGTTTTAGGAGTCTGGTTAACGAACTCCTTAAAGTTTAACAAGGCCTGGTCGTACTGCTGGCTGTTGTAAAAAGCATATCCCAACCCATAGTGCGCCCTTGACAAGACTTCCTGGTTGGAGTACCCCGGTAACTCCAGGATGCGCTCGTATTGAAAAATAGCCTGCGGATATTTCTTGCCGATGGAATAGGCCTCCCCACTCCATACACTTGCTTCGGCTACATAGTTCTGATCCGAGGGGGTCTTCAGAGATTTGTCAAAAAAATCTACGGCATGGGCGTAGTCTTCTTTGTTGAAAAGCTCCGCACCTTTCAGAAAGGTGGCTTTTTGGAAAGCTTTTTCAATGGCGGGAGTACGCTCCGGCAACGATTCAATATAGTCAATCGCCTTGTTATAATTGTTGGAATTGGTGTAGGCCTGCGAGAGCAGCTCCCGCATTTCGGTGGCATGCAGGCTGTTGGGAAAGAGGACAAGAAATCGTTCCGACTCAATGATCCCCTGGTCCGGCTGACTGAGATCAAAATTAATTTTTGCGAGTTGGTACTGGCTCTCTTCCACGACGGGGGGATTTGACCGGAACTTTCGGGCATTGTTGAATGCCGTGAGGGCCAATGGCTTCTCTTGCCGTTTCAAATAAAGAAGACCCAAATAGTAGGAAGAGTAGAATCCCACAGAATCCTTGTCGGAGGCAGAGACTTTGAAATAGTCAAAGGCCGCGTTGTCCTGACCGATCGAATACGCCGCATATCCGGCGCGTGACAACACACCCTGATCGGCATTTTCCTTTCCCTTAAAATAGCGCTGATACCCCGCCAACGCATTTTTGTAATCTGATTTCTTAAAATAGGCTTCTGCCGAGAGCAATGCAATTTCGTCGCTGTTGGAAATGTCGTCCAAGTCCTTCAGCGAAGAAACGTAATTCAATAATCCATCGAAGTTTTTCTGCTTGTAATAGACATTGGCCAGCAAGTAGGGTACGATTTTGGCGTACGATGGTCCCTGGTCGGCACGCTTCAAATCCACCAGAGCGTTGTCGTACTCCCCTACCGAATATTCGATAAATCCGGAATAATAACTGGCAGCTGGACCGTACTGCCCTCCCTGCGTTTTAACAACATTAAATTGATCCAGTGATTCGGGCAGTTTCTTCTGATTAAATAAACTATATCCCCAGCGAAACCGCCCGCTGTTTTGTTGTTCAGCCGTCAGGGCGTGAAAGTAGGCGTTGCCGTATTCTTTTGCGGCCCGGGTATAATTCTTGTCGGTGTAAAAGAAATTCCCGAGATCATAACGTCCTATGCTGGCGTGGGGGTCATTGGCATGTGCAACGCAGAAACTCACCATCAGTCTCTCGCCATCGATATGGTGTAAACTCAGAGCACACAGGGCTTGATAGTACTCCGCGTTGGCTCGTCGCCCGTCCTGTGATGGAGAAATTTTCAAAAACTCTTCAAAGGATTCCCGGGCGGCACCCAATTCATTTCGCTCGAACAGTTCCCTGCCGGAAGTGAAGCATCGCTCGGCATTTCGTTGAGAAAGTAAATCCTGCGCAACCGACCCGTGAAAGGAAATACCCAGAATGAGGACGAAGAGTACCTTCTCCATTAAGGTTTTTTTAGTAAAACAACTACATTCAAAAAATAGTGTGGTTCTCCGCTTAAAAAATGGTTGCCCGCCGGAATGGCAAAGCTAAACAATATTGCCCGATTCTTACCAGCCTGTCGGTGAGTAGTATCTGCTAACTGACGGCATGTAAACCTATTATCCCGCCAGGATGATCCGGAATAGGAGTTCTTTCAAAAGTGTTCCATCACTCTCCGCACCACTGTTCACCCCTTTCAATTTGAGGTCCGTTTCTTTGAGGAGAGAAAGGATCGCTATAACATTATCCGCTGTATAATACTGTAAAGCGCTACTATATTCACGGGCAGCAAATGGACTGATTTTGAGGCGTGTAACCATAGCTCGTTCGCTTCGATCCTCGGATGTGGCAGCCACCAAAAGCTTACTGAAGAAGGAGTATAAAAACGCCACGAGTGGGATAACGGGGTTTTTCCTGGTGTTCCCTTCAAAATACATTACCATTTTTGCCAGCCGGAACCCGTCTCGGGCGATAAGTGCTTTTTGCAATTCAAAAATGTTGTACTCCCGGCTGACGCCCACCTGACTCATGACTTTTTCAACACTCACCGTTTCTCCATCGGCAAGTCCGATACACACTTTATCTATTTCATTCGCGAGCCGGCTTAGGTCATTACCCACATATTCGCACAGGACCCGGATGGCGGCTTCGTCTATTTTAATATTCTTCTCCGTTGCATACTCTGCAACAAAATCGGGTAACTGATTGTCGTATGGCTTTTTGAAATTAGCGGCTACCGCCAACTCATCGACCTTCTTGCCTAGTTCCCTGCGTCGATCAAGAAGTTTGTGTTTATGACAAAGAACAAGAATGGTGGAGGGAACAGGTCTGGACAAATAGTCTAGCATAAGCCGCGTGCCCGTGTCTTTTTGTAAATCCGGGATATCCTGAGCCTCGCGGACAATGACCACTTGTCGTTCTGCCATCATGGGAAACCGTTTGGCGTGGGTGAGGATCACGTTAACCGGAGAGTCTTTTCCATACAGAATAACCAGGTTAAAACTTTTTTCAGCTTCGGTTAAGACGTGGGTCTCAATATAATTGGAAATCCGATCAATGTAATACGTTTCTTCCCCTTGCAGTACGTAAACCGGTGCGAACTTCCGGGCAGCCAGGTCATTCCATATCTTGCGTGCAACGGCTTCCATTAGTCGACTAGTGTTTTATCTTTCAAATCAAATGCCGTGATCGTGCCCACTACCGCTCCGGCCAGGTGAGACTCCCAGGAAATTTGCGAATTGGTCGGCAATACGCCATAAAAAATCCCACCGTAAGTAATTAAAATGCCAATGGAGATGAGCAGGGAGACAAAGTCCTTTCGCAGTAATCCAAAACAGATCAGGAAAGCCGACAGGCCGTAGATCAACCCGCTGGCGCCAATGTGATACGACACCCGCGGACTGAAAAGCCAAACTAAAATATTGGTAATAATGTAACATCGAAAGAAGACAATGCCTCCTATTTTTCCATAAAAGAAAAAAAGTATGGAGCCTAAAATGAGTAATGGAATGGTATTGGATATCAGGTGCGTCAGACTTCCGTGGACCAGGGGAGCGGTAATTATTCCAATCAGCCCAATCAGGGTCCGTGGCTTAATCCCTAAAAAACCAAGGTCAATGTTATAAAAGAACTCCACGCTAAACACAAGCCACATAAGAAAAACCAGCCGGAACGGAACTACAGAACTTCCGAAAAAATCGTTGCGTTCGGGCATGAATTATTTTGAAGGGTCTTCGATCATCGGCAAGCCGACATATTTGGCTTCCTCTTCCCCTATTTTGTTGAGCCCTAAAAGTCCGCCGGACGAGTTGGCAATATTAACAGCTATTTCCTTTATACTGTTATAGAAAGCAATGGCAAATGTCTTATCCAGTTTTGGCAATACGTTATTCAGGCCGGAAAGTTCCTCCACGATCATCGGTGTCCGTTGGGCAGCCTTGACCGGATAGTTCTGAAGGACAATTTTGAACTTATCTTCAAAGTCCTCGCCAACATACCGGTAAAACTCCGTCAGGTTGATGCGTACCCCCTTTTGCTTTTTACGAGCAAATTCAATAGCGCTTTGAACTTCCTTTTTATCAATATTTCCGTCGGCCCCAGCGATTAGAATGCATGCCAGGACCGGTGCTTTGAACATCAATTCCACTTCACTGTCGGAAAGCTTGTCAAATTCTGGTATCATGGAATACGAGGTTAAAGAACTTAGAGTAAAAGTCCTTATTAGAATGCAAATATTAAAACTTTTGTAGAACTTAAATTGAACGTTTGAGTTACTTTAGCGGCAGCGTTTACTACGATGTACGAAAAAGACCCTGTTTCGATTTTTGTTGTGGAGGATGATAGCGCGTATTCCAAATTCCTGAAATATGTTCTGGGGCTGAATCCTGATTTTGAAGTCGAGTTTTTCGTCTCCGGAAAAGAGTGCCTTGACCATCTTCACAAAAAACCTTCAATTATCACGTTGGACTATTCGTTACCTGACTTGTCCGGCGAGCAGGTACTCAGGCAAATCCGTGAGTTCGATCCCGACATCAGTGTCATTATCATTTCCGCACAGGAGAAAATCGGTACGGCCGTGGAGCTTCTCAAATCCGGAGCCTTCGATTACATTACCAAAGACGAGGACGCAAAGGACCGGATCCTTAACTCGATCAATAACGCCCGGAACAAAACTTCTTTGATCCGGGAAATTGACCATCTTAAAAAGGAAATCACGGTAAAATACGAATTCGAGAAAAGTATTATCGGGACGAGCCCTCACATCAAGCGGGTTTTTGCGCTCATCGAAAAAGCGGTGAAAACCAATATCGTTGTTTCCGTGACCGGTGAAACGGGAACCGGCAAAGAATTAGTGGCCAAGGCCATCCATTATAATTCAACCCGGAAAAATAAACCGTTTGTAGCTGTTAACGTCACAGCGATCCCGCGGGATCTGATTGAAAGTGAGTTATTCGGTCACGAGAAAGGTGCGTTCACCGGTGCTGCCGGTCGCCGCATTGGCAAGTTTGAGGAAGCGGAAGGCGGCACTATTTTTCTGGACGAGATCGGTGAAATGGACTTGAGTCTTCAGGCAAAACTGTTGCGGGTATTGCAGGAACGGGAAGTAACCCGGATTGGCGGAAACCAGGTCATTAAACTCGATCTCCGGATCATTGTGGCCACTCATCGTAACCTACAGGAAGAAGTAAAAGCCGGACGATTTCGGGAAGATCTTTATTTCAGGATACTGGGCTTGCCCATTCCCATGCCTCCCTTGCGCGAACGAGGACAAGATATTATTCTTATCGCCAAGCACTACCTGGATCAATTTGCCAAAGAAAACCAATTAAGGAAATTCAAGATTTCGGTTGATGCTCAGGAAAAACTGTTGCAATACACATTTCCTGGCAATGTCCGTGAACTTAAATCGGTCATTGAATTGGCGGCCGTCATGGCGGAGGAAAATGAAATTACTCCCGAAAGCATTAACTTCACAAACGCCTTGCGGGAGGATACATTTTTGCTCAAAGAAATGACGTTGGAACAATACATGTATCGAATCATCCGCAGTTACCTGGTCAAATATGACAACAATGTTCTCGAAGTAGCCCGAAGGTTAGGCATCGGCAAGTCTTCCATTTATCGTTACATGAAAGAGATGGAAACAGCAGGGATATGAAAACATTAAAAAGCTACGTTAAGAAAGGCTTGTTTTATAAATCCGTGGTGGAGGATGGGTCAGATATCATTTTCATTGTTGACTATCAGGGAGAAATCATCTACCACAATTCCTCCGTGCAGGAAACCCTGGGACATAAGCCGAATAGCCTGATCGGAAAGTCTTTTTTTGATTTCATTTTGCCGGAAACGCTGGACGATTTCCGGCATAAATATCAATTGAGTTGCCGCAAGCGATATCATGAAACGGTTGAGTTTCAATTTTTATGCAAGGATGGAAGTTATAAGTACTTGGAATTCAATTCAATAAATCTAAAACAGAAAGAAGGAATTCAAGGCCTCATCCTCGACTGCCGCGACATCATGCAGCGGAAAAAAGATGCGGAAGAGCTCTTGCGCGCGCAAAAAGCGAAAGATCAATTCCTGGCCAATATCAGTCATGAAATCCGGACACCCATCAATGGCATTGCCGGGATGGCTACGCTATTAAGTAAGAAGCCTAGCCCCGAGGAGCGAATCACCTACCTCAGTGCCATTAAGAGTGCCGCAGACAATCTGAAAGTGATCATCAATGATATCCTGGACCTGGCCTCCATTGATTCGGGAAAACTGAAGTTTGAAAAAATAGGATTCAGCCTGAAGGATTTGCTGGCCTCGCTGATCGGAAGTTTTTCGGTTCAGGCCCGGGATAAAGGCATCGAACTGACGTGCGAGCTAAAAGAAGAGGCAAACCGGATTTTTATTGGCGATCCGGTGAGGCTGAACCAGATTCTTATCAACCTGATAAGCAACGCCATAAAATTCACGCATGCCGGCTATATTCGAATAGCCGTTTCCATTGAAGATCCGAAACAGGCAAAATGTACGTTGCGTTTCGACGTAAAGGACACGGGCATAGGTATCCCCAAGGACAAGCTTACGACGATCTTTGAAAGCTTTAGTCAGGCTGATGCCAGCGTTACCCGAAAATACGGAGGCACCGGGCTGGGCCTGACGATTGTGAAGCAACTGGTCGAGTTGCAGCAGGGGTCGATCTCGGTGGATAGTGAAGAGGACGAAGGATCCACGTTTAAGGTTCGTATTCCTTACACGATCGGCACGGTGGACGACATCGCTGAAATCTCGGCCCTCGACCAGAAAAATAATGTGCAGCGAAACAGCTTAAAGAACATGCATGTTCTGCTGGTCGAAGACAATGACATTAACCGGCTTTACGCCAGTAGTATATTAAAGACCTGGGACTGCAAACTGGAGATGGCTGAAAACGGATATGTCGCCCTGGAAAAAGTAAAAAATAATTATTTCGATATTGTTCTCATGGATATTCAAATGCCGGTGATGGATGGTTTTGAAACGACCAAGGCGATACGCATGGGCGATCCTTCCCGGAGCCACGTACCGATCATAGCGCTGACCGCCAACGCAACCCGCAAAGACATTGAGAAGTGCCTGAGCGCGGGAATGAATGACTGTATCTCCAAGCCATTCACACCCGAAGAACTCTTCAGGATCTTGTTGAAGCACTCCACTCCTCACTTGCCCAAGGAAACCGACGGACCTTCTGTTCAAAAAAAGAGTCCGGTTCAGGTTGACCTGAGTTATCTTAAAACAATTATGAACGGCAATGTTGAGTTTATCCACGATATTGTTGAGACATTTCTAAACTCTATGCCTCAAAGCCTGGAAGAAATAAGGTCTCTTACTAAAGCTGAGGATTGGGAAAAGGTGTCCCGGGCCATTCATAAAATAAAACCTTCGCTAACGATGATGGGTCTTCAGGACCTGGGTGCCAAAGCGATTGAAATTGAAGAAGCTATTAAATTGAAAAAAGATATGGCGGCGGTCGCCGAGGAGATTTTGAAACTCACGGGCGACATGGACCAGGCTCTTGAATCGCTCCGTTCAATTCAGTCGTAGAAGGATCCATTTACGACGACGCTAGTTCTTCCTGCTTGGTTGACCCGGACTCGGCCGTGGGCTCGCATGCGGTTGAGGGGCGCGTTGCTGCCGGGGTGGGTTGATGTGCTGAGGGGAGGGATTTGCGTGCTGGGGAGCATTCGTGTGCTCCTGCTCTGCCGGCCGTTCATTTTTGGCTGGTCGTTCACTGGGTGCAGGCGAAGCCGGTCTCGGATTCGCAGTGGGAGTTTCTGATTTCCGGATTGCGGCGGGTTTGGCGTTCGATGATGAATGTTGAGTTGCACCGGTTGCCTCCGAATTGGAATGTGTTGCTGAGGTGCTATTGGATGAATGACCCGCTGAATTGAAACGCGTACCATTTACTGAATTCATAGCCACCGTCGACGGGCGCCCGTGATTTACGGAGGCAAGCTGATTGCGATCTTTGCTCGCATTCACTTGGTGCGAAGTCTGTGCGGCGGTGGGCGCCACATGGCGATCGTGCATCGCCACCTGCTCGCTGGCCGTCGGCCGCGCTGAAATACCTCCAGGCCCGTTGAAGCTGGTGCGGCTTACGGTCGTATTGATCACCGTCCGGTCCACATACGTGTTGTGAACAACCGTTGTATTTACGTTCATCACGGCCGTGTTGTAGCGAAACGATCCCCCTTCCCAACGTCCTCCTCCAAAACCAACACCACCATAACCGTACCCGTAATTCACTCCACCATAAAAGCCGATGTGCGGTCCCCAATACCCGGCATTCCATCCATAATAACCTCCGGAGTATCCCCAATAACAAGGAGTCCACAATAAGCCCGAATTCGGAGGATATACCCAAACTCCGGGAACCCAATAGTAGCCATCCGGACCATACGCCCAATACCCCGGCGTCCACATGTATCCGTCTCCGGGACACATAGGTTGTGTGTAAACAGGTAATTCAGGAGGCGCAACCCGAATAGACAAGCTGGCACTGATTTGAGCCTGGGACGTCTTCGTTTCAAGAGAAATAAAGAGTATGACAGTGAATAGTATTAAGATGTTTTTCATTGTTTTTTGGAATTCTTCACCCGGGTAACTACAAAACCAGGGCCAACCGGAAACGAACTTCAAAAATGCAATGATGGAATTTTCGGATTAGGGTTATGGGTAATTTATTCTACACGGGAAGACTATGATTGTGCTGAGGTGATGATGTGTTGGGGTCGCTGATGTGTTGGGTGTTGATGTGCTGAGGTGTTGAGGTGCTGATATGCTGAGGTGAGGTGCCGATCTGTAGGGGCCTGTTAGGCGGCATTTGGGGCGGGAAAGTGTTACCACAGCTTGCCAAAACTGGGCAAGTTTAAGTTGAGTAGGTAGGGTTGAATCTATTCAAATCACGAACAAATAATTGAAGTTTCTCCTTGCTTGCATCCAGGGTCGAATCTCACATTATTTTTTCTTTTCGCGCTTTGGCGGATTTACGTGTTTCGGTTCAGGCTTTGCATGCTGTTGCGGAGCAGGCGAATTGACGTGCTCCTGGTGCGCCGGACTTGCATCCCTTGAAGGCTCTCTCATCTGTTCGCCAGGATTTGATGGATGGCTTTCAGGAGTCGATCCATGCGCTTCCGGCGCAGGACTCCTGTATTCATGACCTTCCGGGGTGAAACGAGTACCATTGACGGAATTCATGGCCACGGTGGTGGGACGTCCATGATTTACAGAAACAAACTGGCTGCGATCGCGGCTCGCATTGAATTGGTGAGAAGATTGTTCCGTGGTTGCCACAATATGCCGGTCATGCATCGCCATCTGTTCCCGATAGGTTGGACGCGCCGGGATTCCACCGGGACCGTTGAAACTGGTGTGATTGTATACCCGATTGACAATTACCGTGCGGTCCACATAGGTATTGTGAACAACGGTCACGTCCACGTTCATCACGGCCGTATTGTACCGGAAGAAACCGCCTTCCCAACGCCCGCCCACAAAGTCCACGCCGCCGTACCCATAGCCATAATTTACTCCTCCGTAGAAACCGACGTGCTCGCCCCAGTAACCGGAATGCCAGCCATAGTAGCCTCCCGCATATCCCCAATAGCCGGGCGTCCACAGGAAGCCGGGATTGGGTGGATGTACCCAAACTCCAGGGACCCAATAGTAACCCAGATTTCCATATGCCCAGTATCCCGGTGTCCACATAAACCCATCGCCCGGACATACGGGTTGAGTGTAAACCGGCAACTCCGGGGGTGCCGTTTGAATGGCGGGTGCAGACTGATCTGGATAACTGTCATCAATTTGCGCCTGGGTGTTTATTGCCCCAAGTGAAATAAATAGTACACTGGCGGACACGATGGCAATTTTCTTCATGTTGTGTTTATTAGTATTTTTTGTCTCCGAAATTTCTGAATCTAGCCGCAGTCCCGAGACGGAGACTCTGCGAAGAAGACGGAGAGGAAATAACTTTCTCTGCCAAGATAATTGTTTCTGGCAAAAAATAAAATAATAACGATAGTTGTCGGTTTGGCCAAAACGGGTGTTAATATAACTCAACGAAAGCTCTCGTCCCGTACCTCGTTACTGAATATTGATTATTGAATACCAATCACTAGTGGCCTATTAAAGTAGGTCAAAATTGAGTTGAATATAGTCTCGTTCTTTGACATCTTGATTTACAGGGTTTGATAGTAACTCTTTTAGGGGTTCTTTATCAAGTAGTGCGATG
>Ga0302326_10012021_pt1 | contig 18534 bp, 19 predicted proteins | sample Palsa_T0_3_FD_202264 | JGI IMG/M metagenome (GOLD analysis project Ga0302326, IMG submission 202264) | Peat permafrost microbial communities from Stordalen Mire near Abisko, Sweden - Palsa_T0_3 | ecosystem: Environmental > Terrestrial > Soil > Palsa > Peat permafrost | place: Sweden: Abisko...
CCAGGTCCTCGGTGAGGTAGGACACGACGCGTTCCGTCCCCCCATAGAACCGAGGCGGCACGCTTTCCATCAACGGGGCAATTTGCGCGATTTTCATTGAACCATTCAACTCAAGAGAAAATAAAAAAGAAAACGCCGGTTGGGGCGTTTCATCGACTATGCAGCACCGCGAAAGTTCCTGGCCCGCAATGACCTCCTCGGTACGGCTTCAACGAAGACGCTATTCGGCGAATGTATGGCGTTGCGTCTCGGTAATTTGCGGTCGATCGGTGCCGGCCGGCAGCTGCAAGACCGTTGCACGTTGCCCGGCGGACAGGCGCGTCAGCAGAACCACTCGGCCGCTCGGAAATTCGAGCGCATCGTGATGCACATAAGGATTATCCAAATTGATTTGCCTGAAGCGCGCCACGTTCTCCCGCAATTTTTTGGTGGGGAAGAACTTGAACGCACGATCGCATTCTACACCGCGTCCGAACACCAGCTCGGTTCCGGGAAGGAGGCAGACGGCGACGTTCGGCTCTCCTACCGCCACAAAGCCGCGGGTGATCGATTTGGCGAATTCGGCCGACACAAGCTTGTCGCCAATCTCGGCAGGGCGGTTCGCAACGTGTACCAGGCTGTAGTCGCACATATTGGGTTCTCCTCCCTTTGGCCTAGAGTTTCGCCAGCGACTTCCAGTTCTTCACACGGCGACTGTCGATGTAAGAACACGATTCACCATGCTGTCGCGGCACCTCCCGTTGGTTGAGGCTAGCCCTCACTCCAAGGCAAGTCTGTGCAATTTTGAACGATTTCATGAATGGCTTCCGCTCAATTGCGGCACGCTTCTGCTGGCCCACGTCAACAGGGCGGAACGGCTCGGACCTTATCTTGGACGGTTGATCTGGGGGGACCGGCCAGCGCGCAAGACGTGCCGCGTCGACAACTATTTCGATCAGAGTGATCAACTTTGCACAGCGAAATCATCGGGACGGGTCCAGTCTAAATGCCAGAAGTAAGAGCCGGAGAGCCGGAGGTGGGTGCCCTTCAGGCATATGTGCTCATCGCAGTAATGGTTTCGACGCCTAGTCTTTTCCTCATCGCAGGCGGCAAGCTCCGGTGATTGAATTAGAAAGCACCTTTTCTGCGTCGACGGGTGATCCGTCGTCCGCTGAGACAAGCCCGCAAGCGAGGGACCATTGAGGCTGCGGCCGCAATAACGCGTCTCCTCTTGGAGCTGACGCGAACCGGGCGGGGTTTAAGGGCATGAACGGTTCATCAAATTGGCCCCGCAACCGGCTGTTGCTCGCCATGCCATCCCGTGATCTCAAGCGCATCATGCCCGAGCTTGAACACATTCGTTGCCAGCGAGCGGAAGTGCTAATGGACGTTGACAGTTCGCTCGACCATGTCTTTTTTCCCGACATCGGTGTCATCTCTGTGGTCGCCGTTTATGCTGACGGCAGCGTCATTGAGATGGCAACGATCGGTCGGGAGGGTTGCACGGGTGTGCAAGCCTTCTTCGGCGCCAAGACGTCCTCTGTCAGGCTTTTGGTGCAAATCCCAGGCAGCGCGGCCAGGATGTCGCGCACGGCCTTTGCGCGGGCGATCGCGTCGATGCCGCCGTTCCGAAATGTCATGTCCGCTTACATTCAAGCTTTTCTCGAACAGGTCATGGTGTCAGTGGCGTGCAACGGTGCCCACAGCCTCAAGCAACGGCTGGCGCGTTGGCTGCTCATGATGCGTGACCGAAGTGATGATGACGCACTGCTGATCACTCAAGACCTGCTTGCCGAGATGCTGGGCGTCCAGAGGCCGACCATCACGAATGCTGCCCGCGAATTGGAGCACGCAGGTTTGATTGAGCGCGGCCGCCGGCAGGTCATGATACTTGATCGGCAGAACCTCATCGAAGAATCTTGTGAATGTTATCAGTTGGTTAGAACGCGCGTCGCCTTTCACCTTCCCAAAACATACACATAAAGTTGATGGATTCCGTAATGTCGCGATGAGGCGCCTCTTATGAAACGCAATAGGAAGCTCCCGTTCGATCCCAAAGCATTTTTGTCGAAAGTAAACGGGGGACGAGCCATTTCGAAGTACCAGCGGAATCAAATTGTCTACACGCAAGGTGAACCCGCGGCTTCTGTTTTCTACATCCGGCAAGGTCAAGAAGACCGTCGTCTCCGAGCAGGGGAAGGAAGCCGTAGTCGCACTCCTGGGAACCGGCGATTTCGTTGGGGAAGGATGTTTGACCGGAGAGCCGCTGCGTCTGGCGACAGTCTCCGCAATGACAGAATGCGTGATCGCGCGAATATCTAAGGCGGACATTACCCGCGTGATCCATGAAGAGCCGGCGTTTGCCGAGTTAATTATCTCTCACCTCTTGGCTCGAAACCTTCGTGTAGAAGAGGATCCGGTTGATCAATTGTTCAACTCGAGCGAGAAGCGGCTGGCACGGATCCTTCTAATTCTGGCGAATTTCGGCAAGGAAGGTCGACCGGAGACAATCATGGCAAAAGTCAGCCAGGAGACGCTTGCGGAGGCGATCGGAACGACTCGCGCTCGCCTGAGCTTTTTCATGATCAAATTTCGCCGATTGGGCCTTATCGATTACAACGGCCACATCCAGGTCCACAGTTCTTGTTGAACGTCATTCTCCACGATCATCCGCAGATTAAATCTTAGCTGCTGCCCACTGCCAGATCGTCGATAGCGAAGCCAAGCGGCCATGCCATGCGGCTCCCATTGAGCACCGGTTACGCTTGTCCGAGCGGAACCGCGACGAACTTGGTGGCGTTGCCCGACTTCACCCGCATCAGCACGGTGTGCTTGCCGGCCTTGTGAAGATCCGCGATCTCCTTGGTGACATCGGACGGATCGGAGACCGCCTTGCCGGCCACATCGAGGATGATGTCGCCGCTCTGCATGCCGCGATCAGCCGCCAGACCATTGGGATCGACCGCGGTGACCGCGACGCCCTTATTGCCGGCGCCTACTGCGCCGGCAGGTGCGAGGGTCAGGCCGAGATGCGGCGTTCCCTTTTCTGACGACCCCTGTGGGCTGGCCTTCGCTTGGCGCTCCTCGGGCAAGGTGCCCAGCGTGAGCCTCACCGTCTTCTCGCTGCCGTCGCGCAGGACGCCGAGCTTGACCGAGGTGCCGGGAGCCATCGTGCTGATCTTGCGCACCAGCGTCCGGGAATCGATCACCGCAGCACCGTCGAGCGTGGTGATGACGTCACCCGCCATGATCCCCGCCTTGGCGGCCGGGCTGTCGGATTGCGGCTCATCCACGATTGCGCCTTCCGCCTTCTTGAGCCCGAGGCTGTCGGCGATGTCGGCGGTGACCGCCTGGATCTGCACGCCCATCCAGCCGCGGGTTACGTGGCCGGTGTCCTTGAGCTGGGCCACCACCGTCTTGACGGTGTCGGCGGGGATGTCGAACCCGATGCCGACCGAGCCGCCTGACGGCGAGAAGATCGCGGTGTTGACCCCGATCACGTTGCCGTTGACGTCGAACGACGGGCCGCCGGAATTGCCTTTGTTCACCGGTGCGTCGATCTGGATGTAGTCGTCATAAGGGCCGGAGCCGATGTCGCGGCCGCGGGCCGAGACGACGCCTGCGGTCACGGTGCCGCCGAGACCGAAGGGATTGCCGACCGCGATCACCCAGTCGCCGATCCGCGGATCATGGTCCGCGAATTTGACGAACGGGAAGTCGCTGCCGTCCACCTTGATGAGCGCGAGGTCGGATTTTGGATCTGTGCCGATCACCTTGGCCGCGAGGATCTCGCCGTCTTCGGTCACCACCTGGACGTTCTCGGCATGATCGACCACGTGGTTGTTCGTCACGGCATAGCCGTCGGAGGAAATGAAGAAGCCCGAGCCTTCCACGGCGGCTTGCCGGCGGGCGCGCGGCTCCATGCCGTTGGGTGCCTCGTCCGGAACCCCGAACTGACGGAAGAAGCGGTCGAATGGGCCGCCGGGCTGCGTCTGGATGTCGTTCCCCTCGAGGCTCGCTGTCTTTTCGGCGTCGAGACGGACGCGGACCGAGATCACCGCCGGCTTCACTTTGGCGACCATATTGGCGAACCCCGGCGACTGCATCGTGGTCTCGGCGGCAAGCGCGGAGCCGGTCCAACCGAGCGTGTTCATGGAACGCAAAGCCCCGGGCCCCGCGAATAGGGCCGCGAGGCAGATGCCCGCGACGGACGCCATCAGCGTGACGCGCCCAGCCGACAACTTGGTGGGATGATCTCGTGTCATCAGGTTATCTCCGAAGTGACTTGCCCAAGTTGGGTACGCGGCGAAGTGAATTGTTCCGACGCGAGGATAAGTTGATTTGATCAGAGCGGGTTCCTCTTCCGAAATCACGGGCCCAACAATCCTGCGTGAACCCGCACCCAAGTCGGCGCTGGTCGTCGCCGAACGATCTCTTCGCCACACGGAGGCACGAACGGAGCGGCACAGTGACCGTACCCGACTGTTCGTAAGGGTGAGCAATTTTGTGCAGACGCTGTCGCCTCGGACATTGCATCTTTTGTTCGTCAAGCCACCATTTCAACGTGACTCTGCCCCGAGCACGTCGGGGCCACGGAGAGGTGCCATGAACAATTCGCAACGCTACCGCTTGAACGCGGCAGAGTGCCTGTTGGCTGCCAAAACATGCCGCGGCGACTACCGCGGCCTTCTTGTTTCTATTGCCGCTTTTTGGCACGCGCTCGCCCGCCAAGACGAAGCAATTGAAGCACTGCTCGTGAACTGGGAGAGGGCGGACGAGCCCGCCCACGAAGCCGGACGAGTGTCGGCCTTTCAAACGACTTCACTTGGCCCGCGTGACCGACTCTGGCCCGGCCTGCATCGGCGCCATCAACGCGGCGCCGACATCGTGGTCCTCGACAAACGTCGCGCCGCCATGGCCAGCGCACCAATTCAAGCTTGATCCGATGTTCAAGCGTACTCAAAGTTCGATGACCGGAAGAGCCGCGGCGAGCCCAGGCTTGGCAGCAGCCATGAAGGTGAGGGCGTATCGCCCGATATCGTCGTCAAAGCGCCCAAGCACGGGCAGATAACAAGCGCCGCCAGGCTGAGCGAGAGACATTGCGTGGCGCATTCCCAGATCCCGGGCTTGCCGCCGTAAAGGCTGTGTACTCGCTCCCGATGAAGGCGGAGCTCGCCGGAACGCCGCAGCATGCACAGCTCGAGGCGGCGCCTTCCTATCTCGATCGGATTGCCACCGCAGGCTGAAGAGTTCTGTCATCTACATTACCGACAGCACGCAGTCATCTGGCTCACAATCAGCGCGTTGCGAAATCCGTCGCGACGGCTGCAGCGATAGAATCAGTCAATTGCAGACGCAGTGTCCGAAAGAGTTGGTTTGTGCGGGAGGTAATGGGTTTCACCTCGCTCAAACCATCCGACGCGCTACGCGCGCTTCCGGGTGGACTCGATCCCGGCCGAAAGCGGCTTGAGGGTATGGCTCAACGTATGAATGTTTTGTCAAATTGGCCCCGAAATCGGCTTTTGCTCGCTCTGCCATCCGGCAATCTCAAGCAGATCATGCCGGAGCTCGAGCAAATTAAATGCCAGCGCGGGCAAGTCCTGATGGACGCCGACAGTCCGCTCGACCATGTCTTCTTCCCTGACAGCGGTGTCGTCTCGGTGGTCGCGGTCTATGCGGACGGCAGCGTCATTGAGATGGCAACGATCGGGAGGGAAGGTTTCGCGAGTGTGAAATCCGTCTTCGGTGCCAAGAGTTCCTCCTCTCGGCTTCTCGTCCAAATCCCGGGGAGCGCAGCCAAGATGTCGCGCGCGGCCTTCGCGCGGGCGATGGAGTCGATGCCGTCCTTCCGAAATCTCATGCACGCCTACGCCCACGCTTTTCTCGAGCAGGTCATGGTGTCAGTGGCGTGCAACGGTGCCCACAGCCTCAAGCAACGGCTGGCGCGTTGGCTGCTCATGATGCGTGACCGAAGTGATGATGACGCACTGCTGATCACTCAAGACCTGCTTGCCGAGATGCTGGGTGTCCAGAGGCCGACCATCACGAATGCTGCCCGAGAGTTGGAGCGGCGAGGTTTGATTGAGCGCGGCCATCGGCAGCTCACGATACTTGATCGGCAGGGTCTGACGGAGGCATCTTGCGAATGTTATCAGTTGGTCCGAATGCGCCTCGCTATTCACCTTCCCAAAACGTATAGGTAAAATATGTTTGTCGCCGTTTCGCCGGGCTGAGATCGCGCGGTTCGCGCCCGTCATGGTGACCGACAACATCATCATGATGTTCGCGGCCCGGTGCGCTGCGGCCGGAAGCTGAGGATCACCTGCACTGCCATGAAGTCAACATTCCGCGCTCCGTCTATCATCGAAGTTTGCGCGACAATGGCGAGCCGCGCTGCATCGTTTTCGCGATCGGAGGGGCGGTCCTCAAGGTCGCCGAGCCCGGAGCGAGCGCGACGGCCGTCGCTCTCGAAGCGAAACTGTGTCAAGGGCGCGATCCACGAAGCTCTCGGACGCGCTCTCGAAGCGGCGCACGGTGAGGCGGATCGCTGAGTGCCCGCGCCCTTTCCATGCAAGATTCAGCGACCCCGTCGGAAAGCCCGTCATCATTGGTCAGTATCGATATGTGGGCAAGCATGGAGGGCGCTTCCACATTTCGACGTCGCCCCGTCGCCCCCCTGGCTGCAAATGAGACACCGACTCAGTTCTCGTGATGCGCCGTAGCCTGACTGCGACTCGGACCACCATCCGACTGAGACCTTGTTCGCCATAAGAAAGCGGCGAAGCCAAGCTGCGCCGCTGATGGTTTCGGCGGTTATTTAAGCTCATCCGCAATCTTTTTCAGCTCCGCTTTGGCGCGGGCTTCGTCTTGTCGCCACCTGCACGGTGTGGCCCCGGCTGACTTCGAGATTAAAGGCCGGCGCTGACCGTGACGCTCGCCAGGGACGTCATGGGCGATCCAATATGGTCCGGACAACCTTGATCATCGGAGCTCGTTCCTGTTAGACGGCCTGGTTTCAGGCATCAGAAACCAAAGCAGGAGCACGGCGGCCAGGGCCACTGCTGCGATGCCCAGAAATCCCGCCGCGCGGCCGAGACTCGCAGCCAGGAGGCTTGAAAGTGTGGTGCTGAGCGAAGCGCCGACCCCGGACATCGTCCCGACCAAACCCTGCGCCAGGTTGAACCGGCCGGTACCTCTTGTGAGGTCGGCGACGGTCAGCGCCGTGAGGACGCCCAGCATCGTCCCACTGACGCCATCGAGTACCTGAGCGGCGATCAGAATCGTTGGATTGGTGGTCCAGGCGAACAGCAGCGCTCGGATTGGCAAGGCAGCGAATCCGACAAGCAATAGCGGCCGGCGTCCCCACGTCTTCGCGCGGCGTCCCGCCCATGGCGCCATCAGCGCCACGATCACTTGGGGAACCATGATCAATGCTGAGACGATGAGCGAGGAAAGAGCTACTTTGCTGTATACGAGCGCCTCGCCGGCGAGTGGCAGCATTGACGCATTGGCCATTTGGAACAAGAAAATGCAGCTGGCGAACGTGAGCAGGCCGCTGTTCTTCCAAAGGCTGCGGAACCTTGCTCTGGGCGGTGCTGTCGGCCCTTGGTGATCCGGGACGCCTGCGGCGCGGCCGAAGTGGATGTCTGAAGGCCGGATGCGGCCGAGCGCGAAGAGGAGCGGCAGCACCAGCGCGGCGGCGGTGAAAAATATGGCACGATACGATATGAAATAGCCGATGAGACCCATGAGGCCGGCCGCGGCCACCCCTCCCGTCGAGGCGAAGCGCTGATTGCGTCCGAGTCGTTCGCCTAGCGCCGCGTGGCCTACCAGGCCGAGGCTGATGGCAGCAATTGCCAGCCCCAGGAAACCGCCGGTGATCCCTTGGAGCACCAGAGCGGCCAACACCAGTGCGAAATTCGGCAACAGTGCGATGATCAGTGCGCCGGCAGCAACCGCAATGGCACCCAGCGCAACCACGATTCGCTTCGATCGGGTGGCGTCGAGCAATTCACCGCCGGGCAGTTGAGTCAGCAATCCGGCGAATCCAGCTGCTGTCAGCACAAAGCCAATATTCTGCTGGGTCCATTTTTGCTCGGCCAGAAACACGGCGACGTAGGGGCCAAAGCCGGACAATGCTCCGGCGAGAAACAGGTTGACGGCGTCGAGGCCGCGTAAGCTGGTACCCGAAGGCGATGGTTCAATTGCATCCGCCACCCGAACGGAATTTGCAATGATGACCATTGTGCTCGAACTCCGGAAGCGTAGGCTCCCTCGATCACCGCGCGGGGGCTACTCTCGTTTTGGGGGCGCCCATCAAAGCGGGCTGAAAGAATACCTTCGCCACCATGGTACGGCCGACCGGCAGAGCCATCAGCCTTCCCAAATTTGAAGTGCCGGAATAGTCGGCCACGCGCTCCCGAAGACCGTCGCGTGGTCATGGCGCTGAAGACGACCGAGCGGTCAGGCTTGATTGCAGCGCCGCTTCCTTGCCCGCCATGCCATGAAGTAAGAAATTTTGATGCCTCTCAATCTTCGCACAATCAAAGGGAGAGCGGAATTTGCCACTCCCCCGATTGATTGGTTAGTGCTGAACGGGCTTCGCTGGCCCTGAGGCAACGCTGCCGCTCGGATGAGCCTGTCCCGTGGTCTCCTGACTGGCGCCGCTCGACTTCGACAATTCCAATGCGCTCATGCCGTTCGGGCCTATGCTCATCACTATGGGATTGCCGTCTTTTGTTTTGGCCTGGATCAAGAAGGCATCTTCCAAAACCTTGACCTCGGTGAATCCGGCCTTTTGCATATCCTGCTTGAGCTTCTCGATGGTCAAGGCGGACTGCTGATTTGCCTTTGGCTGTTTGGCAGCGTCCGGTGCGGTTGGCTTGGTCACGGCGGTCGGGGACTGAGCGAATGCAGTTCCCGAAACAGCAAGCGCCAACGTGAGCGCGGACACGAACACCGTATTGCGCATAAAAACCTCCTGTGTGTTAGAAACTTCGTCGTTACGACGATACCCAGCTAAAGACAGCGCACGATCCGATCGTTCCTGCGGCTGCGCGTCGCAGACTGAAGTGCACTGCGAACAGCCTCGCCCAATTCGAGGGAAAGTTCCAGCAAGGGATCACCGTCGTGCGCTAACGACAATGTCACCCAGGCCTGCGCATCGTTTTCGCGCTTGTTGAGGCACACTTTGCCGGACCTTGAAATCAGTAATTCTGGTAACTGCTTATTGTCAGCGTTGTTTTCCCCATCGTTTTTGGACCGCGCCGATCGCGGCCTTCTCACGGAGGCAAAGGCGACGGAAGAGGCGGGTGCATCGCCTGCGACCACAGCGAAGAGGAGGAGTGCGTCAGCACGTGCTGCCACGCGGCGGAGGAAACGGTGCCGCATGGCCGGAAGACGGACGGGGGTGGCTGGGAGATGGATGAAGTAAGTGATGACGATTGCCTGCGCACTGCGGCCGGGCTGGTACGACTGGCTTGTTTCGGCTAGCGCGGCCGGAGAGCGCTATACTTACTGACCGCCAATGAAAATGAGGATTTGTATTTGCAGCATTCGTCGTCGGGCGTGTCCGCATCCGTCGCATTCGATCACCTCGTCCAGCGGTTTGCGAAATGTCGCGCTTTCATTAGCTTTCTCCTGCTCCTGACAACCGCCGCGTAGAACTGGCCCGCTGCTGGATACAACCGGCAGCTACTTCTAATCCTGAGAATAAGCGAGTGTTCTTATTTGAAGTCCCGTTCGCCACTTATGCGCACCAACGTTTCCGAGAACCGCCTCTTCTGCTGATCATCGAGGCTTGCAAAGAGGGGCTGAGCGGCATCGGCAAGTTTTTTCTCATCGGCGGACCGCTCGCTCATATAGTCGGCGTCCCGGTGCATGCGGTCGATGACATCGATGGGGCCTTTCTGTTGCGCGCTATCCTCTCGCGTTGTGTTTTCGCGGTCTGTCCGGGCTTTGCCTATGTCGCGTATCGCGGTCTCGAATCCTGCCCAATTCTTTTCCTGGTCCGGGGTGAGGCGCAAGTCAGCCCTTATGCGCGCAGTCTGGGCATCGACTTGGTCGGAAATTTGGTTTGCGGATAACTCCGCGCGGCGTGCGCGGTCTTGGGCATCGGCTGAGCTGATCCACGCGGCACCGGCTACAAGAGCGGCAGCGGTTAAGAGTAACGTTCTTCTCATGGAACTCTCCTTATGGACGATTTTGATAAATGATTTCAGAAGGGGTTGTTTTGGATTCAAGTGGTCTAAGCGAACGCCTGAAGCTCGTTAATTGTTCCGATGTGCGGTCAAATGAGAGTCCAAGATAACGTTTTCGAGTTGATTTTGGCAATTTGAAACATTTGAAAGGGACCGTCTTCGCAGTTCAGATCCTTCCAAGTAAAAGCAATACCAGCACGATAACGAGGACGAGTCCAAGCCCGCCGCCACCATAGTAGCCGGTACCGTAGAATAGGCCGCCTCCGACCCCGCTGAAACCTCCGACCAATGCGATTACCAAGATGATGAGCAGGATTGTTCCAAGCGACATGGCATCATTCCCACGGGTTGAAATGTGAGGTCCACGACAGCGCGCAGCCACCATGGACTGCGAATAATGTATCGGCGCCGCTGACGCGGTGTCTGAGCAAAAGTGAACACCCTCGCCGAAGCCTTCGGCCGCATGCTCCGCCATTGCGCATCATCGTTCCCAGGAGTCGGTGCTCTGTAACGTCATGCAAAATACCGATCCATAAGGACTGCGCGCAGAAACCCAAAGCCGGCCGCCGTGAGATTCGATGATGGAGCGGCAAATCGACAGTCCCATGCCCATGCCGTGAGTTTTCGTCGTAAAGAAAGCATCGAAGATGCGATCCGTTTGGTTCGGATCAATTCCTGTGCCTGTGTCTTCTACTGTGATAAGCACGTGATTGTGTTCACACACTCGCGATTGTACCTCTAAAAGTCGTTCGCGCTCGGTGATCGAACTCATTGCCTCGATGGCATTCATGATCAGGTTGAGAAGTACCTGCTGCAGTTGCCCCCGCTCGGCCATCACGCGTGGAAGCCCGTCGAGCATCTTAATTTTCAGCGAAATCTGGTGGCTCTCCAGTTCCGTGTGAACGAGCGCGAGGACTTCGCCAACGAGTTCGTTGACGCTTACAGGGCTCATTTCACAGCGATCCTTGCCGAACATCGAACGGATGCTGACGACCACACGACTGGCTCGATGGCCATCACTGACAATCCGCTTGAGTAACGAACGCACTTCATCGACATCAGGTTCTGCTCTTGCAAGCCACCGCAAGCCGGCATTGGCATTCGCTACAATGGCAGCCAATGGCTGGTTCACTTCGTGCGCGATCGAGGCCGTCATCGCTCCCACAGTCATCTGGCGACTCACCTGTGCCAGTTCGCGGCGCGACGCCTGCAATTGCTCTTCGGCATTTTTCAAATCGGTAACATCACGGGCGACCGCGCATAAGTGACCGTGGTCGGTCACGGCCCTCCAGGACAGCCAACGATACGAATCATCTTTGTGGCGGAATCGGTTTTCGAAATGCAGCGTTTGGCCGCTCTCTGCCAGTCCGGCCAATTCCATTAGAGTTCGTGCCTGATCATCAGGGTGGCACAGCCACTCGAAGGTCTTGCCGAGCAGGTCTCCTTCGGACCACCCAAGCGTCGCCGTCCAAGCCGGATTTATGCTGCGAAGATTGCCGTTTGCGTCGGCTACAATAAGAAGGTCCTGTGACACGTTCCAGATGCGTTCCCGGTCTGAGACGGGGGCTGCAAAGGGTAGTAATTCTGACCCATGCATGACGTGCTCCTGGCGCTTAGGGGCAGCGGTCGCCGTTCTGGGTGCTGGTCGAATCGATCGAAAAATTATAAGCGCCAATTTCCGGCGCCATAATCGTTCCTGTCAACGCGCATCGGCGGATTGGCAGACCATGCGCGAGATTCCACTAGACCCACGCCCATAAGCGCTTTCAGACTAGCGAAGCGAGTGAAGGTGGCTGCTCAATATTGCACACATCCCAAAAAAGCTGGGGATTGCCGCGTGAGTAATTCTATGCAGACGCCGTCGCCCGACCAGCGCATTGTTCCTACAACCGCTCGGTGAGGGCGTGCAATCGGACACCCACCGAGGGTGAACATAGTGACGGGGGCGGGGGCGGAGCCGGGTCGGCCGGCCCCGCCGCGGCGGTTGGATGGGCCTTGACCTTGCCCTCGGCGGCGAACGCCAGCGTCTCGGCCATATCCTCGCGGTTACCGACGAAGGAGCCGCGGATGGTGATGCAGTTCGCCACGACGTCAAACCTCGTCCGCATCGCCGTGCTTGGCATTGACCACGAGATCGGCGCCCAGCTTCTTGGCGAGCGCGAGCTTGGCGTCATCGATGTCGACGGCGCAAACTTGGAGGCCCATCACCTTCGCATATTGAATGGCGAGATGTCCGAGGCCGCCTGCGCCGGAGATGACGATCGACTCGCCTGCCTTCGCCTCAGGCTGGTAGCCTCGGAAACTACTCAGACGTACCCATGAAATTCGGCTGATGCGCGAGTTTCCGGAGCGACCTCGCGCCGGGTTCGCGCATCAAACCCTCAACAGATGCGCGGCAATTGGTCCCCGACCAGCATGTCGACGATCCGCCGACCGCCGAACACGGTGCGCATGGTCACGCGCCCCGTTTCGCCCGCATGGACGCGTCCAATGACGCCGGCGCACGCGCCCAGCGGATGCGAGTGCATCGCGGCCAGCGCGGCCTCTACTTCGTCCGAAGGAACGATCACGACAATCTTGCCTTCATTGGCGAGGTAGAGCGGATCAAGACCCAAAATTTCGCAAAAGGCCTTGACCTCTTCGCGGATCGGCGTCGCCGCCTCGTCGATCTCGATCGCGACCTGCGAGGCATCGGCAATCTCGTTGAGGACCGTCGCAAGGCCGCCCCGTGTCGGGTCACGCAGAAAGCGGATGCCGGGAGCAGCCGCGAGCAGCGTGTCGATAAGCCCGTACAGCGGCGCGCAGTCGCTTTGGATCGAGGATTCGAGCGCCATGTCGCCGCGGGCGCAGAGAATGGCCGCGCCATGATCCCCGAGGAGCCCATTGACGATTACAGCGTCACCCGGACGCGCCAGATGAGCACCGAGATTCACGCCTTTGCGGATCACTCCGATTCCGGTCGTCGTGAGGAACAGCTTGTCGCAAGCGCCTTTATGAACGACCTTGGTGTCTCCGGTGACGATCTCGACGCCTGCCTCCTTGGCCGTCCTCGCCATCGAGGCGGCTACCCGCCGCAACAGATCGATCGTCGTGCCCTCTTCGACGATCGCCGCGCAGGAAAGGTAGAGAGGCTTGGCACCCCCGACCGCGAGATCGTTGACGGTGCCGCAGACCGCGAGCTTCCCGATATCACCACCTGGAAAGAACAGCGGGTCCACGACGAAGGAATCGGTGGTGAACGCCAGTCGGTCCCCGTGCGCGACAAATTCCGCGAGATTGAAACGAGCCTGATCCTCCAGTGGTGCCAGCACGGCATTGTCGAACGCGTCGACGAACACATCGTCGATCAGGTCCTTCATGGCCTTGCCACCGCCGCCATGGGCGAGCGTCACGGTGCGAACATGGACCCTGCCGAGCGGGCGGGACCGAATGAAGGGGGCGACGTTCATTCGGCAGCTACATGCTGTTTGATGCCGCCATATTGGTAATAGGCGGCGCACGCACCCTCTGATGAGACCATCAGCGCTCCGAGTGGCATTTCCGGCGTACACGCCGACCCGAACACCTTGCACTGCCAGGGTTTGATCACGCCCTTGAGCACCTCACCGCATTGGCAGGATTTGGGATCGGCGATCTTGACGTTTGGAATTGCAAATTTCCGTTCTGCATCGAATTGCGAATAGTCGTCACGTAATTTCACGCCCGAATGATCAATCGATCCGAGGCCGCGCCATTCGAAGAACTCGCGCAACTCATAGACGCGCGAGACGGCACGGAGCGCCGGTGCATTACCTTCGTCCGGAACAATGCGTGCATACTGGTTCTCGATATCTGCGCGACCTTCCTTGATCTGCTTCAGGACCATCCAGATCGACTGCAAGATGTCGAGTGGCTCAAAGCCGGCGACCACCATGGGCTTGCGATAGAAGTTCGCGATGAAATCGTAAGGCGCAGTACCGATCACCATCGACACATGGCCGGGCCCGAGGAAACCATCGAGCTTGAGATCCGGACTGTCGAGTATTGCCTTTATCGTCGGCACGATAGTGATGTGATTGCAGAATACCGAGAAATTCGTGATCCCCTCGCTCTCCGCCTGCAGGATCGTCAGAGCGGTCGAAGGCATGGTGGTTTCGAAGCCGAGCCCGAAGAACACCACCTCACGCGCGGGGTTATTCCGGGCGAGTGCAAGCGCATCCATTGGCGAATACACCATGCGAACATCGGCGCCGTCAGCCTTCGCCTGCAGGAGGCTCTTTTGAGAGCCGGGCACGCGCATCGCGTCGCCAAAGGTTGTGAAAATGACCTCCGGGCGCTCAGCAATGCTGACGCAATCGTCGACCCGTCCCATCGGCAGGACGCAGACCGGACATCCCGGACCATGCACAAGCTCGATCTCCTTCGGAAGCATCCCCTCGATGCCGAAGCGAAAGATCGAGTGGGTATGGCCACCGCAGACTTCCATGATGTGGAGAGGCCGGTCATGGGGAATGTCCATGATTGAAACCAGGACCTCGATTTCCGCCACCAGAATTCGGGCCTTGTCGCCATCGCGAAATTCATCGAGGTATTTCATGCTGCTCCCCATTGGTCGTCGGAGTCGCATCGATTGGACGTTGAATTGACTGCCCGCCGCCTTACTGTGCCGCAGACAGATGCATCGCCTCGAGTTCAGCCTGCGCCTCGCCGAGTTCGGTGAGAATTTTCAGTGTCTCGGCCACCTCGGCTTTGTCGATGCGGCTCATGGCGAAGCCGACGTGGATCAAAACCCAGTCCCCGACGCACGATGAGACTGAATGCTCGGCGTCAACAATGCAGGCGATGTTCACCTGACGCTTGACACCGCTGACATCGACGGTCGCCAGCATCTTTACCGCGTCGTCGATCTTTACGATGAGGCCGGGAATCCCGAGGCACATGGCGCATTTCCTTCGGTTTGATATGTCTTGGCATCGATGAGGTGCGCGGCGCCGATTGCCGCCTGCCCCAGCGCGAGCCCGCCGTCATTCGCTGGGACCTGCGCATGGGAGAGAACTACGAAGTTATTCTGTTCGAGGCGCCGGACAACCTCTTCGAATAGGATTCGGTTCTGGAAGCACCCGCCGGACAGCGCGATAGTATCGAAGCGCGGCCCTCCAACGTCGTCGCGGCGCGCGAGGTCCGTCGCCAGGGCAGCGACAATCCTTGCGAGGCCCTTGTGGAAGCGCGCCGCCATCACCGGAGCCGGAGTCTTCAGAACGAGGTCGCCGAGGATCGCCTCCCACATCGCCAGCGGCTCGATGTAGCGCAGGCCCGAGCCACTCGGATTACCGATGGATAGCGGATAGCAGAGCGCCTCGTCTTCGTGGCGCAGGGTGTCTTGGTCTACCATCGCCTCAAGACGCGCTGCGGCCTCGCCTTCATAGGCTTGGCGTTCGCGGCAGATGTTCAGGGCTGCGGCAACCGCATCGAAAAGCCGGCCACAAGACGACGCTTTGGGTGTGTTGATCCCGTTGCGGATCATCGCGTTCAGAGTCGATCGCGGTCTGCTGGAGAGATCGTCGTATAGATCGAGCTCGGAGAAATTCGTCGCGAAAGCTTCCCACCCCATCACGACCATGAGATGGGCGTAGAGGCTACGCCATGGTTGGCGCGCAGCCTGCGCGCCACCGAGCATGGCGACGGGTCTGAAGGTGCCAAGCCTCTCGTAGCGACGATAATCGGCAAGCAGGAACTCCCCACCCCAGAAGGTCCCGTCGTCGCCCCATCCCAGACCATCCAGAACGACGCCGAGGACCGCCGGGGCATCGAGAGCATGGCCGTTCTCGGCTAAGCAGGCCGCGACATGGGCATGATGGTGCTGAACTTCCAACAGCGGCAACGCGTCTGCCTGCACCCATTCATGTGCGAGCTTCGATGAGAGATATTCGGAATGCTGGTCGGCAACGAGCGCCGCCGGCGCATGGTCGAACAGTTCGGTAAAGAGCGCCAGATTCTTGCGGTAATCGTCGAAGGTCGAGGCATCCTCCAGATCGCCCTGGTGCTGCGAGAGGATGGCCGCGCCATCCTTCACCATGCAAAACGTCGCTTTTAATTCCCCACCCATGGCCAGAAGCTCGGGCGCCGCTTCGAAGCCCGAAGGCAGAGAAATGGGGGCAGGCGCGAAACCCCGGGCGCGACGTAAAATCCGTGCTCGACCGGCCATTACCCGCACCACCGAGTCGTCCACTCGATTGGCGATCTCGCGGTCGTGGACCAGCGCATAAGTCGCGATCCCGGCCAGGCGTTCACGCGCCGTCGCGTCATTGATGACCTGCGGCTCATTCGAGACGTTGCCGCTGGTCATCACCACCGGGCAGTTCATGCGCCGCAGCATAAGAAGATGCAGCGGTGTCGTTGGTAGCATGAATCCCAGGGTGGAAAGGCCGGGTGCGATTGCCTCCGGCAAGCGTTTCGATCCCTCAGCGTCAAGCAAAACGATCGGACCCGGTGGACCGGTGAGCGCACTCTCCTCCTCGCCTCCCACTGAGCAATAGGACCTTATGATATCGATGTCCCGCGCCATCATCGCGAATGGCTTCGCATCACGCTGTTTCAACCGGCGCAGTCGTGCAACCGTATCCGCCTTCGTCGCATCGCAAGCGAGGTGATAGCCGCCGAGTCCCTTGATCGCGACGATCTCGCCCATCTGGATCAGGGTGGACGCCGCATCGACACTGTCGCGCGTCGAATGCTGACCAAAGCCCGCGACGCCTCCGTCGAGGCGGAGCAAGGTAGCCGTGGGTCCGCAGGTGTGGCAGGCGATGGCTTCTGCGTGGAAGCGGCGATCGGCCGGATTGTGATATTCCGTGCCGCACGCCTCGCACATGGCGTAGCGCGCCATCGTCGTCTGGGCGCGATCAAAGGGAATGGCTTCGACAATGCTCAAGCGCGGCCCGCAATGCGTGCAGTTGGTGAACGGATAGCGGAAGCGGCGTTCGGACGGATTCGTGATTTCATCGGCGCAGGCGATGCAGATCGCAGCGTCCGGAACAACTTGCGTGTGCGCGGCGCCCCCAACACTCTCGGCAATGCGAAAATGATGTGGCAAGTCCCCGCAAAAGGCCTGTGTTTCGATACTGTCGATCCGCCCGAGCGGTGGTGGCTCGCGCTCCATGCGGTCGATAAAAGCGGCGATCGATCTCTCGCTGCCGCCGATGCGCACGAGAACTCCTCCCGCGTCGTTCAGGACTTCGCCCGAAAGGCCGAGATCACGCGCAATGCGCCAGACGGTCGGCCGAAACCCCACTCCCTGCACCCGGCCGCGCACTCGAATTTGCATCGCGACTAATTGTGCCTGGCACGCGGCACCTCGATGCGAATTCATAGCGCGGCCCCGCAGTGGAGTACGCGGTTGTTACCGGAGCCAGCAAGCGCGAGCGGCGCGCCGCACGCCAAGGTACCATACCGCCCGCGTCGAGCGTTCCGGATGGCATGGCCCCTAGGGTTGTCGGCCTTATCGGTGATGTCGCGTTGCGTGGCAAAGCCCATACCTTCGATGGTACCCGTAATGGCTGGCTCCTCCGATTTCACCGACATCGGGCCCTCATTCCGGCCAGCTGACCGGGCTCGCCATCACCGCGGCGCGATCCTCGATCCAGGAATAGAACGCCCCAAGACCTTCCCCGGTACGTGCCGAGACGGTCAGGAAGTGAATTCTCGGGTTCACTCGCGCGGCCGCCGCGAGACAGACACTCACGTCGAAGTCCAGATGAGGCAGGAGGTCAGCCTTGTTCAGCAGCATAAGATCTGCGGCGGCGAACATGTCTGGATATTTAAGCGGCTTATCCTCTCCTTCGGTCACCGAGAGCACGACCACCTTGTGCGCTTCACCGAGATCAAAGGCCGCCGGGCAGACCAAATTTCCGACATTTTCGACGAAAAGCAGGCCGCCGGACCCGAGAGACAGATGATCGAGCGCGTGGCCGACCATGTGGGCATCGAGATGGCAGCCCTTGCCCGTGTTGATCTGCACCGCCTGGACACCAGTGGCGCGGATCCTGTCGGCATCACGTGAGGTCTGCTGATCGCCCTCAATGACAGAGATCGGCCATCGGTCTTTCAGATCTGCGATCGCGCGGACAAGCAACGAAGTCTTGCCGGAACCCGGGCTCGAGACGAGGTTGAGCGCGAAAACGCCGGAATTTTGCAGCCGCGTTCGGTTGGCGTGGGCGAACGCGTCGTTCTTCGACAGGATGTCACGTTCGATGCTGATAGTCCGCTCCTGGCTCATGCCGGGGACGTGCACACCCGCGAGGCCGTTGCCGAAGTCGATTACGCCGTCGGCGTGGCCGCGGTGATGATGGTCCCGTGCGTATGAGTGAGAATGGTTATGATC
>Ga0302326_10012022_pt1 | contig 18532 bp, 11 predicted proteins | sample Palsa_T0_3_FD_202264 | JGI IMG/M metagenome (GOLD analysis project Ga0302326, IMG submission 202264) | Peat permafrost microbial communities from Stordalen Mire near Abisko, Sweden - Palsa_T0_3 | ecosystem: Environmental > Terrestrial > Soil > Palsa > Peat permafrost | place: Sweden: Abisko...
GGGTCAACTCGGCGTTCTGGCTGAGGTGGACGCGCATGGGCACGCCGGGTGCGTGCCGCGCGGCGTTGGTCAGTGCCTCCTGGACGATCCGGCGGGCCGCGGTTCCAGGGTCGGCCGTGGTGTCGCCATCGCACTGGAAGTGGACGTCTAGGCCGCAGTCACGTGCCCGGCCGATCAGCTCGCGCAGTCCGCGTTCGTCGGCTGATGTGGTGCCGTCGAGGGCAAGGGAGAGGATCAGCGGGTGCAGGTCGCTGAGCGCGTCGGCCAGCGTACTGCGCAGCACGGTGACGTGTCCGGCGGCCTTGGCTGGGTCGGTCTGCCAGACCTTGCGGGCGGCTGCTGCCTGCATGACCAGGACCGTCAGCACGTGGCCGATTGCGTCGTGCAGGTCGCGGGCGAGCCGGATCCGCTCGGCGGCCAGCGCCTGGCGGGCATGCTGCGCCTGCTCCTCAGCTACCTGGATGGCTGCGGCAGCGTTGGCAGCGATCAGGTCCGCGCTGGAGCGCACTAGCCGACCGGCCATCCAGCAGCCTGCGGTCAGCACGGCCGAGCCCGCGGTGGCAGCGGGGGCGAAGGCCACGCCCGGTGACGCCGCGGCCAGCGCCAGGCATCCGGCCAGGCACAGGGCCAGTCCGGCGACCGCGCGCCGTGCCGGGCTGCTGGCGGCGATGGTCAGCGGGGCGATGACCCACAGGACTGTGGGGGGAAGCCCGGCTTGCGGATTGGCGGGCGCGGCGAGCCTGGTGTAGGCGAGGGTCAGCATCAGCGACACTGCGGCTGAGGCCAGCGGAAAGCGCCGCGCCGTCGCGACCGGAAGCGCGATGCCCGCGGCGAGCAGGACCTGCGGCAGCGGGTGGCCCGACAGGTACCGGGTAATGCCGAGCGCCGTGGCCAGCGCGGCCGCCGCGGCGGCGAGGCTGATACCGACGGCGCGGGAGGAGGCCAGTGTCCAGCGGCCGGGGCTAGGACGCGGCGGCAGGGCCGGGCCGGCGGCCAGCGCTCGCTCGACCTGCGCCCGCAGCTGGCTGAGCGCCGGCGCAGGCCCGGTGTCCTCCCCCGGCGTGCGATCCCGCAGCTCGTTGACCAGGTGGCGGAGCTCGGCGAGCTGGGCACGGCTGATCCGTTCGATCTGCACCACATCAGCCAGGTTCTCCACGGCAGCGTGCGCCCTCGCCTTGCCCAGGCCCCGCAGGGCGGCCTGGGCCAGCTGCGCGGCGGCGCGCTCCCGCTCGGCGGCCACCGCCGCCTCAAGCCGGGCGTCATAGCCAGCCCGCAGCCGGTCAGTAGCCGTGCGCAGCCGCGCAGCCAGCTGCGCCCTGGCCCGGATCCCGGCGCCGAGCGCGGCCGGCGCCAGCACGAAGACGGGCACCAAGAAGGCATCGGAGGCAAGGTGGGAGTAACCCTGCGAAGGCGAAATGTACTGCCCGAACGCCACGAACGCGCTGGCCAGGGCGAGCCCGGCCACCAGTGATCGGAGCGACGCCGAGGATCCCAGCGAGTAAGCGCAGACCATGATCGCCAAAAAGGCGGCAGCCGCGGGGGCGGCCGGGGCGATGAAGCCTTCGGCCGCAAAAACCACAACCACCACGGCGACCGTGACCAGAGGGAGGCGGCGCCGTTCGACGAGCACCACCAGACCCAGTGATGCCAGCACGCCAGCCATCCGACGGACCGGGTCTGCGGGACCGCTCACGATGACCGCGAGCGTCATTACCGCTGTCACCACCGCGGCCGGCGCCACCTCGGCCGCCAGGGTCCACCGCCGCCAGCGCCTGCTCACGTCCAAACCATAGGCACGCCGGGCTAGCTCGCGCATCCCACTGCGGGCGGACCCCGGCTCCGTCCGCGGACGGAGCCGGACATCCCCCTGGCGGCCCCCCGAAAATCAGCGGCTGGCCGGACGACGCGTCGCCGCTGCCTTTCTAGGTTGATGGTGCTTCATCTGTCCCAGCGCTTCCGAGCGCCATAGCCAAGGAGTTCCCGTCATGGCCACGCAAACCGTCCCGGTTATCTCAGCCCGCCAAGCCCCTGCCGCGAGGCTGGCCTTCGCCGGCCTCACGCTGGGGATCCTGTCCTGCGCCCTGCTCACCTACATCCTCATGTTCGTCCGCACGAGCAACGGGCCGACCTACACAACCACCGGGGATTACTGGCTCACTGCCAGCGGCATTCCCTTCGTCGTGGCCCTGCTTGCGGCCACCGCCGGAATACACAATCTTCACGGCGGCCGTGACGGCCGGCCCGGGCGAGCCGGCGTCATCCTCACCAGCGCCGCGGTGACAGGATTCCTCGTCGCCTTTACCGCCGGGCTGATCACCCGCCAGACCCAAGCGCTCGGGCCGATCTATCCCATCTGCGTGGTGGCCTCCCTGGCCGGCCTGGTGATCTTCGCGATCGGGATGATCCGCGCCCGGCTGCTCCCGTGGTGGACCGGGCCGGCCCTGGTAGCCGGCTGGCTGGTCGGCGGCCCCCTCGACGCCTTCGCGGCCGCACCCCTCCTGCTCGCAGCGGTCTACGCCACGATCGCCATCCTGCTCCGCAAAGCGGTCACATCACGCTGACGTCCAGCAGGCCTCAAGCCAGAAGCCGTGACAGGTGGAATGGGCCGGCGTAGCCTTTGCGGTACTGACGACCCGAGACGGGACCATGCCGTTCGTCATCACCCCGGCCGAGCGCGCCTCGTTCAAGCGCTGCCGTCGGCAGTGGGATCTGGGGGCCCGGACCCGGCAGAACCTCGAGCCGCTGCAGCGGCCGGCCATTCCGGATATGGATCGTGCCCTCCGCGCCGCCCTGGCTGTCTACTACTACCCCGGCATGTGGGACTGGGACCGCCGGGTGACGCTCCCCCTGGTCCTGCGGGGGTTCGAGCGGGCCCTGACCCGGCAGCGGGAGGAAGCCGGGCAGGCGACCGGGCAGGCGGCCGGCCAGGCGACCGCCGCAGCGCCGTCCTGGCAGCAGCAGCTCGAGGCGGGGCGGAGCCTGCTGGGACGCTATTTCGAGTGGGCGCCGGCGGTGGACGGGTTCTCCCCCGTGCTGATCGAGGCAGAGTACGAGGTGAACGTGCTCGACCCGGCCCGGCCTGCCGCGGGCCTGGTCACGGCCGACGGCGCGCCGATCCGGTACCGCGGGCGGATCGACCTGCTGGCGGTGGATCAGCACGATGCCTACTGGATCGTCCGGCACCGCCTGGTCGACGGGGACTGGCCGCCGACCGAGCGGCTGCTTCAGGACGAGGAAGCCCTGACCGCGTGCTGGGCCTGGGAGCAGTTCTACCTGGGGATGGCCATCGCGGGTACCGTCCACAACGAGCTGCGGCTGAACACTCCCCCGGCTCGGCCCGGCCAGCCTGATCAGAGTGGACCAGGCCAGCCCCAGCGTGCCGCCGGACACCGGGGCTGGCTGCGCAGGCGCCAGGCCGCCGGCGGGCCGCCTGCTGTCCGTCAGCACGAGCCGAGCGGCGGAGGCCGGTCGATTCCCCAGCACCGGCGGATGTACGCCGCGGCCCGGGAGCCTGAGCATCCCGAGCCGGTCGAGCAGCAGGTCGGGGAGTGGTTCCGCCGTACCTGGCTGCGGCGGGGGCGGACCGAGGTGGGGGCGGCCGGACGCCAGCTCGGCACCGACGTCGCGCAGATGACCAGCCCCGGCGTGCCGGTCTACCCGAGCCCCTCCGACGCGAACTGCCCGGCCTGCGCCTACCTCGACCCCTGCCTGGCCATGTTCGCCGGGCAGGATGCCGGGCCTGTCCTGCGGTCGGCCTACCGCCAGCGCCCCCCGGAGAGGCTCGAGGAAGGGCGGCTGGGCGGCGGCGCCTGGGGAATGGGCCGGGGAGCGGCCCCGCCGAGATTCCGCAGCGGCCAGGGGCGCTGACCGCAAGCCAGCGGCCCGCAGGTTGGCTGCACTACGGGAACATGGCCCGCAGCGTGTCGTCGAGGAAGAACTCCCAGTTCCTGCTGGCGTAGCTGATGACCTCGCTCATCGGCGCCTCACCTCGCCGCAGGCCCGCGTCGAGCATCATCAGATCATCGGACATCGACGGGATGAGGTTGCCAACGGTCCGCGTGCTGTATCCGGTGATCTCGCTGATCTGGCCGCGAGTACGCGCGCCCAGCGCCAGAGCCCGCCAGATGGCGCGCTTCGACTGCTCTTTCAGGATGGTCTCGCTGATCTTCGGCGCGCCGTCGGCCGGCAGGTAGGAGTTCAGGACAGGATCGATGGATGTGCGACCTTCGGCCGCGGCGCGCAGCGCTGCCATCAGGGTGTCGATCCTGCCCGTGCCTGAGCTCTTCGAGCAGAAGACGCGGACGGCGAGGTCCTCAAAGGCGAACAACAGGTGCAGCCGGCGGTTCGACTCGCCTGCGGTCCAGATGACCACCCCGGTGTCGCGGCGCGGCACTGTCAGGTCGTGCACGGCCGCCAGCCCGGTCACAAGGAGCTGGCCGGTGCCAGTCACAGAAGCGGTGCCTGCGGTCCGCTGCGCGTCGAAGCTGCGGTGCAGGTGCTCGTAGAAGAGGTCCACGATGGCGAGATCGAAGGAGTCGTCCCGGTAGCTGGCCCTAGCCTCGATCGGATCGCGCGCGAGGGTGACCTCATAGCCGTACTCCTGCTGGAGTTCCCGGCCGACAAGCCGGGCGAGCGGCGCGTGATCCTCGATCAGTAAGACGCGCATCAGTCCCCTGCCTAATCAGTGGCCTAATCGCTGGCGCCCTCGCGTGTCGGCACGGTCATGATCAGCTTCGATCCGTGCGGTGACCGAGGAAGCCGGATCAGGTCACCGCCGAGCTCCCGAGCCCGTGCGCGCAGACGGTGCAGGCTCGTTCCATCATTGTCCATGACCGCATCGTCGAACCCGGGCCCGTCGTCAGCAATTTCCAGCACCAGATTGTCCTCCTGCTGAGTCATCCGGACCCATACCGTGGCGGCGCCGTGCACGACCGCGTTCTTCAGCAGGTCCCCCAGGGCCCTGTCGATCAGCTTGCCGACGGGCCCGACCACGGTGCGGGCGCCGATTCTCGGGGACTCTGCGATCCGGATGACGCCGGTGAACGCCCGGATGCGCTCGCTGCACACCATGGCCACAGGAACCCGGTCCATGGACAGCAGCTGCGCCAGGCGCTGCTCGCTGACTGTTTGCTCAAGCTCGCTGACCTTCTCCAGCATCGCGGGGACGTCCGGCTGCTCCAGCTTGACCGCCGCAAGCCCGGCCTTGATGTGGGAGTGCAGGAAATCGAAGAACTCCTCATTCTTCTGCTGCTCTACCTGGATCTGGCTCCGCCTGACAACGCCGGTGAGCCTGGCCGCACCCTTGCCCAGGCCGTAGGCGACCACTGCCCAGATAACCGACGACAAGGCGCTGAGGCCGCTGGTCCGGGTCACCGCGCCATTGATCAGGTAGATCAGCAGGAACCATTCAAGGCACACGGCGGCGACCAGGCCCATCCCCACGACGGGCCGGGCAAGCGCCCTGGCGACAATCCACGGGCAGAGGGCAACGAAGAACAGCGGTGCCGACGGATAGGTACAGGCCTGGACACATGACGTGCTGGAGGCATACGTGCCGGGAGCAGCGAGCAGGGCCACGATCACCGGAATGACGAACGCGGCGGCCAGCCAGATGACCATCGACGGCCCGCCCCTGGCGAACGGGCCCTTGGTCCGCCAGACCAGGACGGCCAGCGCCAGCGCCAGATGCGCCAGCCCGAGGGCGAGCACGATGACCTGGGCGTCCCTTGAGAAGGGGTCGACAAGGGAGGTCTGAACCAGCACCGCGCCCTGATAGGCGAATCCGGCCCACTCCAGGGGCTCAACCAGCTGGCGGGTGATCCTGAGCTGCGCCTCCTCGCCCGCTCGCGTCTGCGTCCTGGCCACCCCATACCTCCACCCGCGCGCCGCTACCAGCCCGCTGCCGCCATCATGGCCCATGGCGCCGTCTGGCCGCAGCTGACAATTGTCCTTGCGCCCCGCGATGAAAATGCTGCCGTGCCCGTGCAGGCCGGTTCTTCTCGCCGTTACCGCTGCCCGTTACCGGGTCCCTGACAATTGTCCTTGCCCGGCCCCCCGCGCGAGACCTTCACTGAGATGACACGACCGGGTTATCCAGGAATCCCGGGCCTGACTCACGGGAGGTCAATCAGGTAAATCGAAACACGGCGTCGCCGTATGTCGCACGAGTTCGCAGGCCGTTCAAATCCCCCTGACAACAATGCAGGAGACACGAAAGGAATTGCAATGCCTCTACACCCGAGAGTATTAGCTGAGTGCGCCAAGGCCGGTGCGGCGGCAGCCATCGGGCTCGCCGCACACAGTGCCGCGTGCCACCTGGCCCTGCTGTACGCGCATCAGGCAGCAGCCGCCGCTAGCACACATGCCGAAGCCGGGCACGCGATCGCCGGCCACGTTGCCCGGCATCTTCCCCCCGGCCATCAGCCCGGCACGCATCCGATGAAGGCCGATATCGATGAGCTGCTCGCGGCAGGCGGCACCGTCGCCGGTCTGACCTTCATCAATCTCTACGACCACATCATCGACGAAGCCTGGAAGAAGGCGCTGAGCCGGGCCCGCGGCTTGTCAGTCAAGGACCAGCAGGAACGCCTCCAGGCAGCCTTCCTGCACGCCAAGATCGCGCTGCGTGACATCAAGAGGCTCACCCCGGCGGAACTGCTCCACCTCGAGCAGCTGAGGGCATGGCTGGCCGAGCGGCTGCGCCCGATGCCCCCGCACGGATCAGCCGCGCCAGCGTAATCGCCGCCTCCCGCGCCCCCGCTGAGCCGGGGGCGCGGGAAGGCGCCGGCCAGAGCGCCGGACCTGCGGGCGAGTACCGCATCCCTGCCGGAAACCGAGAAAGCAACCAGTGAGAAGGAGCCTGTCATGATCAAGCTGACCCGCGACGAGAAGCCCGAGGAAGGCATCGCATTCGTCGCCATGCCGTACGGCCACAAGCCGCTCGCTAATGGCGAGCCATTCCACTTCGATGCGCTGTACCACGAGGTCTACGTCCCCACTATCCGCGAGTGCGGCATGACCGCGGAACGCGCGGATCACATCTGGGGCGCGAGCGAGGGCGTGCTCGAAGCCGTCTGGCGTGGCATTCAGCATGCCGAGGTGGTCATTGTGGACTGCACGACCCGCTCGGCGGACGTTGCGCTGGAGCTCGGACTCGCGATGGTCCTCGGAAAGCGGTCTGTCGTGCTGGCGCAGTGCCTGGAGGACATTCCGACGGACCTGCGCGGCCGGGTCCGGCCGATTCTCTACGAAACGGCCGGCCTTGGCGTGGCTGGCCTGATGCAGAAGCTGAAGGACCAGCTGCACATCGTGCGCGGGGAGACGATGACGGAGAACACGCTCGTCCCGCTGATGGACGCCGGGACCGAGCCGATGCCCGGCAGCGTCGTGGTCGTCACCAAGGAGCGCGCGGTGGTCGAGACCGACGCCGGCGGGCACCGCCAGCTCTGGGAGCTGAGCAACGCCGATGTCGACTACGCCCGGAAGATCCCGGATATGACCCGCCGGTTCACCATCGGTGACCGGCTGCCGGGCGCGATCGTCACTGACTTCGAAGGGGCCAGGCGGTACACGCTGCTCGTCGACAAGATCAATCCGTGGCCGGGCCTGGTTGCCGATTACCCGGTCGGCAGGACCTTCACCAGCCAGGTTGTCAACCTGCGCGATGGCGTCGGGGCATTCGTCTGCGTCACCGGCGGGATCAACGGCCGGGTGCCGTCGGTCGAGGCACGGCAGGCTGGCCTCACCCGCGACACGCAGGTCGAGGTCGAGATCGTCCGGGTCGACCCCGCCGCGCGCCAGGTCGGCCTCCGGCTGCGCAAGGTGCTGCTGCCCGGCGGCCCGGTGCCGGGGGCCGTGCCGCCAGCCCGGCAGTCGGCCAGCCAGGACGACAGCCCGGCCGCCAGCCTGCCAGCCGTCGGCGCCAGACTGCTCGGCTGCGTTACCCGGGTGGCGCCCGAGCAGCAAGGCCGCAGCGGCTACCTGCTGCTGCGGCTGAAGGGGTACCAGAGCGGCCCGCAGGCGATCCTGCACTGGAAGCGGATGAGCCAGGAGCTGCGCGAGGACCTCAACGACAGCGATGTCGAGCTGATGGGCGAAGAAATCATGGTCGAGGTCACGCAGGTGGACCCCGCCCGCAGGCGCATCGAGCTGCGTGAGCTGCCCACGGCAGATCAGCAGGCCGCCGCGGCCTGAGGACGGCCTGGCTCTGCCGGGCCGCTTCCCCCTGCTGAGGCGGGGAAGGGGGAAGCGGCCCGATCACGCGGCCCGATCACCTGGTACTGGCTGCCTGGCCGTGCTCCACTAGAACGTCGCGATTTCCGGAAATCGCGAGAAGCTCGAAGGAGGGCCCGCCATGCCAAGCCGCATGAGCAGCCCGCGCCGGCCGCGTTCCCTGGCGGCCGCGATCGCGGGAGTTTCCGTCGCCGTTGTCCTGTGCGGCAGCATCGGGGCAGCCGCCGCCAGCGGGACCACCGGGCGGCCAGCGGCCGGCCAGCCGGCGGTGCCGCTGGCCGCCGGACAGGTGGGCACACGCTCGGCAGTGCCCTGGCGGCGGGTCGGCGCCGGCTGGGCGCTGGCGCAGTACACCAGGAGCTCAGCGCTGTTCGCCCCGCACAAGAAGGTCAAGCCGATCACCCTCTACCTGGTCGACCCGGCCGGCGGAAAGTACGCCCTGTACCGATGGCCGGCGACCAGGTCGCCGTGGTACCTGGTGGACTGGTCCGGCGACAAGACCAGGGCGCTGTTCATTGCGGCGGGAACCGGCAGCCGCAACGTGCTGCACCAGCTGGTGCTCGCCACCGGCGCGGTCAGCACCTTCACCCTGCCGGCGAACGTCAGCCCGATCGGCTACACCCGGCCGGACGGGAAGAATCTGCTGGCGGTCGCCGACGGGATCGCGCGCTACAACCTGCGTGGCGTCTTCCAGGCCAGGCTCGCCCGGGGGACCCTGGAAGAGATTGCGATCAGCGCCGCGGACGGCCTGACCGAGGTGGTGTCCGGCAGCAGGGGCCTGGAGCTGGTGAGCAACTCCGGCGGGCTGATCCGGCGGCTGCGGGTGCCGGGCACCGCGCCCCGGCTCGGGTGCAACCCGGTGCGCTGGTGGAGCGCCAGTACCGTGCTCGCCGCGTGCCTGCCCACCAAATCGCTGGAGTCCCGGCTCTGGCTCGTTCCGGTCAGCGGCGCCGCCCCGAAGGCGCTGACTCCGATCAGGAAGCCCAGCAGCCATGACTACGGCGATGTCGACGCCTGGCGGCTGCCGAGCGGGCTGTACCTGCAGGCGCTGGGGCCGTGCGGAACCGAGTACATCGGAAAGCAGGAGGCAGGCGGATCCGTCAAGATGATCAACGTGCCGGGAGGTGGCGCGAACAACAACAGGATCGCCGCTGTCACCGGCCGCCGGATGCTCGTGCAGGTCCAGACCGGCTGCCCAGGGAGCGACTCGCTGGTCTGGTTCAACCCGGCGACCCGGGCCGTCCAGAAGGTGCTGACCGCGCCCGGCAATGAGGCCGGAGTCCTGACTGTGGTGGCTTACAACCGCAAGGGCAACCAGCCATAACAAGTCCCGCCAGCCAGTCCCAGCCGGACGCGCCTTCCTAGCCCCGATATAGTTGCTTAACGGCAAGCAATTGATTCCCGCCCGGCCGGGCTGTCCTGGCTCGCCCGGGAGGAGGGGATGAGCCCCACCATGATCTCGCGGGTGAGCCGCTTCTGGCGCCAGACGTTCTCCTCGCTCAAGATCCCGAACTACCGCCTGTACTTCGCCGGCCAGTCGGTCTCCCTGGCCGGGACCTGGATGCAGATGACGGCGCAGTCCTGGCTCGTGCTCACGCTGACCCATTCCAGCACGGACCTGGGCTTCGCCGTGGCCCTGCAGACCCTGCCGGTCCTGGTGCTGGGGCCCTACGGCGGGGTCGTCGCCGACCGGGTGGACAAGCGGCGGCTCATGGTTGTGCTGCAGGTCTTCATGGGTGTGCAGGCCCTGGTGCTCGGGCTGCTGACCGTGACCGGCGCGGTCCGGTTCTGGGAAGTCTGCCTGCTGGCGGTCATCCTCGGCCTGAACAACGCATTCGAGAACTCGGCCCGGCAGGCATTCGTCCGGGAGATGGTCGGCAAGGAAGAGCTCCGCAACGCGATCACGCTGAATTCGGTGACGGTCAACGCCGCCCGGGCGGTCGGGCCCGCCATCGGCGGGGTGCTGATCGCCACGGTCGGCGTCGGGGTCTGCTTCCTGGTCAACGCGGCCAGCTTCATCGCCGTCGTCAGCTCCCTGCTGCTGATGAACCGCTCCGCGCTGCGCCCGACTGTCCCGGCGCCCCGGGCCAGCGGCCAGCTGCGCGAGGGCCTGCGCTACGCGGCCAGGACTCCCACGATCGCCATTCCGCTGGCGATGATGAGCCTGGTCGGCCTGCTCGCTTATGAGTTCCAGGTCTCCCTGCCGGTGCTGGCCCGGCAGACATTCCACGGCGGCTCGGAGGCCTACGGCTTTATGACCGCAGCGATGGGGGTCGGAGCGGTGATCGGCGGCCTGTTCACCGCCGCGCGCGGCCGGACCGGGCTGCGACCGATGATCATCGCCTCGGTGGGCTTCGGGATCGCGATCGGAGTCTGCGCGTTCTCCCCCGTCCTTGCCCTCGCCTACGCGGCGCTGCTGTTCGTCGGCTGGGCGAGCGTCTCGTTCATCGCGATCGGCAATTCCACCATCCAGCTGAGCTCAGCACCGGAGATGCGGGGCCGGGCGATCGCGCTGTGGCAGGTTGCCTTCCAGGGGACCACGCCGGTCGGCGGCCCGCTGATCGGCTGGATCATCGCCGCGTCGGACCCGAGGCTCGGCCTGGCGATCGGCGGCGCGTCCTGCTTCGCGGCCGCACTGGGCGGCATCCTGCTCGCCCGCCGGTCCCGCCGGTCACCGCCGGCTCAGCTGAGCGAGCCGGCGCCCGCCGCCGTCTGACAGCGAGCCCGGCTCAGATCGGTGCCCGGCTCAGATCAGTGCCCGGCTCAGATCAGTGCCGGACTAGATAGTGCCGGGTCAGGTCAGTGCCGGCGCAGGAACAGGAAGATGAGCACGATGATCACGATGAGAACGATTGTTCCGAATCCGAAAAACATTCTGGGTAACTCCACCTCGGCTTGAGTACGCGCCACCGAGGTCCAGAGCGGCCGGAATCGCAATCTCCCGGGTAAGTACCACCAAATAAGTACTACCAAAGGAGTGCAAGATTTCCTAAACACAACGTTACGCGTAATTAACGGATATAACAAATCGGCGGGACGGGGGGCAGGCCGGGGCGGGACGGGGGGCAGGCCGGGGCAGGACGGCGGCGGTACGGGTCGCAGCCGGGAGTGGCTAGCGGGAGTGGGTAGTTTGGGTGGTATGACCAACTCCACTGGTGGCATGCCGGAGGTGACACGGTGACCGCGGATCCGTATGCGGCCGCGGCCGGGCTCGTCGAGCGGTCGGCCGCGGCGTATGTGTCGGGCGTGCCGGAAGAACCCGCTGACGACGGCTTCTTCGGGCCGGCCAGCGTCAGCTGGCGGGTGAGCACCGACCTGGCCGCGCCGATCGCGGGACTGCGGTCCCTGCTGCTGCAGGCGCTGCATCCGCTGGCGATGGCCGGAGTGGACCAGCACAGCGGCTGGCGCCAGGATCCCATCGGCAGGCTGGCCGCCACCTCGGCGTACGTCACCACGGTCAGCTTCGGGGAGCGGGCCGCAGTGCAGCAGGCCGCGGCCCGGGTACGCCGGATCCACGAGCGCGTCCGCGGGGTGGACCCGGTGACCGGCCACGGGTACGCGGCGGGCGACCCGGCGCTGCTGCTGTGGGTGCACGCTGCCCTGGTCGATTCCGCGATAGCGGCAGGCGAGGCCTTCGGGGCCTCCCTGTCGGCCGCGGACCGGGACCGCTACGTCGCGGAAATGGTGACCGCGGCCGAGCTGGTGGGGGTGCCCCGGGCGCTGGTACCCGCCAGCCTCGGTGCGCTCGGGCGCTACATCGCATCGGTCCGGCCGCAGCTGCGCTGCACCCCGGCCGCCGCGGAGTCGATGGCCTACCTGCTCGACCCGCCCGGCCTGGACGAGGACATCGCCGAGATCTGGCAGGACATCCGCGACGGCGCGATCGCCGTGCTGCCGGACTGGGCCCGGCAGCTGTACGGCTACCGCGCGCCGGAGCTGACGCCCGGCCGCCGGACCGAGATCCGGCAGGCCCTGGGCGTCCTTGACGCGGTGTTCCTCGGCGAGCCCGGCGTGCTCGCGGCGCGGCAGCGGATCACGCTGCGGATGCGCCGGGCGCGGCCGGCGTGAGGAGGTTCCTGGCCGCAGCGGCGATCGGCGCGGCGATCGCGGGCCTGGCCGTTGCGCTGCTGCGCCGCCGGGTCGGGCGGCTGCGGTTCCGCCGCGGCGCCGCGACGCTCGCGCTGGCCGCCCGGGGCGGCGCGCGGTACGCGGCCAGCGCGCCGCGGCTGTTCGCGGCGGCGGGCGAGAACCGGGAGCGGCTGCGCACCGACCTTGCCCTGCAGACCGCCGAGGACATCGCCGCCACCCTCGGCGACATGAAGGGCGTGCTGATGAAGATCGGGCAGCTCGCCAGCTATATCGACGACGGCCTGTCCCCTGGTGTGCGCCGCACTTTGAGCCGGCTGCAAGACAGCGTTGCGCCGATGAGTGCTGAGCTGGCCGCGGGGGTTGTTTTGGCGGAATTGGGGTTGCCGCCTGAGCAGGCATTCGCCCGCTGGGATCCCGAGCCGATCGCTGCGGCGTCTATCGGGCAGGTCCACCGCGCGATCACGCTCGATGGCCGCGCGGTGGCCGTCAAGGTGCAGTACCCGGGGATCGCGGAAACCATCGCGGCGGACCTCGGCAATGTCGCGCTGCTGCGCCGGATGCTGCGCATCACCGCGCCGAGCCAGGATGTCGACGCGCTGATCGCCGAGCTGAGGGACCGGGTCCTGGAGGAGCTCGATTACCGCGGCGAGGCCGCCAACCAGCAGCTGATGGCGGACTACTACCAGGGCCATCCCACGATCCACATCCCGCAGGTCATCAGCGAGCTGTCGACGCGCAGAGTGGTGACCAGCGAGCTGTCCGACGGAGCCCGTTTCGCCGAGCTCGCCAGCTGGCCGCAGGCCGAGCGGGACCTGGCCGCGGAGACGATCTACCGTTTTGTGTTCCGGAGCCTGTACGAAGTTCAGGCTTTCAACGGCGATCCGCATCCGGGCAACTACCTGTTCCACGGCGGCGGCCGGGTCACCTTCCTCGATTTCGGGCTGGTCAAGCACTTCACCAGGGCCGAGCTGCAGCCGCTGATGCAGATGGCGCGCAAATTGTGCGTCGACAATGATCCCGAGGCGTTCCGGGCCGGCATGGAGGACGCCGGGTTCCTGCGCCGGGACGCACCGCTGCGCACCGAGACGATCGTCGAGCACATGGCGGTCTTCTACGACACCATCCGCAAGCCCGGGCGCCTCACCATCACCGGGGATTACGCCTCCGCTGTCGTGCGCCGGTTCTTCGACGTGCGCAGCCCGGTCGCCGGGTACGTGAGCGTCCCGAGATCGTATGTGATCCTGCAGCGCATCAACCTCGGCCTGTTCGCGGTGCTGGGCGAGCTGACCGCGACCGCCGACTGGCGGGCCATCGCCGAGGAGATCTGGCCGTTCGTCCAGGGCCCGCCGTCCACCCCGATGGGCGAGGCCGAGGCCGCCTGGCGGGCCAGGCGGGCCAGGCGGCGGCTCGACAGCCGGCGCCCGGGGAGAGACACTGTAGCGAGGTAGACCGCTCTGGACTCTCGGCGGCGCAACCATCTAGGGCGGCCGTCAAGGCGGGCCCAGTGAGGCGGCGCTGAGGTGAGCTGGTAATGAGCGGCCTGGTAATGAGCGGCCTGGCAATGAGCGGCAAGGACTGGCCAGGCTTAGGCGCGCGTGTTTCCCGGCCCGGAGGCGGCGCGTGAAACCGTTCGTGGTCAACCGGCATGGCCGCCTGGTCTTCCCTGCCAGCCTGTTCGGCGAGCTGGACTTCTCGGTCCTGGAGACGCTCGACCAGTTCAGCGCCGTGATCGGCCGGGATTTCCAGGCGAAGGCGCCGACCGGGACTGACATCCTGGCCCGGGTGCAGGCCGGCGGCTACCCCGGGCGGTTCGAATTGCTGCGCGATCTGGGGCAGAACCTGTTCTGGGTCAACCGGTACTCCATGACCATGTTCGAGAAGCGGCCGACGCGCTGGCGCGACGTGGCCAAGCACCGTGACGACGTCTTCCTGCCGGTGCTGACCCCGTGGGAGGACGCCGAGCGGAAGGTGGCCGCGGTGCAAAGCGCCTTCGGCGCGCTGCCGGCGACGTGGGACGCCGATACCGAGGACAAGGTGTTCGGCCTGCTGTTCGACCTGTTCCGCAACAAGCTGCACCACGCCACCGAGCTGCCGGCGATCAAGCCGACGGTGGCGGAGTTCCTGGACCTGCCCGGCGCGCTGACGTTCGTGCTGCCCGAGCACGACCCGGACTTCCCGGTCTTCCGGACCGAGGAGATCATCGACGCCGACGAGAGCGTTCCGGAGCTGGAAGCGCTGATGCGCTGGGCGATGGTGCTGCACAACCAGTACCCGTGGAACCGCTCCGCCACCGAGCTGCGCGGGGCTGACAAGATCGGCGACGACGACTTCGTGGTCGCGTTCCACCCGCGCAACCGCGACGTGATGGCCTTCATCGACCGGGTCAAGAGCGCTGCGGCCGGTGGCACCAGCACTGCGGCCAGCAGCACTGCGGCCGGCGGCGCTGCGGCCAGCAGCACTGCGGCCGTCGTCGCCAGCCCGGCCCGGCGCGAGGTGGTCGAGGCCGTCAGGCCCGTGACCCCTTACCCGCCGGTGCGGGTCCGCGAGGCGTTCGCGATCCAGCCGAGGCTGGAGGCGCTGGCGATCGTGCGCGGCGAGCACATCTGCGACAACACCGATGTCATCAGGAACACCAGCTTCTCCTGGTCCCCGATGAGCGCCGCCGAGATCAGCGCGAAGACCGGCATCGAGCAGCGCCGCTACACCAGCCGGGAACCCGAGCAGCTGGCCCTGTACGCCGCCCGCGCCGCGCTGGCGAAGTCGGGCCGGGGGCCCGCGGAGATCGGGGCGGTGCTGGTCAGCAGCTGCACCAGCAACCGGCAGATCCCCTCGACGGCGTGCTGGGTATCCGGCGAGCTCGGCCTGCAGCAAACGCACGCGTCGGTCGACCTGGTGGCGGCCTGCGCCGGGCTGCCCTACGGGCTGGCCGAGGCCATCCGCCAGCTGCAGGAGGTCAACCGGCCAGTCCTGCTGATCTGCGTGGAGAAGTTCTCCGACAAGATCGGCAGTGCCCGCCCCTCGCGGATGATCTTCGGGGACGGCGCCGCGGCGATGGTCGTCGCCCCGGCCGCCCCGGGCGCGACCGGCGACGTGCAGGTCGTGCAGACCTACGCCAGCGGGCCGCGCAGCGAGGTCAACTCGATCATCTGGCCGAATCCGGAGTTCGACAATGACATCACCGTCTACGGCCCGGAGGTCAAGTCCCTGGTGCAGCGCTACCTGGCCCAGATGATCGACGAGCTCGGCGCCCAGAGCGATCCGGACGACCCGGGCCGGACGCTGCTGGAGAGCATCGAGCTGATCGTCCCGCACCAGGCCAACAAGACGATGATCCTCAGCCTGGCCGCCAAGGCCGGGCTGTCGGCTGAGCAGCTGTACTTCAACATCGAGACGATGGGCAACGTCTCGGCGGCGAGCATCCCGATCGCGATGCACGACGCGGTGCGCGACGGGGTGATCAGCCGCCCGACCCGGGTCTTCGCGCCCGGCTTCGGGGCCGGCGCCGTCGGCGGTTACGCGGTGCTGCGGATCGATCCCGCGATCGTCGCCGACGAGGTGGTGCTGGACATCCGCCAGGCCGCCGACCGCACCGTGGGCGCGGCCGCGCGGCTGACGGGAACGACGACCGACGACGTGCGTGTCGCGTTTGGTGAGTGAGCCGATGAGCCAGGGAACCCGGCCTGCCTTCCAGCGGCTGGCGATCGTCAACCGGGGCGAGCCCGCCGTGCGGCTCATCAACGCCGTCCGGGAGTGGAACGCCGAGGGGCGGCGGCCGCTGCGCGTCATCGCCCTGTACACCGCCGCCGACCGGCGCGCGATGTTCGTCCGCGAGGCCGACGAGGCGGTGCTGATCGGGCCGGCCGACCCCGACGACGGCGCCGCGTTCGGCGCCAGTCCCTACCTCGACTACGCCGAGCTGGAACGGGCGCTGCGCGAGTGCCGCGCCGACGCGGTGTGGCCGGGCTGGGGGTTCGTCTCGGAGAAGGCCGAGTTCGCCGAGCTGTGCGAGCGGCTGGGCATCACCTTCGTCGGGCCGTCGGCGCAGGTCATGCGGCGGCTGGGTGACAAGATCGCGGCAAAACTACTGGCCGAGCAGGTCGGCGTCCCGCTCGCGGCGTGGAGCGGCGGCCCGGTGGCCGACCTGCAGCAGGCCCGCGCGCAGGCCGAGACGATCGGCTACCCGCTGATGGTCAAGGCCACCGCGGGCGGCGGCGGGCGGGGCATCCGGCTGGTCGGCTCCCCGGCCGAGCTCGGCGAGGCCTTCGAGCGGGCAAGCTCGGAAGCGGCGAAGACCGCCGGGGACGCGACGGTCTTCCTGGAGCGGGCGATCCGCGGCGGCCGGCATGTAGAGGTGCAGGTCGTCGGCGACGCCGACGGCAGCGTGTGGACGCTGGGCATCCGGGACTGCAGCGTGCAGCGGCGCAACCAGAAGGTGATCGAGGAGTCAGCCTCCACGGCGCTGGACAGCGAGCAGGAGCGGCTGCTGCGCTCCAGCGCCGCTGAGCTGATCCGGGCGGCCGGCTACGTGAACGCCGGGACGGTGGAGTTCCTCTACGAGCCCAAGGAGCGGCTGGTGTCGTTCCTGGAGGTCAACACCAGGCTGCAGGTCGAGCACCCGGTCACCGAGATGACCACCGGCGTCGACATCGTCAAGCTGCAGCTGCACATCGCCTCCGGCGGCACGCTGGCTGAACTGGGCGCCGCCGCCCCGCCGGTATCAGGGCACGCCATCGAGGCCCGGCTCAGCGCCGAGGACCCCGAGCGCAACTTCGCGCCCGCGCCCGGCCTGATCGAGTACCTCGTGCTGCCCGCCGGCCCCGGCATCCGGGTCGACACCGGGGTGGCCGCCGGGGACGCCATCCCGCCGCAGTTCGACTCCATGATCGCCAAGGTGATCGCCTGGGGCCGGGACCGCGGCGAGGCCCGGGCCCGGCTCTCGCGGGCGATCCGGCAGACCGCCGCGGTGATCCACGGCGGCACGACGAACAAGGCGTTCCTGCTCGACCTGCTGGACCGGCCGGAGTTCGTCTCCGGTGAGGTCGACACGACCTGGCTCGACACGATGATGGCCGACGGCTACATCCCGCCGCAGCGGCTCGACGTCGCCCTGCTGGCCACCGCCGTCGAGGCGTACGACGCGCACGCGCAGCGCCAGGAGGGCCGGCTGTTCGCCTCCGCCGCCCGCGGCCGGCCCGAGGTCGGGCACGAGACCTGGCACCAGGTCGACGTGCGCGCCGCCGGCGGGACCTACCGGCTGCGGGTGTCCCGGCAGCGCCCCAGCCGCTACCGGGTCGAGCTGGACGGCCGCGGCGTGGACGTGGATGTCGAGCGCTCCGGCCAGTTCGAGCGCAGGCTCGCCGTCGGCGGCCAGAGTTTCGCCGTGCTGTCGGTTGCGCAGGGCCCGGACTACCTGATCGAGGTCGACGGCGCGGTGCACCGGATGTCCGGCGGCGAGGCCGGACTGGTGCGCGCCCCCGCGCCTGCCATGGTGGTGGCCATCAGCGTCCGGCCCGGTGACCTGGTCGCCGCGGGCGACGTGGTCGCCGTGCTGGAGAGCATGAAGCTGGAAACCGCGTTGCGCGCCCCGGTCGCGGGCCGGGTCGCCGAGGTGCTCGCCGACGCCAATACCCAGGTCGAGGGCGGCAGCAAGCTGGTCAGGATCGAGCAAGACCCCGAGGTAGACGCCGCCGCGGGCCCCGGGCCGGCCAAGCGGGCCGATCTGAGCGCGCTGGAAGGCGCCGCCACGGCTGACGCCCGCCCGGCCGCGGCGGCCGCTGACGCGCTGGCCGGACTGCGCTCGCTGGTCCTGGGCTTCGACATCGACGAGCGCGAGGCCGGCCAGCTGCTGGCGGAACTGGCGGCCGCGCGGGCCGGGCTGCCGGCCGACGACGCGCGGCTGCTCGCCGCCGAGACCGGGGTCCTGCGGATCTTCGCTGACCTGTGCGCGCTGTCGCGCAACCGCCGGGTACCCGGCGGCGAGGAGGCCGACGACGAGACCGCCGTGGACGCCGAGGCCGCCCGCAACCCGCAGGAGTACCTGTACGCCTACCTGCGCTCCAGGGACGCCGATGCCGAAGGGCTGCCGGAGTCCTTCCGGATCAAGCTGCGCCGGGCGCTGGCCCACTATGGGGTCGCCGACCTGGAGCCCGCGCCGGAACTCGGCCCGGTGCTGTACCGGATGTTCCTGGCCCACCGCCGCGCCAGCGCGCAC
>Ga0302326_10012023_pt1 | contig 18532 bp, 13 predicted proteins | sample Palsa_T0_3_FD_202264 | JGI IMG/M metagenome (GOLD analysis project Ga0302326, IMG submission 202264) | Peat permafrost microbial communities from Stordalen Mire near Abisko, Sweden - Palsa_T0_3 | ecosystem: Environmental > Terrestrial > Soil > Palsa > Peat permafrost | place: Sweden: Abisko...
GCGACTCCCTTTTCCTGACGATAGCCGCGGAACTGCCCGCGGACCAGATTGTTCGCTTCGATCGGCGGGATGGCTTTCAGTACCTTCACCTTTTCATCGCGAATGGTTTCGCTGTCGATGCGGACCGGAGGTTCCATCGCCAGATTGCACAAGATCTGGAAGAGGTGGTTTTGGATCACGTCGCGAATGGTTCCGGTTTGATCGTAGAAAGCGCCGCGGCCTTCCACCCCGAAGTCTTCCGCCATCGTGATCTGCACGCTCTCGATGTAGTTCCGATTCCAGAACGGCTCCATGAATGCATTCGCAAACCGGAACACCACCACGTTGTTCACCGCCCGCTTGCCCAGATAATGATCAATACGAAAAATCGCGGACTCCGGGAAGATTTTCTCCAAGGTCCGGTTGAGTTGCCGCGCTGAGGCAAGGTCATTGCCGAAAGGTTTCTCGACAATGACGCGAGCGTTCCGGGCGCAGTCCGCATTCGACAACTGCTCCACGACAGACCCGAATAGCAGAGGCGGGATAGCCAGGTAATGGGCCGGCCGTTGCGCTCCATTGAGTTCTTCGCGAAGCGCCTGAAAGGTTGCTGGGTCGCTGTAGTCGCCGCCCACATAATGCAGCAGACCACTCAGCTTGTCGAACGCCCCAGAATCCACTCCGCCGTGTTGTACGAGGCTGTCGTGCGCCCGTGCGCGAAGCTGTTCGATGCTCCATGCATCCTTCGCTACACCGATAACCGGCACGTCAAGGTGGCCCCGTTTCAGCATGGCCTGCAGCGCCGGGAAGATCTTTTTGTAAGCCAGATCGCCGGTTGCCCCGAAGAAGACCAGTGCATCCGAATGGGAATCGCTCATAGCAGTCTCCACCCGCTACTTGCCGGCTGCCTTTTCCAGGTGACCGCCGAACCCGAAGCGCATCGCCGACAAAAGTCTGTTCTGATAATCCGCTTCCCCGCGCGAACTAAAGCGCTGGTAAAGCGCCGCCGAGAGAACCGGCGCCGGCACGGATTCGTCGATAGCCGCCTTGATCGTCCACCGGCCCTCGCCCGAATCCGATACCCGGCCAGCGAACTGCGAGAGGGCGGGATCCTTTACCAGGCTGCCTGCCGTCAGATCCAGCAGCCACGACGCGATTACGCTACCGCGCCGCCACACCTCAGTGATGTCACGCAGGTTCAGATCGTACTGGTAATGTTCGGGGTCGCGCAGCGGCGTTGTCTCCGCGTCGATGGCGCTTTGTGCTTTCCCGGCGTTGGCGCTATGCAAAATGCTCAAGCCCTCAGCGTAGGCCGCCATCAACCCGTACTCGATGCCGTTATGGATCATTTTGACGAAATGGCCTGCGCCGCTGGGGCCGCAGTGCAGGTACCCTTGTTCGGAGCTGCCGCCAAGTGTCTCTCGTCCCGGAGTTCGCGGGATGTCGCCTGCGCCCGGCGCCAGCGTTCTAAAGATCGGGTCCAGATGCATCACCGAATCCTCATCGCCCCCGATCATCATGCAATAACCCCGCTCCAGACCCCAGACGCCGCCGCTAGTTCCTACGTCAAGGTAATGGATTCCCTTCGTTGCGAGATCCTTTGCGCGCCTTATGTCATCGATGTAATAGGAATTGCCGCCATCAATGACTATGTCCCCGTCTTCGAGATACGGTACGAGGTCGGCAATCGTTTGGTCGACGGCTGCCGCCGGTACCATCAACCATATCGCCCGCGGCTTCGTGAGCTTTTTAACGAGATCCCGCAGGTCGGTGGCTCCCGTCGCTTTCTCCTGAACCAGCTCGTCAATGGCTTTCGGCGACCTGTTAAAGACTACACACTGGCTCCCTCCTCTGAGGAGCCGTCGCACCATGTTTGCTCCCATTCTTCCCAGACCAATCATTCCCAATTGCATGCCTTACTCCTTCCCCGTCTTCCTGATGCTGCGATAGCGGCGGATCAGATTGTTCGTCGAACTGTCGTGGCGCAGAACGGGCTCTGTCGCACTCTCGATCTCGGGTATGATGCGCTGTGCCAGCGCCTTGCCGAGTTCGACTCCCCACTGGTCGAAGGAGTTGATATCCCAGATCGCGCCTTGCGTGAATACGCTGTGCTCATACAATGCTACAAGCTTGCCGAGAATTTCCGGCGTCAGCCGATCGGCGAGGATTGTGTTCGACGGCCGGTTGCCTGCGAAGACGCGGTGCGGCACGAGCCAATCCGCCGTCCCCTCGGCCTTGACCTGCTCAGGGGTCTTGCCGAATGCCAGCGCCTCGCTCTGGGCGCAAACGTTCGCCAGCAGAATATCGTGGTGGCGGCCAAGGGGATTGAGCGCTTGTCCGAAAGCGATGAAGTCACAAGGAATCAGCCGGGTCCCCTGATGAATCAGTTGATAAAAAGAGTGTTGGCCGTTGGTGCCCGGCTCACCCCAGTAAACCGGACCGGTCGCATAAGTGACTTCTTTCCCTTCGAGAGTGACATGCTTTCCGTTGCTCTCCATGGTCAACTGCTGCAGATACGCCGGAAATCGCTTCAGGTACTGCTCATAAGGCAATACGGCAACCGTCTCCGCGCCGAAAAAGTCGGTATACCAGACAGTCAGGAGGCCCATCAGGACCGGGAGGTTGCGTTCGAACGGAGCGGTGCGGAAATGCTCGTCCATCTGGTGGAAACCGTCCAACATTGCCCGAAAGTTGTCCGGTCCGATAGCCAGCATGGTCGACAGTCCAATGGCCGAGTCCATCGAATAACGCCCCCCAACCCAGTCCCAGAAACCGAACATGTTGGCAGTATCGATACCGAATTTCGTTACCTCCGCTGCGTTCGTCGACACTGCCACAAAGTGCCGCGCGACCGACTTTTCGTCACCACCCAGGCCCGCCAATAACCAGCCGCGAGCCGAGTGCGCATTCGTCATTGTTTCGAGCGTCGTGAAGGTTTTCGAAGAAATAATGAAGAGCGTTTCCGCCGGGTCCAGATCGCGGACCGCCTCACTGAGGTCAGTCGCATCGACGTTGGAAACGAATCGGAACGTAATATTCCGGTCACTGTAGTGCTTCAGCGCCTCGTACGCCATCACCGGTCCCAAGTCGGAGCCGCCGATTCCGATGTTGATGACGCTGCGAACACGCTTGCCGGTGTGTCCTTTCCACTCCCCGTTGCGGAGGCGGTTCGAAAACTCAGTCATCTTGTCGAGCACAGCGTGAACTTGCGGAACTACGTTCTCGCCGTCGACTACGATGGAGTCCCCTTGCGGCGCCCGCAGGGCCACGTGCAGCACCGCGCGCTTCTCCGTGACGTTGATCTTTTCGCCGCGAAACATAGCGTCGATCCGCGAACGCACGCCTGATTCCTCGGCCAGATTGATCAGAAGCTTAACGGTTTCGTCCGTGATGCGGTTCTTCGAATAATCGAGAAAGATATTCGCCGCCTCGGCCGTCATGCGCTCTCCGCGCTGAGGATCGTCCGCGAAGAGATTGCGCAGGTGGACATCGCTCATTTTCTTGTAATGCGTCTGGAGCTCTCTCCAAGCCTTCCGCTTCGTTAACGGATCGAGACCTGGACTGGTTTCCGCGGGTGGCGTCATGACTGAACTCTCCTCCTTCAACTCGCGATAGCCTTCTTGAGCGCCGCGCTCTTGGAATCGATCACCGCCAACAGTTCATTCCAGGACTTGACGAATGACTTGGCGCCTTCATCTTGCAGTTGGCTTGCCAAAGCGTCGACATCGATGCCGGCCTTTGCGAACTGTGCCAACACCTCTTCGCAATCGCCGCCATCTACGGGCAATATCGCGCCCAACTCACCGTGATCGGCGAGAGCTTTCAATGTGCCTTCCGGCATCGTGTTCACCGTAAATGGCGCAGCCAGAGCCTTGATGTACAGTGTGTCGGACGCCTTGGGATCTTTCGTTCCGGTGCTGGCCCATAACAGCCGTTGAGGCCGCGCCCCGAAGTTGAATGCGCGCTGCCAGCGGGGAGAGTCAAGCAATGTACGATACGCCTTGTACGTGCGCTTCGCAATGGCGATGCCGAGTTGGTTACTCAGTGAATCCGGCGCCTTGCCCATCACCGCGGAGTCCCAGCGGCTGACAAATATCGAGGCGACTGAGCCGACGCCGGGTTTAAGCCCGGCATCGATGCGCCGCTCAACGCCGCGCAGGAAAGCCTCGGCAGCCGCCAAATACTGCTCGCGGGAAAACAAGAGGGTGACATTGATCGGGACGCCGGCAAAGATTGCCTCCTCGATCGCCGGCAGACCTTCCTTGGTGCCAGGGATCTTGATGAACAGGTTCGGCTGGCCCGCACGAGCGTGGAGATCCTTGGCGGCAGCCAAAGTACTAGGCGTGTCGTAAGCCAGCAACGGCGAAACCTCCAAAGACACCCACCCATCCACACCCTCCGTACGTTCGTAGACCGGTTGAAACAGGGCGGCGGCCCGGGTAAGGTCTTCGAGTGCTAACTCAAAGAAGAGCGTCTCGCCCGATTTGCCCTTGCTTACCTTCTCGCGAATGGCGCCGTCATAAGCAGCGCTGCTTTTAATCGCGTGATCGAAGATTGTCGGATTTGATGTAAGCCCGGATACCGAGAGTTCATCGATATAACGTCTTAGCGTCCCGCTATCCAGCAAGTCGCGTGTGATGTTGTCCAGCCAAATGCTTTGCCCCAGATTGTGGAGCTCTTCTGTCGCCATCATCGTGATAAAACCTCCAGAGCCTTCTCTTTATTTGGAGTGCCCATCGTTCCAAAACGGTTCGAGGATTTTGTTAAGCCACGCACCTATTCGAACGCGGACCTCTGAGCATGTCCTCCCGTGAGACGCCCAGCGCCAATGCCGCCGGCACGTCCGGGAACGTACATCCGGGCGTCGCCGCCGAGATTCAGGTACATGCTCGACCACTGCAAGTCTATCGCGATGCGCGCCAAAACTCGACCCGGCAAAGTTTGATCTGAAGAAATTTCGTTCGACCTATGCCACGGGAATGCTCAGAAAGAGGGCGAAGGTTGAAGGCCGATGGCACGACAACCGCCGCAGGTTCATTACCGGGCTTGCTGAATCGGGCAAAGCGAGCGATGAAACCATCCGAGACATGGCGGGCCACGTTTTCCGTCCAATACCGAAGCACTATTTCCACATCGGCATGGTAGCGAAGCGGCGGGCCGTCGAATCGCTGGTTTCGAAGAAGGCTGATACTGTAATCTGTACGGTCGAAACGCTGCCGTCTGGAGCGCTTTTGCAATCGTCGTTCGTATTCCACGAAACGAGCCCTTTCCGGGCGGCAGACGATTCGCCCGGAACCGGCGCGACAATTCTTAAGGTCTCCTGCACGGATAAATGCGAATTACTTCTCGCCTCTGGCTATCTTTAACCCAGCCGCGCCGGTGGCCGGTTATAGCTTGGCGTATTCCGCCTTGGCTTGCTTAAAAATCGGGATGTCGAGGTCGGCATCTTTCCAGAGGGTAAGGAAATCCTGGTAGGCAGTCTTTGCTCTGGCTGTATCTCCCGACAATGCGAACGCCCTGCCTAGCCGCCAGCGCGCCAGTGCGCCGATCGGATCGACGAGGACGACCCCGCGGTGCGCGAGAATTTTCTGGAATTCCGCGGCCGCTTCCGGGTAATGGCTCGCGGCCAAATAGGCCTCGCCACGCACATAGACCGGATACATGGCCCCGTAGGACCCAAAAAAGCTGCTTTGCGGCGCGCCCAGCTCATAGGGAGCCGCGATTTGTAGCTGCTCGATAGCCTTTAGAGGCTCGCCATGCTTCAGTGCGAGAACTGCGCGAAGCGCCGGCAGGTAACTGAATCTGACACACGTATCCTCCGGGAAGCGCTTTTCCAGGTCGCTCGCGAGTGTTTGAGGCTGAGAAGAATCTCCCGCGAGGGCCAGGGCAAAGGCCGCGCCATAGTCCACCTCGCGGCTCTTGGCAAGATCGAGCGCTGCCGCCGCGCTCAGCCTGGCCGCGGGCGCGTTCCCGAAAAAGGCTTCCCATAGCGCCGCTCCGTTCTGGTAGAGAGCCGCCCGTTCCCGCTGGCCCGATTGCTGAGCCAGGACCGCCGCGCGCTGTGCCTTCCGGATTGCCTTTTGCAGCTGGCCGGAATATGCCAGCACGAAAGCCTCAAGGTCTGTGATCCAGTCTTCCGCGCCGAATTTTCCTTGACTCAGAGCCACTGCCCGTTCCATTCCAGCCTGGTCGCCTTTTAAAAAGGCGATCTCGTATCCCCCGGCGAAAAGGTCGGGCGCTTCCAATTTGCGCCCGGCGGCTCGCTGAAGCGTGTTCGTAGCCTCTCCCAGGCGGTCCAGTTCGACATAGCTGAAGGCAAGAATGTTATAGTGCAGAGCAAAATCCGGCATGAGCTCGACCGCTCTCTTGGATTGCTCAAGCGCCTTTTGATACTTGCCTAAGACCGGGTAGATACCGCCCCCCAGGAATCCGTGGGGGGTCGCATCACGAGGATAAGTTTGTGCCCACGCCTCACAGGTCTGTTGCTCCTTTTCCATGTTTCCCGTCACCTGCATGTCGTAGGAAGCGCTGATAAAGAACTTCTCCGCGTCACTGACGCGATCCCGCAATTTATAGGCTTTGCCGATGTTCTCCACCGAGAGGTCGGACTGTCCACTGGCGCTATAGCTGACCCCCAGGTTCGCATATGCCATCGCGAATTGCGGGTCGATCTCTGTGGCGCGCTTGAAATGGGGCTGAGAGGCGGGAGGACCGGCTGAGGCCAAAACCTTCCAGCCCTCGCTATAGGCTTTCAATGCTTCGAGCGAGGACGTGGTAGCCTCTTCGAGCGGAGTCGAGTGCTGCTTGACCGTGGCGAGCGATTCGCCGACTCGGGTTCTGAACTTACTGGCAATTTGACTCAGGGCCTTCAGCACGTCTCCTTTTCCGGATGCCTCCACTTGCTCCTCATCGAGGACCGCTCCCGTGCCGCAGTTCTTGGCGCGTAACCACAATACGTACGGGTTTCCGAGCTTGCTGATCGAGCCTTCCAGGACCGCGGCGCTCCCGGTTCGCTCGCAGATTTCCTGAGCCACCTTCGACGTGAGCCGCGCATCCGCCGGCTGGCCCATAAGACCCAGCACTTGCTGGACACGCTCGTCGGAGATGAGGCTGAGGAAGGGCGACTGTTCCAGTTGTATCGCCAACCCTTGGCGAAGCGTCCCGTCAAAAACGGGGTCGCCCGTCTTGTTTTCGAAATCGGCGAGGACAATCGTATCCTTGTCCGTGAGTTTTGGTCCGCCGAAGAATGCCCGGTGAAAATAGAAGTAGCCTGCGGCCAAGACCGCCACCGCCGCGGCAGCAAGAGCAACCGCCTTCGCGGGAACGGCATAGGCGGCCCGCCAGGAGGTGGACTTGCGGGCGGGGGCATCGAGGGCGGCGGCATCAAGGGCGGCAAGACCCGCGGATAAATCCCGTACCATCTCCCCAGCCGACTGATACCGCTTAGGGGGATCCTTCTCCAGCGCGCGCGAAACGATGCGATCGATTTCGAGTGGCAGATCCGGCCGAACCGCACGTAACCTGGGCGGATCGTCGTGCACGATGGCATGCATGACCGGAAGGTGCCCGTCGCCGGTAAACGGCGGCCTGCCCGTCAGCATCTCGTAAAGAACCGCTCCCAGGCTCCACAGGTCGGTGCGGCAATCGAGAGCCTTGCCGGATACCTGTTCGGGAGACATATACAACGGCGTCCCCTTTGTGGAGCCATCCAGGGTGGCGGTGGCTTCAGTGGATTTCGCCAGCCCGAAGTCGATGATGCGGGCCACGCCGTCCTTGGCCACGATCACGTTGCCGGGCTTGATGTCGCGATGAATAATGCCCCGTTCGTGGGCCTTGGCTAACCCCGATGCAATCTGCCGGGCGATCTGCAAAGCTTCGGCGACCAACAGCCCACCGGGCTTGGCCCGCTCGATCCGTTCGCGCAAGGTGACGCCCTCGTGGAACGCCATGGCGATGAACAGCTCGCCGCCGGGCGCCTCGTCGATATCATGGATCACTACGATGTTGGGGTGATCCAAGCTGGACGCGGCGCGCGCCTCTTCATTCAGGCGCCGTTTCAGATCGTCGTTATGCCGCAAATGCGGCGGCAGGAATTTCAGGGCCACGTGCCGGCCTAGCTTAGTGTCGAACGCCTTGTACACCACGCCCATGCCGCCGGCGCCGAGCATTTCCAGGATCTTGTAGTGGGAAACCGTCTGGCCGGCCAACTGCGTTATCGTGGTTTCCTCCAGCAGCTTCGCCGCCAGCCGATCCGCAAGCTTGCCGCCCGAATCCGGGTCTAGCGATTCTTCGGCCCGCAACTCTTCCACTTCCCGCCGAATCTCGGGATCGGTGTCCGCGATTTGGCGCCTTCGTTCGGCAGCCATCATCGCCAACGCCGGACCTTCCAGGAAACTTCCTGCCTCTTGATCGGAGGCTATCAGCGACCCGATTTCCCGCTTCAGCGCCTGATCGCCCGCGCACGCCTGCCGCAGAAACTCCGCGCGCTCGGCAGGCGGACGCTCCCAGGCGGCCTGCAGCAGGTTATCGATCCGTTGCCATCGTTCCGCATCCATCGTCTGTCCCGCCGGTCAATTCGCGATAGAGCCACGCCTTGGCCGTCCTCAAATCGCGCCTCACAGTCACGGATGAGACCTTGAGCACCGCGGCCGTTTCTTCCAGGCTCAGTCCGCCAAAGAAGCGCATTTCCACCACCTGCACTTTGCGTGCGTCGAGGCGCGCCAGCGCATTCATCGCGTCATCGAGAGCCACCAGGTCCGTCGGCCGGTTGCCGCCCATAACGGCTGCTTCGTCCAGTTGGATATGCTGCACGCCGCCCCCGCGTTTCAGGTTGTGGCGCCGCGCGCGTTCCACCAGAATGCGCCGCATCAACTGAGCCGAAACCGCGAAGAAATGGGCGCGATCCTGCCACTGCATGCGATCGTAATCCACCAGGCGCATATAGGCCTCATTCACCAGGGCGGTGGTTTGCAGGCTGTGGCCGGGCCGCTCGCGCATCATGTGGCGGTGCGCCACGCGCCGGAGCTCCCCATAAACGATGGGAATCATCTGTTCGAGCGCGTTCCGGTCTCCATCGCTCCAGGCGCGAAGAAGCATGCTGACGTCGCCCCCCGCCCGATCGCCGGATTGTGCCACCCTCTGCATCGTCAACGGGCCTAATTATACCGCCGCGCCCGGTCTCCGAAAATTACCACCCACTGCGTGATCGCTTCGGGGCGCATTCTGCGCCTACGTGAACGGAGGAACACATGAAACCGATCCTGACTTCGATTGCCGCGAGCGCCTTGCTCGCCGCGCTTGCAATAGCACAGACGCCACGCTACACCGTCACCGACCTCGGCACGTTGGGTGGGGCCGGCACGAACAGCACGGCTACCGACATGAACTTTGCCGGCTGGGTGGCCGGGAACTCGAACCTGACTGCCGGCGGCCCCCAACACGCCTTCCTTTGGTATGGCGGCGGCATGTTGAAAGACCTCGGCACACTGGGCGGACCAGCCTGCCCAACCTGCAACAGCGAGGTGGACGGGCCTAACGTGTTTGGCGAGGCGGCGGTTCTCTCAGAGACTGCCAAGACAGATCCGAACGGTGAGGACTTTTGCGGGTTCGGCACTCACCATCAATGCCTTGGCGCCATCTGGAAAAATGGCGCGCTGACGGCGCTTCCCACGCTGGCGGGCGGCAACAACGCCAGTGCTTTCGGTATCAACGATCTAGGCCAGGTAATCGGGTATGCGGAGAATGGCACTCGCGATTCAACCTGCTCACCCGGCACGCCTTCTCAAGTTTTCCGTTTTGAAGCCGTAATATGGGGACCAACCGGTCAGATCCGGCAACTCCCCCCGCTCAAGGGCGACACCGTGGCATTCGCATTCGGGATCAACGATTTCGGCCAGGCCATCGGCACGTCGGGTTTGTGCTCGAACACTTCTTTGCCGCCTGTGAACCCAAACGGGCCGCACGCCGTGCTCTGGGAAAGCGATGGCTCGCCAACCAACCTCGGCAGCCTGGGTCCAGGCACGGCGACCAACATTGCTTCCAGCATCAATAACCTGGGTGACGTGGTCGGTGGGGCGCAATCGCCCAAAGACGGTACCATTCATGCATTCCTGTGGACCAGAGCCACAGGTATGCAGGACTTGGGCGCGTTTCCCGGGGCCGTTGTGACCGTGGCCCCCTGCTGTAGAACCATTAACGACCGGGGCCAGATAGTTGGCTTTGCGATAGATGGGACCACCTTTAACTCACGGGCCATCGTCTGGCAAGACAAAGTGCCGGTGGACCTCAACACCCTGATCGCGGCGAGCTCGGGTTGGTATCTGCAGGGCGCCGCCTCGATCAACGATGCGGGACAGATCGCGGGCTATGGCTTGATAAACGGCAACGTTCACGCGTTTCTGGCGAGCCCGATACGGTGAAGGTGACGATTCCTGCAGATCATCCTTCAAGGCGGATCGACTCGGATCGTCACGTGCACTGGTTCGAAAACCGCGCAACAGCCCTCCCCTGCGTGTAGGGTCGGAATCCCTAGCGGCGGCGACGCGCCGACTACGGCGGGCACAACGGACTTGAGCCTTGGCTCGCTGCAGATCCGCTCCGAGGCCGCCTTGGGGTACTGCCATTCATCGCGCTCGCTAGCCGCGGTACGGGCGGCGTGGTGGTGATCCGCACTCGACGATTGCCAGGCAGTAAGAGGGATTCTGCCTGGTTTTTGCGGTTGCTCAGGTCGGCCAAAGCCCCAAATTAAGCCCGTAAGCGATTGATTCTTGGTAGGCGCGGCTGGACTCGAACCAGCGACCCTCAGCTTAGAAGGCTGATGCTCTATCCACCTGAGCTACGCGCCCGCGCGGCTTCACTCCAAAGTTTAGCCTACGCCAGTCCAGTCCCGCAGCCGTGTTGTACTATAAATGATTACTTCATGACGGCCCTTTTGGAATCGCTCCGGCCTGGAGACAAGGACTCGGAGCTGGCCCACGCAATCGATCCAGCCCGCCTGCCCGAGCACATCGCAATCATCATGGATGGCAACGGCCGCTGGGCCGGGCGCCGTTTCCTGCCCCGCGTGGCAGGGCATAAAGCGGGCGTGGGGCCGGTGCGTGTTACCGCCGAAACGTGCGCCTGCATGGGCGTTAAGGTCCTCACACTCTTCGCCTTCTCGGTGGAGAACTGGAAGCGCCCGCGCCACGAAGTGGAAACGCTGTGGCGGCTGCTTCGCTACTACCTCAAGCAGGAACTGCCCACCCTGCAGAAAAACGATATCCGGTTGCTGGTGATCGGCCGTGTAGACGCCCTGCCCCCCGAAGTGCGGCGCGAGCTGGATGCCACCATCGACGCCACTTTCAGCAACCGCGGCATGGTGCTGAACCTGGCGATCAACTACGGCGGACGCGCGGAGATTGTGGACGCGGTCAATTCCATTCTCGAAATGGCGCGCCTCGATGGCAGTATCCACACCCTGAAAATCGACGAGGATCTGATCGCGACCAGCCTCTACACCGCTACGTGCCCCGACCCCGATCTGCTGATCCGCACGTCCGGCGAAATGCGCATCAGTAATTTTCTGCTGTGGCAAATCGCCTATGCGGAGCTGTACGTTACCGAGACGCTTTGGCCCGATTTCACGCGCACCGATTTGCTGCTGGCCGTGCTGGAATACCAGAAGCGCGACCGGCGCTATGGCGGCCTGAGCGCGCCCAAGGGGTCGACGGCCGCCGCTGCCATCAACGAAGAATCGCTACAGCCCGCGCTGCGCGAATCATGAAGCGCGTCCTTACCGCTGCTGCGCTGATTCCCATTGTTGTTTATGTAACGCTGGCGGCGAACTATTGGGTTTTCGCGGCGGTGGTGGCGGCGGCGGCGTTCCTCAGCTATCGCGAATATGACGCCATGGCGGCCGCTTACGGCTTCGGCGCGCCCGGTCCGCTGGGTTACGCCGCCGGCGCCGCGTTGCTGTTTTGTGACCTATTCCCTGCGTTTCGCGGGGATGCGTGGCTGATTCTGCTGGCGGCGGCGCTCGTCGCTCTCGCATTCGCGATGAGTCTGGACGATCTCGCAAAAGCGATGCCGCGCCAGGCTCTGCTGGTCACCGGCATCGTCTACATCTTCGGTGCGTGGAAGTGTGCGCTGGGTCTGCACGGGATCAGTCCGCACTGGTTGATGTACGCGCTGCTGGTGAGCTGGGTGGGCGATATCGGGGCGTATTACATAGGCCGCAATTTCGGCCGGCATCGGCTGGCGGAGCGCGTGAGTCCTAAGAAATCGTGGGAGGGCGCGGCTGCTTCCGTAGCCACGGCGATCGTGGTCGCCGGCGCATATCTGGTCCATTTCGTGCCCTACGTGAGCATTGCGGAAGCGGTTCTGCTCACAGCGGCCGCCAACGCGGCGGGGCAACTGGGCGACCTGTGCGAATCGGCGATGAAGCGCGGGGCGGGCGTGAAGGATAGCGGCGCGATCCTGCCCGGTCACGGCGGATTCCTCGACCGCGTCGATAGCACGCTCTTCGTAATGCCGCTGGTATATGGCTGGACGTTACTCCGAGCGCAGGGCCTGTGACGGTTCTACCCAAGTAGTGCGCCGCACCGGAAGGTGACTCGAAGTGGAACAATCTTCAGTGACCGGCTTCACGCGCTCGGCGGGACGCAAGATTAAGCGGGCCTATTCTAGCCGCTCCTGCACACTCAGCAGCGTCGGGCTCAACGTAGGCAATTCCAATGGCCGCTTTGACGCGACAAAAACCGAGCGGACCAACGGCGGCGCACCCTCGAGGTTATTCCAGTCCGTCGGAAACTCAGCATGGGCGGGCTGGGTCTTTGCGAGGTACACGAACGGAAAATATCGGCCCAGCGTCTCAAACACCCAACGACGCGTCGGCCGGCACGCGCGTCCGGTAGACGACTGTGTATAATCCTCGCGAATCTCATCCACGAGCTCGACGCCCGAATCTGTTGCCGTGCTCACACAAGTCTCGACAATCGCAAAACCTGTGCATGCCTCCCCCATATATTGCAAAAGCGCCTCTGGCCGTTCCAGATGGTAGAGAATGCCGCAACAGTGAACTATGTCGAAGGACCCAAGTTCGCCCAAAGGGCCCGGCTCATTCAGATCGCATTGCATTGTGCGGACACCGGGAAAGCGTTTGGCCAAAACGTCCAGGCATTCCTTTCGGGCATCCACTGACACCATCTCGCACCGGCGCGCGACGTAGAATCCGGTGTGATCGCCTGGGCCCGACCCCAATTCGAGAACACGGCTTTCGGCTATCGGAAGCCCCAGACTTTGTACGTGATCGAGGCGGGCACGATTATGCTCCTGATAGTGAGGTGAGGAAAAGTGAGTTAAACCCGGCCCGGTAATCTCCTCTGGTGACAACGCAGCCGGACTCTCCGGCACTTGGTGCGGCTCTCGGCCGCCGGTCAGTTGGTTGATCAGGGCCAAGCGCTCGCGCGCGGCTTGATCCAATTCGCGGATGACACGTTCCTTCCGTTCGAGCTCGATTTCCAATTCCCCAACCCTCTGCTCCAATAACCTCGTATGCGAGTTTCTCGCGGGACTTTGAATCTCGCCGCTCGGCAGGTCTGTGTACAGGTGGCTGAAAATTCCCAATACGGCTTCAGCTACCTCCGGACGAACGTGCCGGTTGTCCGGCAGAAACGGGCGGTCAAACAAATGGAAGACGATCTCGAAGGAAGGAAAGTAATTGTAGCGCGATTTGCGCTCCACTGAACGATCATCGATAAACTCGTCGAGCGCGGCCCTCAGTATTGCCTTTGACGCTTGATTGGCGGTAACCGCCGATTGGTCGCGAAACGTGGCGATCAGCGGAATCGGAGAAAGTGTAACGATAATCCGTTTCCCAGGCAGAAACTTGTCTACCAGCCCGTCAAACTCATGCAGGGATGCAAGCGTCTCCGCCACGGTCGCCAGCCTGCAGACGTGCCGGCCCGGTTCGTACGCTTGCGCCGGAATCGTTCTCCACATCGGTTCGTTTTCAATCCGGTCGAACCAGACTTCGGAGAGGCCGAGCGTAATCACGAAGACGTCGCCCTCCTGGAAACTGCGACGCACCTTCTCCCGGCGTTCCTCAGTAGCTTCGAAGAGCCGCTTATCCTTGCTGAACCAGAGTTTGGTCCTCGGTGTGAATTCGTTGAAAGCCCATCGAAGCTGCTGGACAATCACGAATATATTCTCAAAGGTAACCGGAAGAGCCAGCAACAGGTTCTCTTCCGAATGGGAATGCTGCTCATCGGGAAGCAGCCAACGATTGTATCCGTGGCGTGCCAGGAATCTGACGAAGTACTCGGCGAAACAACTGCCAAACGCCAGAACCTTCGTGTCCGCGCGGATTATCTTCTGTTGCGGTGTCCACCCGTATAAGACGTCCTCTACGGTCGCTGGCCGGCCATACGGGAACTTGTGACAGTGTTCTCCCTTGTACCAGCTATCGGGTTCTTGAAAATCGAGATCTTCTGAGGGTTTTCGCCAAGCCGACAGAAGTTCAGTTTGCATACAACGGGATTATATCAGGCTACAAGAGACTCATTTAGGCAGGCGAAGTGTGAGGCCGGACCGCGGTTAGTGGCGCCTGACTGGGGCTTCCGGGACAGACGACCGCATTCGTCCTTTGTCCCGCGACCGTGCTAGCCAAACAGGACAGACCACCAACCCGATGGTCTGTCCCACTCTTTAACGCCAGTGTCCGTCTACCAGCACGTATCCGCCATTGCGATGAACATAGTGATGCGCTACCCAGCGTTGGTGCGGTTGCGGCGGCATCTGCCAGCTTCCGGCGGTCCATACATAAGCGTTGCCGTCCCAACGATGATACCCGTTAACCCACACGTGATCGCGACTGGGAGGAGTCCCGCGATGCTCGACAATAGCGACTGGTGGACGAAGACGAATGACCACATCGGCAGCCGCGGCGCTGAACGCCAGCGCACCGGCGAAAACAATTCCAATCAACCTTTTATGAAACATAGTTTCCCTTTTCTTGTTACTTACCGCACACCTCCGCGGAACTCCGCAAAGCCGGCGGCTTACTTCAACAGCTCTCCCTGACACTCCGGATGCTGGCACTGGCAAGCCAATTCAGTTAGGTCCTTGGCACTCTCGCAGGAGTCGCTGCAGTAAGATTTACCCTCCGGCGGAATACAGTTACAGGCCGGATGGGCGCACTTATTCTTCGTACTCATCTAAAGGTTCCTCTCACCAATGTCTTAGAGCCGCCAATATTGCCTCTGGCTTGGGCTCCGCTTGAAGAGTAACATCTATACGCTGGTGGACGGTATACTCATTCGATCGTTATGGTCTGGTTGAGTACCTTGTGTGCGTCATGACTGTGACCGGCCGCGCACGGGGAGCTGCTATCCTCGGCCGAGACCCGGCTATAATGCTCGCAGGATCGCATGGCGCAAACCACCCTGTCGTCGATTCTGCAGGGCGGAGATCGAAGATCGCTCGGTCAGGCGAATCACGTGGCGGCACTGATTCTCGGCCAACCAAAGCGTTTCACGGAACTGCTGGAGTGCCTCTGGAGCGACGATCCAGTGGTCCGCATGCGCGCCGCTGACGCGGCGGAGAAAGCTTCGGCGCAAAGAGCCGAACTGCTGCGGCCATTCAAAGCGGAACTGCTCGGCCTCGCCGGGGAAACCAGCCAACAGGAACTGCGATGGCATCTTGCGCTCATGATTCCCCGGCTTCCATTGACGCGCGCGGAACGCAAACGGACGGTTGCGCTATTCAAGGAGTTCCTGAGCGACCGCAGCTCGATTGTGAAGACTTGCGCACTCCAGGGGCTCGCGGAATTGGCGCAAGGCAATCCGGAGCTTCGATCGGAGGTGATTGGCATCGTGGAACAGGCTTCCCGTGCGGGGACGCCGGCGATGAAGGCGCGTGCCCGGAAGTTGCTGCCGAAACTTCGAAGCTGAAAAGCGTGGGCGGGAGGAATTGGCGGTCGCACCGGGCTTCGATACCGTGCCGGGCAGCCCTCGTGCCGGCACTCGTGCCTGCAAGCGACGCGTTCACACGAGTGTGAACGCTGCACGCATGAGTGCGTGCGCCACGAGCCGCTACAATTGAAGCGTGGGTCTTACCTGTTACTTGGATGCGTTCTCGGGGATCAGCGGCGATATGACCGTGGGCGCGCTGGCCGATGCCGGTGCGGACCAGAACGCCATCGCCGCGGCTGTGTCCTCCCTCAATGCGGGCGCCACCGTCTCGTTCGAAAAGGTCAAGCGGGGCGGTATTGGCGCTACCAAATATCGCGTGGCGGCCGAAGAGACCCGCAAACACCGGCATCTGCCGCACATCGTCAAAATGATCGAAGCCGCCGAGCTTTCGCCGCGCGCGAAACAGAACGCCATCGCGGTGTTTCGCAAGCTCGGCGAGGCCGAAGCCGAGGTGCATCAGGTTCCCATTGAGAAAGTCCATTTTCACGAGGTGGGCGCGGCCGATTCCATCGCCGATATCGTTGGCGCCTGCGTCGCGTTGGACTCGCTCGACGTCGACGCCATCGTGTGCTCGCCGGTGAACGTGGGCAGCGGCACGGTGAACACCGAGCACGGCGTGCTGCCCGTGCCCGCGCCCGCTACCGCCCTGCTGCTGCGCGACGCTCCCGTCTACTCGCAAGGGCCTACTTTCGAATTGACCACGCCGACCGGCGCCGCTATTGCCACCACGCTGGCGCAGCGGTTCGGCACGCTGCCGCCGATGAAGATCGCGCGTACCGGCCACGGCGCCGGCGACCGCGAATTTCCGGGACAAGCCAATGTGCTGCGCGTGATTCTCGGCGAGGCTACCAACGCTTTGGAAGCGCTGAGTGTCTCCGTGATCGAGGCGAATATTGACGATTCCAACCCCCAAGTGCTGGCCTACGCCACCGAGCGATTGTTCGAAGCGGGCGCGCTCGATGTAACGCTGCAGCCCATTGTTATGAAAAAGGGCCGGTCCGGCAATCTGCTGCGCGTCATCGCCAGGCCCGAGGACCGCGAGCCGCTGGCGCAGATCGTCTTCCAGGAGACTTCCACGCTGGGCCTGCGCATCTACTCCGCCGAGCGGCGGGTACAGGCGCGCAGTTGGACCGAAGTCGCCACGCCCTACGGAAAAGTGCGCGTGAAAATCGCCGGCGAAGGCGCTTATGTGCCGGAATATGAAGACTGCCGCAAACTCGCGCTCGCCTCCGGCGTGGCGCTGAAACAAGTCATCGCCGAAGCCAATTTTGCATACCTCAACCAATCCCGATGAAATACTATCTCACTACTCCGCTGTACTACGTGAACGCCGCGCCTCACATCGGCCACACTTACACCACCATGGCCGCCGAAACCATTGCGCGCTACAAGCGCATGAAAGGCTTCGACGCGGTGATGTTCACCGGCACCGATGAGCACGGCCAGAAGGTGGAGCGCGCCGCCGAGGCCACCGGCAAATCGCCGCAGGAGTTCGCCGATACCATCTCCGCCGAATTCCGCAAGCAGTGGGAGAAGCTCAACATCCGCGTGGACCGCACCATCCGCACCACCGACCCGCGCCATCACAAAGTGGTGCAGTGGCTGTTCCAGCGCTGCGTGGAAAACGGCTTCATCCACAAGGGCAGCTACACCGGCCAGTATTGCGTTTACGACGAGCTCTACGTCAACGACGCCAAGGCCGGCGACCCGTGTCCGGAATGCGGCCGCATCACCGAAACCGTTACCGAGGAAAACTATTTCTTCAAGCTCTCGGCCTTCACCGCGAAGCTGCTCGAACTCTACGAATCGCAGCCCGATTTCATTCAGCCCGAATCGCGCCGCAACGAAGTAATTTCCTTCGTGCGTCAGGGCCTCCACGACTTATCCATCAGCCGCACGACGCTGAAGTGGGGCATCCCGCTGCCGGTGGAAGGGAAGCACGTCTTCTACGTCTGGTTCGATGCGCTGATCGGCTACATGAGCGCCGTGGATGGCGACGATCTCTGGCCTGCCGACCTGCACCTTATCGGCAAGGAGATCGTGCGCTTCCATGCGGTCTTCTGGCCCGCGTTTTTGATGGCCGGCGGCGCGCCGCTGCCCAAGCAGGTCTTCGCGCACGGCTGGCTGCTGTTTGAAAACGACAAGATGAGCAAATCGCGCGGCAACATTGTGCGCGCCGAACCCATCCGCGAAGTGATGGGGGCCGACGCCCTGCGCTACTTTCTGCTGCGTGAAATCGTCTTCGGGCAGGATGGCAGTTTCAGTTACGACGCGCTGGTGGGCCGTTACAATTCGGATCTCGCCAACGGCTTGGGCAACCTTGCCAGCCGCACGCTGACCATGATTCATCAGTATCGCGGCGGAGTTGTTCCGGAAGGCGCCGATGCCGGGATCGGCGTGGTTGCGAACGCCACGATTCAAGCGGTGCAGGATGCGTTCGACCACTTCGAATTTTCCAAGGGCCTTGAAGCTGTCTGGGGATTGATCTCGGCGGTGGATAAATTCATCGTGCAACGCGCGCCGTGGAAGCTGGCGAAGCAGCCCGGCGACGAAGCGCGCCAGCAGCTCGATTCCACGCTCTATACCGCGGCGGAAGCGCTGCGCATTGC
>Ga0302326_10012025_pt1 | contig 18531 bp, 21 predicted proteins | sample Palsa_T0_3_FD_202264 | JGI IMG/M metagenome (GOLD analysis project Ga0302326, IMG submission 202264) | Peat permafrost microbial communities from Stordalen Mire near Abisko, Sweden - Palsa_T0_3 | ecosystem: Environmental > Terrestrial > Soil > Palsa > Peat permafrost | place: Sweden: Abisko...
ACTGGAAGCAGGAAAATCCCTTCACTCTTGTGCGCAATGGTCCCCGGCCCAGCGGCCTCAAGATTTATTTCGATTGCGGCACCGAGGACGATTTTGGCTTCGACGCCGGCGCCCGGCAGTTTCACGAATTACTTGTCTCGCGCGGCATCCCCAGCGAATTTCATCTCTATCCCGGCGGGCACGATTGGAGCTACGTCGCCGAACATTTCCCCGCCTCGCTCGAATTCCATTCCCGCGCCTTCGGTCTCGCTTCTCACAAAGCGCAATAAAATCGCTCCGTCATTGCCGCTGCACGTAATATCCCGGCCCCACGCGCATGTGGTGGTGCCAGGCCGTGGGAAAGTCCCAGAACGCCCGCGCGTTCATGTTCGATTCGTTTCGGCATCTTGCGCACCGGCCGCTATCAATTCCCGCACGAGAACCTGAAGATCGGCTCGCTCCTCCTCTCCCGCCGCGAAATAGGCCGCCCATTCCACGTCCGGAAACCCCATGCGCGTGGCCTGCGCCGGCAATTCTTCGCGCAACCGCTCTGCGTCGCGCCGCCTCAGCCTTGCAATGGCTTCGAACACGACACGATGTTCGGCGCTCTTCCAACTGTAAGCAGAAAGTCCGCGAACGCTCATCTCGCGCAAGTCGCCCGCGCCCTGCCCCGAACAAATCGCCCGCAACACAGTCAGTTCCATTTGAAGCCGTCCCGTTATGCGTTCATCCGTCATGGATCTAGGTTTCCCCGGGCAATATTGTATCCGTGGAACCGAGGTTTCGTAGCGGCGGCCTATTGCCCTGAGTGTCGCCGCGGAGGGTCAGGCCGGCGTGTTTTTCGTCGCTCCGCAGACTCGAGCGCCAGGCCAAGAACGACAAATCAACAAACCAACGGATAATCAACAACGATCACAGCGAGGCTATAAATCGGGAAAGAGTCACTTCGAGGTCAGAGATTTGGGACACTCCAAAACGGCCAAACGCCGATTACGCTGCGCTCGACATCACCGGGCGCACAAAATCGATACGGTCAATCGTCGCCGCTACGCCGTACAGCGGTGTAGGCTCGCCCGGCAACGGCGAAATCCGAAGCGCCTTGGCGCTGGCGCGGACCAGCACCGCCGCCCCGCGCTCTTTCTCCGTCGGCAGCGAAAACGTCAGCTCCACACTCGCTCCCTGGGCGATGGCAACATGCGAGTGAAAGTAGATTCCAGAACGGGAAACATCTCGAAGCTGGCCCGTGTAGAACTCAAGCGGCCGTTGCCTCGACAGGCAAACCTGTACAGGCAGATAGACTTCGTACCTCCGCGCTTTTCGTCTTTCTCCCATGGCTACCCCCGCCTCGCTCAGTTGCACTCTCATGGCCAGCCGGGGCGACCCCAGCCGCATTGTAAGTATTGAAGTTAACGCAATGCCGCCGTGCAATATTGACTGCTTGGTAGGGAATTTTTTCCCAGTGTGGGAAATACCTGCCGGGTAATACCGCTTCGGGAAGCTCTGCCTAACCCCTTACAAATTCGTCCCTTAGCGCTTCTTTCGCCCGCTCTCAACCCCCGCACGACCCGCCGCCTGCTTCGTCTCTTCTTCGATCGCGCGCACCGCATCCGGCTCAATATCGATGAATTCCACTCCCACCCCCACTCCCGGCAGGCAATAGCGCACTTCGCACCGGCTGCGAATCTCCACCCCAGAATGGGTCAGCCGGAAGCGCACGTTCAGCACCGCGCCTTCGGGCAAGCTGCGATTGGTGTTGATGAACATCCCGCGCGTGCTGATGTCCGGCGGCCGGGTGATTACATCCTCGCTATATCCCTCGTAAGTAACCGAGAGGTCGTGAAAGCTCCCCGTCCGCGGTGCAAGGCGGCTCGTCGACCATGTGTCAGCCCCGGGCTTCGAAGCTGGATTCCGTGCGCCGTTCGTCTTGGTCATTGCAAGCGCCCCTGTCCCGCAAAGGTAGGCTCCGGAGTCCGCGCGCTCTCGGCATTCCGCTTTTCGCCGCAGTAGGGGCAGAACACAAATGCCGGAGAAAGTTCGTGGCCGCAGGCGCCGCAGTACGTCGAGCGAATCGCTTCGAAGGGCACGACGCGCAGCACCTCGTCGAGGGTTGTCTTGCCCTCCCGCACGCGCTCGAGCGCGTATTCCTGCATTAACTTCATTCCGTTGTTCCGCGCCAGCATCCGAATTTCGTCGTTCCTTCCGCCTGAGCGCACCGCGTCGCGTATCGCTTCGTCCAGGACCAGCATTTCATAAATGCCGATGCGGCCTTTGTACCCGGTCAAATCGCAATCGTCGCAACCGTTCGGAATGTGCTGCGTTTCGGGTGGGTTCTGCATCCCCGCTTGCAAGAGCCGCGAGACGTATTCCTGGCTGGCGGGCATTTCTTCGTGGCAGGAGCACAACCTGCGCACGAGTCTCTGCGCGATGATCCCGGTCACCGAAGTCGCGATCTGGAATCCGGGCACGCCCAGGTCCAGCAAGCGCGTCACCGCTGAAACTGCGTCGTTCGTGTGCAAGGTGGACATCACCAGGTGGCCCGTCTGTGACGCCTTGATCGCGATTTCCGCGGTTTCCTTGTCGCGAATTTCGCCCACCATGATCACGTTGGGGTCCTGCCGCAAAATCGAACGCAGGCAATTCGCAAACGTGAGTCCCGCCTTGGTATTCACCTGCACCTGATTCAGTCCCGGCACGGCATATTCCACCGGGTCCTCCACCGTAATAATATTCACCGAAGGCTTGCGCACCAGGTTTAGCGCCGAATAAAGCGTGGTGCTTTTTCCCGACCCGGTCGGCCCAGTTACCAGCAGCATTCCCTGCGGCAGCGCCAAAATCTTCAGCAGCGACTCTGCGATTTCCGGCGCCAGTCCCAGCGCGGTAAAATTCTGCTGTGGCGCGTCGGCTTCGAGCAAGCGCATTACGACTTTCTCGCCGTACTGCGTGGGCAGCGTGGAGACGCGCAAATCGATTTTCTTTCCGTTGATCTTCACCAGGAAGCGCCCGTCCTGCGGCGCGCGGCGTTCCGCGATATCCATATCCGACAAGATCTTGATGCGGGAAACCACCGAGTTTTGGATCGAGCGCGGGATCCGCTGGTAATCTCGCAGCATGCCGTCCACCCGCAAGCGGATCACGGTGTCGGCCACCTGCGGCTCGATGTGAATGTCGCTCGCGCCCTTGGTCGCGGCCGCCGTGATGGTCGAAGCCACCAGCCTCACCGCCGGCGTGCTCTTGTGCAGGAGCTCGGCCTGCATTTCTTCCATCGCTTCGATGTTTCGCTGCAGCGAACTCGAAGAAATGAATTCCATTCCCGGATCTTCGTGCGCCGGCGCAATGGCCTCGGCCACCGCTGCCTCGGCCTCTTCCGCCTGGCCGTAGAATTTCTCCACCGCCGCGGTAATCTCGCTGCGGAATGCCAGCCGCGGCACGATGTCCATGCCCGTCGAGAAGCGCAATTCATCGATGAGTTGCAGGTTCTGCGGCTCGGCCATTACGGTGACCAGCTTGGTTCCCTGGCAATGAATCGCCAGCGCGCAACACCGCTTGGCCACGCTGTGGGGAAGCAGTTTCAGTGTTTCGGGATCCACTTCGAGGCTGGCGCAATCCACGTAGGGAATGCGCGTGACTTCGGTGAGCGCCGCGGCAAGTTCTTTCTTGTCCACCACCCCGCGCGCCAGCATCAGCTCGCCCAGATGGATGAGTTTCCCCTGCTGGTCTTCAATAGCCTTATTGAGATCGGCGGGGGTTATGTGACCCCGTTCACGCAATACCTCGCCGAGTCTCTTTCTCTTCATCGCCTGCAATCTCCCAAGCGTGACGACGAAATCCACTACTCCGAGGGGCCCTCCGAAAGCGCGGCGTCGAACTACAGCAAAGGATCGTGCAGTACCGAGGTGCCTTCCGCTTCCGTCAAAATGCCTTTTCCAATCATCAATTGCACCAGCCGCACCAGCGTGACGTACTCCTGCCCGCGATGCGTCTGCACGGATCCCTTCGCCGCGTGGGGTGCGTCATGATGCGAACTCTGGCGGTCGGTGCTCACGCCCGTGATCCATTCAGCCAGCGCCAGGCGATGCTCCGCGTCCAGTTCATCAAACGCGATTCCCATGCCCAGCCCATGTTGCGAATAAACCACCGTTCCCGGAGTTTCAAACGTGGTCTTTCCCTTTTGCAGCGTCACCCGCAGCTTCGATCCCACCGGGAAGGGAACCGTGGTATCCACGAAGCAGCCGCCAGGGCCCAAATCTGTCGTACGCGTGGAGAAGCGCGCTCCCGATTTCAGCTCCACCACCTCGGCGCCGGCCGTGAACATATGGCGCTCTCCGCCGCGCCGCTCTGTGTCCTGGACTCCGGCCTTCGATGCGCCGTGCCCGTGCTTCTTGTGGTGTGAATCGTGCATTCGCGTTGTCCTCGCCAACCCGCCTGGGTCTATTCCCGCTTGCTCATGCCCCGGTCCGGCCCCATGTGCCAAGGGTTCTAACTACTATTGTCGCTGCCGCTCCGAAGCCGGTACAAGAGCTATCCCGGCGCTCATGCCTAAAGGGAAACCACTGCGCCCACGGCTCTTACAGCAAAAACCTGACCGCGACCCCAATGCTTCCGTCAGGCCGCGTCTCCATTCTTACAATCGAGCCCAAAAACTTCTTGTGCGCCGTGATTTTCTCTCCAAACGGAAAGGTCACCAGCAGCCGCATCCCCATGAAATAATGGGGCATACAGGACTTGAAGAAGAGTCCGTCGCGCGTGAAATCCAGCACCTCGCCCACATCCACAATCTCCGCAAATCGCGCGTCAAACGGCCGCACTTCCAGTGGCAGCGAAACCTTCAAGCGCTCCCGGCGCCGCGCGTCCTTCTTGGCTCTCTTTTTTTCCGTCGAAATCGTGGGCTCTGATGCTACCTGGATCGCCGTGGCCATTTGCGGCCTCCCATTCCTCGATGCTTTCGCGCCTTCCTACTTATCCAATGTAGGCGAGAGGCAAGCAAACAAGCTATAGGACTAGGGTACCAATGGTTACCTGACCGAAGTTAAAATCGAGGGAGATAGGGGGAAATCCGTTCGAGGGAGCGCTCAGGAAGCGGGAGGGAAATCCTCTGCGGCTTCCGCCGCTGTGGGATACATCTTGATCACCTTGTTGACCTGCGTCATCTTCAGCACTCCCTCCACCATGCCCGGAGCGACCGCCAGTCGCAAGCCTCCCCCCGCCTTCGAGAGCCGCGAGAAAGACTTCACGATTTGCCCGATGAAGGCGCTGTCAGCGTGGTCCACGTTCGTCAGGTCGAAAATGATGAACATTTCTTCCCGCAGGATGTGCGCCTCCACGTCCTGCTCCACGCGCTTGCAGTCCGCTCCCATCATCACCCGCCCGCTCATTTCCATCACCACGATGCCCGGCTTGATGTGCCTGTTCGAAAGGTTCACGAGTTTTCGCACCTCGATGTGAATATTGCTTGCAAGAATAATGGCCGCTGCGAAAGCGCTAGCAACGTACTCGCCGCACGTGCCGCCGTCAAGCAGCTCGCTGCCGCGTGTCCCGCCTCAAACCTCGTACGGAAACTGGCGTATCAAACGCATGCAGTCCGCCAGCGCCTTCAAAATCGAATCGCCCCATCCGGACGGAATGAAGGGAGCTGTGTTCTGGTTCACCGGCTTGTCCGCTTCGGCGAAGAACCGCAGGTGCTGTCCCTCCGGCGCTATGGCAAATTCCTTCACCGTGATCTTGAACTCCACCTCCCGCCCCTGGTCCTTCTTCTTCATCGTAAACAAATGCACCTGCGCCAATTCTTCGGTACGGTTGGCTTGCGCGTACTCCCACTCCACAGTGCGCCTCCTGAAAATCCATCTCTTGTCTTGAGCGAGTACAATCCGGTGCGCGCAAATCTTAGGACGCGCCGCCAGCTAAGTCAATAAATCGAGCTCTGCCCCTTCTTCCCCGAACCTGTCCAAAAGTGAACAGATACTCAGCCGCGTTGCATGTAACTTCTGTTCCGACTGGGAACGCATCGTACGCGCCAAAGGAGACTCTCGATGTTGCTGCTAATCATTCTTCTGGTTCTGTTGTTCGGTGGAGGCGGAGGCTATTACGGCTACTCCCGCTGGGGAACAGGCGGAGGCCTTGGAATTCTCGGGACCGTCCTGCTGATCGTGTTGGTCGTGTACCTGCTTGGTGGGATGAGGTAATTGCCGGCGTTCGCACCGCAAGCGAATTGACCTTGCCTTGATTTCATGAGGATTTGGGGCGGCGGAACTCGCCTCGATGGTTTGCAAATCCCGTCGCCTCACTAACTCAGCCATGAGCTTTGCGCGCTGGGCTCGCCTTCGTCTGCTCCGCCTAGCTCTCGCGCATCTTAGTCCTCGCGGTTCTTTACGCACGCACATCCCGCTCGAGTCTTACGTCAAGGCTCGCTTCGGTTTACACAGCTCGGCTTAGTTCGCGCGGACTTCCTGCGGCGCCACGGCGTATTCTTCCACCGCTACGATTAGTTCCTTGCGCAAATCCATTTCCCATCCGGCTTCAATGCGCACACGCACGTCCGCGCTCGTTTCGCCGACGATGCTGCACGGAAAAGGAATGTGGCACTTGCGGACTGCAACCAGCAGAATCACGGACTTGCCGAACCACTCAGAATAAACCGTTGTTGGTTTCTTGGTTCCCTCAGTCAGCACTTTGCCCGCCTGTCGCGCTTCGATCGGCCCTGGAAAACGATCTCAGAAGAAGCGCAACTCTTTTTAGCACTCAGAAACCATCAAAACTGTTCGATTCTGCACACTTGGACGCGCAACATCGCGGCGTCACCGCTGTTGAGTCCAAAAAGATGGCTTGAGGTATACTCGTGCCTCGTTAATTCCAAATTTCAATCCAGGCGGCCCGCGAATTATGGAAAAGAGCCAAACTCCTCCCGCGCACGTCGGCATTCTCGGGCTGTTGAATGGAGCTCACGTCGCGGGCGCCGTCTCTTGCCTCGCGCAACTCGGAATCCCGGATCTTATTGACGCCGCTCCCAAGTCCGCCGAAGATTTGGCCACGCAAATCGGCGCCGATCCGCAAGCGCTCTACCGCCTCATGCGCGCCACCGCCTGCGTCGGCGTGCTCTCCGAAGGCTCTGACGGAAAGTTTTCGCAGACGCCCATGTCCCTGGTTCTGCGCAGCGACGCCGATCCCAGCCTGCGGTCCGTCGCCATCATGGGTGGCCGCGAGTGGCATGGACGCGGCTGGTCTCACCTCGATTATTGCGTCCGCACCGGCAAGCAAGCGATGGAGAAAATCTACGGCGCGCACGTCTTCGAATATCTTAAACAGAACGCCGAGGAAGGCCGGATTTTTAACGACGCCATGACCCAGCTTTCCATGGTTGATAGCCCCGCCGTGGCCGATGCCTACGATTTTGGCGGCATCCGTTCGATCGTGGATATTGCCGGCGGCCACGGCCTTCTTCTCGCCACCATCCTCAAGAAGAATCCGCAAATGAGAGGCACGCTTTACGAGATGCCCTACGTCATCGAGGGCGCCAAGAACGGCCCGCTAAAATCCGTGATCGATCGCTGCATCTTCGAGTCCGGGGATATGTTTTCATCCGTTCCGGCAGGCGCCGACGCCTACGTCATGAAGCACATCATGCACGATTGGACCGACGATCGTTGCATCCAGATCCTGCAAGCCTGCCGCAAAGGCGTGAAACCGGGCGGAAAACTCCTGATCGTTGACAGCGTCATTCATCCCGGCAATGATTTCGCGTCCAACAAGTTTCTCGATCTCCAAATGCTGATTTTTCCCAGCGGCTGCGAGCGTACCGAAAAACAATTTCGCGATTTGTTGGCAGCTTCCGGCTGGCGGCTAAGCCGCATCATCCCCACCGCGGCCATGAACTCGATCGTCGAGGGAGTCACCTCGTAGCGCCGCAGCGAACGCTCACTCGTAGCGCAGGCAATCGATGGGGTCCAAATTCGCCGCCACACGCGCGGGATAGTAGCCGAAGAACAATCCCACCCCGACCGAAATCACGAATCCAATGGTGACCCACAAATAAGACAGCGTCGCGGGAACCGACGGCACCAGCGTGCGCACCAGCGTCGATACGGCTGCGCCGATGAAAATCCCGATCGTCCCTCCGACCAGCGTGAGCACCACTGCCTCCAGCAAGAACTGCAAACGAATGTCCGCGCGCCGCGCCCCGATGGCCTTGCGCACTCCGATTTCCTGCGTGCGCTCGGTCACCGAAATCAGCATGATGTTCATCACGCCGATCCCGCCCACCAGCAGTCCGATCGAACTGATCACCGTGGTCAGGATCACCAGCGCGCCGGTCAGTTGATTCCACAGCGTGCTCAGAAAATCCGGCGAGCTCAACTCGAAATCGTTGTCTTTCTCCGGCGGAACGCGCCGCAACCTCCGCATCGCTTGAATCACCTCGCCCTGCGCCAGATCGATATTCACGCCCTTCGGCACCGTAAACGCCAGCACCAGCTCTTTCGATCCCGGGTACTCCTTCTTGAAATTGCTCAGCGGAATGATGGCGAAAATATCCACTCCCGGCCCCAGGAACAACCCTTGGTCGTGCTCGAAGACGCCGATCACTTCATACAGGCCGCCGTTGATGCGCACCGTTTTCCCCAGCGGGTCGCTGCTGGGGAATAGCGATTCGCTGATCGCCGCGCCCAGCACCACCACCTGCCGCGCGTGCTCTTCGTCGTAATGGTTGATGAAGCGCCCGCGCGCAACCGAAAACAGCGGAATGGCCTCCACATATTCGGGCTCGGCCCCGCGCACAATCACTTTCTCCACGCTGCGATCACCGCTCATGATCAGGTTGCTGTCGCCCAGGAAAAACCCGCGCGTCCCAATCGTGGTCACAATCTCCACGTCCGGAGAGGCCTCGCGTATGAATTCCGCGTAGCCATACTCAATATATCTCCGCGTGCGAATGCGTTCGGGCATGCGCGAAGGATCCATCGCCGGCGGAAATCTCGTCAGAAAGTAAGTCCGCGACCCCAGCGCCTCCACCTTGCTCTGCACAAATTTGTTCAAGCCTTGGATGATAGACGCCATGGAAATTACCGACGAAACTCCGATCACGATCCCCAGCACGGTCAAGGCCGAGCGCACCTTGGACGAGCGCAGCGTATCCATAGCTGCAAGAAAATTTTCGCGCGCCTGGGCAAACGTCATCAGCGCCATCAGTCGGACCTCAGCGCCACTACCGGATTCAGCCGCGAAGCGTGCAGCGCCGGATAAATCCCGAAGAATAGCCCCACCGCTGAACTTAAAATCACGCCCAGCACCGCCACCCAGGTCTGCACCGCGGCCGGGAACGGCGTGTAGGTCCGCAGCGCCAGCGCCACCAGAAATCCCAGCGTGACTCCCGCCAGTCCTCCCGCGATGCACTGCAGCACGCTTTCCACCATGAACTGCCGCAGGATATCCAGTTTCGTCGCGCCCACCGCCCGCCGCACGCCAATCTCCCGCCGCCGCAGCGTCACGCTCACCAGCATCACGTTCATGATCACGATCCCGCCGATGATCACCGAAATCGCGCTCACCATGATGAACACGCCAAAAAACGCCGAGCTGATGCTGCGCCACAAAGCCATGTAACTTTCTTTCGTGCCGATGAAGAAATCATCCTCCGTATTGCCCATCAGGTGCCGCCGCGCGCGCATCACCAGCCGCGCTTGGTCCTGCGCCGGTTCGAAATTTCGCGTGCTCGTCTTCACGTTGATGGTGATGCTCGAATGTTCCCCCTGCAGCCGCAGGAATACCGGCAGCGGCACGGTCACGAAATTGTCCTGGTCCTGTCCCAGCACGCTGCCGATCTTTTCCATCACTCCGACCACCAGGAATTCGTCGCTGCCGATGCGCACCGATTTCCCGATGGGATCCATGCCCAAAAACAGCTCGCGCTCGATGGTGTCGCCGATCAGGCACACGTTGGACTTGTGCTCCGCCTCCGATCGCGTGAAGTATCGCCCGGCCACCACCGCTCGCGAGTCGATATCGGCCATGTTCGGCGTCTCGCCGTAGAAATTCACATCCTGCTGCTCTTTGTCTCCGGATCGTGCGCGAACGCTCGCGCTGGCGCTCCCCCCAACTTCTCCGCAAAGGCTGCATCCCGCCGCCACCGCTTCCATGTCCTCCGTTTCCACTTTGCGGTACTTGAGCGCTTTGATCACCACGGTGAAGTCGGTCACCACGAACGGCGTGCGCGCGATCTGGAACACGTTCGTGCCCAGGTTCGCGATCTTCTGCTCCACGTAAAGGTTCGCGCCCTGCACGATGGTCATCACCGTGATGAGCGTGGCCACGCCCATGGTCAGTCCCAGCGCCGTCAGGGAAGCGCGCAGCTTGTGCCCGCGCAGGGCGCTGAAGCATTCGACAAGATTGTCGCGGATAGCCAGCATCGTGGCGGAAAAGCTCTCGCCGATTACCTTATCAAATCCGGGCCCACCGTGGAGCGCCTACTTGCCCGGCGGCGTTTGGTCGTTCGGCCCGTGGCCCTTATGCATTCGATGCCCGCGCCAACTGGCGGTATAATGCCGTTCGCTTTTGAATATGCGCATCAAATGGAGCCGGTGAATGGCGAAAATGAAAGCGGTGCAAGTCCCCAAGGCGGGCGCGGACTTTGAGCTGGTGGAACGCGAAATTCCTCAGCCCGGCGCAGGGCAAGTACGGATTCGCGTGCAGGCCTGCGGCGTGTGTCACAGCGACGTGCTCACCAAGTTCGGCGCATGGCCCGGCATCACCTACCCGCGCGTCCCCGGCCACGAAATCGCCGGGCTGATCGACGAGGTAGGCTCCGGCGTCACGCAATGGAAAAAAGGCCAGCGCGTCGGCGTCGGTTGGCACGGCGGCCAGGACGGCACCTGCCTTACCTGCCGACGCGGCGACTTTGGCAACTGCCCCAATCTGAAAGTCTGCGGCATCAGCTATGACGGCGGCTACCAGGAATACGTGGTCGTCCCGGTCGAAGCGCTGGCCAACATGCCGGAATCGCTCGACGCGGCCGAAGCCGGCCCCTTGATGTGCGCCGGCGTCACCACCTTCAACGCCTTGCGCCATAGCGGCGCGCTGCCGAGCGACCTCGTCGCGGTGCAGGGAATCGGCGGCCTCGGCCACCTGGGAATTCAGTTTGCCAACAAGTTCGGCTATCGCGTCGCCGCCGTGGGCCGCGGCCCGGACAACGCCGCGCTCGCCAAAAAACTCGGCGCGCATGTCTACATTGATAGCGCCGCAACGAATGCTGCAGCCGAACTCCAGAAACTTGGTGGCGCGCGCGTGATTTTGGCCACCGCGCCCAGCTCCAAGGCCATGTCCTCGCTCGTGGACGGCCTGGGAATGAACGGCAGAATGATGGTCGTCGGAGCAACCCTCGATCCGATTGAGGTCACCCCGCTTCAGCTGATTTCCGGCAAGCACAGCTTGCAGGGCTGGCCCTCCGGCATCCCCACCGATTCCGAAGATACCCTGCGCTTCGCCGAAATGACCGGCGTGCGCGCGATGATCGAAAAGTACCCGCTCGAAAAAGCCGCCGAGGCCTTTGCGCGCATGATGAGCGGCAAAGCCGAATTCCGCGTCGTTCTCACAATGTAGGAAAATATAAACATGGTAAACGCAACGATCCTGGTTCTAATCGCCGATTCGGCTGTGCGCTTGGTGGTACAGGAAACGCTCGAGCACGCGGGATATTCCGTTTTTGCAGCAGGAGACCTCGGAACTGCGGTTGACAAGTTGAAGGAGTCCCCGCCAGATCTCTTAATCGTCAGCCCCTACGTGGAGGACATTTCGGGCTATGACGCTGCCCGATATATCCGCACGAAATGTCCGGGACTCCGCGTCCTGATGTTGGCCGGCCTCATGCAGGACGATCGCTTGCAGAACCGCCTGACCCTTCAGGAATTCGACTTTTTCCCTCAGCCGTATTCCGCAGCCGCTCTCCTGCAAAAAGTGGGGGATGTGCTCGCCGGGAAGTGATAACGGGCCTGGCGAAAGTCTTGGCCGCTAATCTCGGTACAAAAATTCGAGTTCGATTCCGGCCACTTCAATCAAATCGCCGGACGTCAAAATTGTCGGCCGGTCAATCGGCTTCCCGTTGACGTTGGGAACCTTGTCCGCCGAGCCGATGTAATACGAATTGTCCTCGCGGCGATTGATCTGCGCCGCCACCTTGGGCGCGAACCAGCCCTTCAGCTTCACCGTCGCGAGCGAGGACTTCCCAATGACCGTAAGCTTGTCGTTCAGGTTGTACTCTCCGCGGTCGGTGCGGCCCCGGCGCACCACGAGCGTCGCCACTTTCATCCGCCCCGGCGACACCTGCGAGCTTTCGCCCACGGCCGCGACCTTCTGCATGAATTCGCGGCGTTCCTTGGTGTCCAGCATCACCGTCTCGTTGATCTTGGGTACCGTGGGCCAGGCATTTCCCGTGGAGCCGCCGGGCGCCGTGCCGCGCACCTCCTGCGATTCGGTGACGACAATGGTGTGCTTCCCGATGCCCACTGAGTCTCCGGGCTTCAGCGTCACCATCTTCACGCGCTGCCCGTTGACGAACGTGCCATTCAAGCTCCCGAAATCTTCCAGCATCATGCGCCCCTCTTCGCTGAAGACGCGCGCGTGGTAATTTGACACCGCCGGATTATCAATCACGATACCGTTTTCCGGTGAGCGCCCGATGCTCACTTCCCGCGCTCCCACCGCCACTTCCTTCAGCACCGAGTTCTCGAATTTCAGCACCAACTTCGACATGGCCACGCCCTCCTCAAAATCATTCAACTAGGACCCGTGTTCCGAACCCTTGAACCAGCGCCCGATTCGCCCTAGCGCACCCACCGCTTTCGGCGCATATTTCATCACCAGGGTTGTTACGTTGTCGCCGCCTCCGGCCTGGTTCGCCAACTCCACCAATGTGTCGGCGGCCTCTTGCGGATCTTCCGCCTCTTCCAGCACGGACACGATCTGCGCGTCGGTCAGCTCCCGGAAAAGCCCGTCGGAGCAAAGCAGTAGCGTGTCACCCTCCATCAGCAGTTCTTCGTTCACTTCCACCTGAACTTCTGGCTCAATTCCCAGCGCTCGCAGCAGGACGTTTCCCATCGTGCTCTCGCCCGCCTCGCGTTTCGTCATCATGCCTCGGCGCACCTGCTCGGCCACAAAGGAATGATCTTCGGTCAATTGCGTAAGCTCGCCGCCGCGCAACCGGTAAGCGCGGCTATCGCCCACGTGCGCGACGCTCATGCGCCCTTCGTCCGTGAACCACAGCGCCACGACGGTCGCGCCCATCCCTTGCCGCGTCGCGCTCTGCCGCGCCGCCTGATACACCTCGCGGTTGGCCCAGCGAATCGCGCTCGCCAGCCGATTCGACACGTTCGAGACGCCCGGAAGTTTTTCTCCTATCAGCGCTACCGTGGGGTCCGCCGTTTCACGGCACCTCGCGACGACCGTCTCGGTGGTCATGCGGCTGGCCTGTTCGCCCGAGGCGAGTCCGCCCATCCCGTCCGAGAGCACGAACAAATTCAAGTCCGCCGCCAGCGCGAAACTATCCTCGTTATTTTCCCGGACGCGCCCCACGTCGGTGCGCGCTCCGAATTCGATATCCATGCGCTTGCGACCCCTTTTTCTTCGCACTTATTGATTCTGATTTCCGCCCGCTGTCGGGAGCGCGACCAAATGCACGTTGGAAAAACCGTGCTGTTCGAGCAGTTCCATCGCGGCCGCGGCGTTCTTCTGCAAGAATGGCCCGCTATAGACGACGTAGAAATTCCCGCCGAACCCTTTCCTCGTGGCCACTCCGGCCGGCAAACCCAAGTCCTCAATCTTCTTGGCCGCTTCCTGTGCCTTGTCCTCTTTTCCGTAGCGCACCACGTAAAGATATGCGGCTCCGCCTTCCGCTGCCGCCTCCGCGGTGGACGCCGCGTCGGTTTTCTGCTTTTGCCCATGTCCCGCTTTCGATTCTTCGTCGCGCCGCAAAACTTCCGCGGCTTGCCCTCCGCTCTTCTTGTTGTTGTTGGGGGAAACTTCCGTGGGCGATGACGCTGCTGCCTCCGCGGGCGGAGTCTTTTCTTCTGCGCTTTCGGCGTCCGTGTTCTCAGGCGGCGCTGGTTTCGCTGCAGCCACCGGCGCGGCAACTTGCGTTCGCGCGGGTGCGGAACCCTCATAGGCGAAGTCCGGCGGTTTCGGGGCAGGAAATTCCTGCGGCGCGGATATTCGATCGGCCACTCCGGCATTGACGATCATGCGCGAGGCGCCAATCGCGCCGAACACAACGACCGCGCAGAGCAGCAGTCCGATGAAAACCGTGCTCGACTTCCGCGGCGGCGGCTTCAGCGCCCCGGGCGGCATCGCCGTCGACGTGTAGCTCACGCGCGGCGGCGCAAGATCGGCGGTCGCAGCGTGAAGTCCACCCGAGCCGGTCTGCCGGGGCAGGGGCGGCGCCCCTTGCGTGAATTGCGTGCCTGCGTTTCCGCGTATGTTGGCTTCGAGCTCCGCGATCGATTGGAAGCGCTTGGCCGGATCTTTCTCGATGCATTTCAGAATGGCGCGCTCGATCCATGCCGGAATCGAAGGATCGAGGTCGTGTGGCGGCGTGGGCTCTTCGCGCATCTGTTTCAGCGCCACGGCCACCGGATTGTCGGCTTGAAACGCGGGCGTGCCGGTAAACATTTCGTACAGCATCAGGCCCAAGGAATAAATATCCGTGCGGTAATCGATGGGCTTGCCCGCCACTTGTTCGGGCGCCATGTATTGCGGCGTGCCGACCATCGAGCCGGTCATGCGCGTCACCGCTTCCATGGAGCGCGCGATGCCGAAATCCATGATCTTTACGTTGCCGTTCGCATCGATCATGATGTTTTCGGGCTTCAGATCGCGGTGAACGATTCCCTGGGCGTGCGCTTCCTTGAGGCCGGAACAAATTTGCAGCACCAGATCGATGGCCTTGCGCTGCGGCAACCCGCCGAAGCGGTTGAGCACCGAGCGCAGGCTTTCGCCTTCCACGAATTCCATGGAGGTGTAAGCGACGCCGCCGACGCGATTGAATTCGTGCACGCGGCAAACATTCTTGTGCGTGATTTTGCGCGCGAAGAGAAGTTCATTCTTGAAGCGGTCCATCATCGCCTGGTCGGAGGCGATCTCCGGCTTCAAGAGTTTCAGCGCTACGGTCTCCCCCGTCTCGCGGTCCCGGGCTTTGTACACATTGCCCATACTCCCGTGTCCGGCTTCGCCCAAGATGTCGTAGCGCTGGCTGAGCGCTGAGAGCGCGGTGGAACTCAGATTGGGGATGGAGAACGGCATGGGCGGCGTGGGTACGGTGTCCACGGATGTGCGATGCGGCGCGTCGCTCAGCAGGACGGTGTCCTGGTTGCTGCGAGGGCTGCCTGGTCCGCCGGGAGGGACGCTCCCGCCGGGATTGGTCGGTTCGGCCATGGTTTCGCTCTTTTAGAATAGGAGAGGAGCGGCCACCTATCTAGTTTTGGGTAAGAACATGTAGGGAAAGAGTATCTAGTACTATTTTGGCTGGAAGGCGCGCTCGAGGTTTTTGCGGTCCCATTTCCCGCTGGTGGCCGCAGCGTCATAAGTGGACTGGCAAAAATCGAGCAAGGCGGCCTTGGGATCGCTGGACGCGCGCACTTCGTCGTAGGACAGCAGAAATTCGCCTAGCTTCGCGTCGTAGTACGCCTTAGCCGGACGGACGACGCTTTCGCTGAAGCCGGGAGGCGTTGGCGCGGCGTAGGAATAGAACATGGGGGCGGCCATATCTCCGCCGCCCGGCCACCAACCCACGCTTGATACTTCGTGCGAGTAGGCCTCTTTGGTGATTTTGTCGGCTCCGGGACGCTCGGGCGCGAGGCGGCCGGAAAAACGCGTGGCGGCGAAATCGAAACTACCCCAGAAAAAATGGACCGGGCTGGCCTTGCCGATGAATCCGGCGCGAAATTCCTTGAAAATGGAATCGAGCGTTACGAGAATCCGCCAAAAACGATGGGCGTAAACGGGATCGTAACGCGCGTGCGTGACGTCATGGTCGAAGCGAATCGGATTCGGAATCTCGACCGGCATGGGCCAGATTTTTACATTGATTTTGAGCGAGGCCAGCATTTCCATGAACTCGCGGTAGAAACCCGCGACCGTGCGGTGATAGAGCGAAATCGTGCGCGATTCGCCGCGGCTGGTTTTGATATCGAGCCGGTGATCGATGAAGTCGAAAGTGATCTCAAAAACTCCACCGGGGCAGGGAATGGGAGAAGTGGTGAGGCCGCGGGCGTAAACGTAGAGCGGGACCTCCCACCACTGGTTGACGAGCGGGCTGAGCGCCAGGCGCACCTTGCCAACGATCTGCGTCCACATGTGCAGCGTAGCGCAAGTGTCCTTCCATTCAGCGAAGGGAAGGGCCGGCCAGGCCTGCTCGTTATCGGATATTTTATCGCTCATAGCTGCCTCGGCTCCGAGCTTGCAAGCGCGCGAATAGGGAACCACATCTCGCGCGGAATTTTAAGGAAATAATGCGGGGCGCGCGCGATTCCTTCGTATGATAAAACGAATGCCCAGAATGCCTGCGCGCCGAATTCCCAAAATCCGCCGCCTTCGCCGCGCCGAACTTCCGGTGGATACGGTGAAGTTCGCGCGCTTTCTGATCGGGAAGACACTGGTGCACGATCTGCCGCACGTGCGGCTGAGCGGGCGCATCGTGGAGACGGAAGCCTACCTGGTGGGAGACGCTGCGGCACACACATTTCGCGGGGAAACGCCGCGGAACCGTTCGCTTTATCTGGAGCGCGGGCACGCCTACGTTTATTTCGTTTACGGGAATCATTTCATGCTGAACGTATCGGGGCAGCACGCAGGCATCGGCGAGGGTATCCTTCTGCGCGCAATGGAACCGCTCGACGGCATTGAGTGGATGGAGCGGCATCGCGGGACCACGCGGCTGACGGATCTCGCGCGCGGGCCGGGAAGGCTGGCTGCGGCGATGCAAGTGACAAGGCGCCTGGATGGCATGGATCTTTGCGCCGCCGGGCCGCTCTGGCTCGGCACGGCGGTGAAACCGGCGGGCAAAATCGGAGTGAGCGTGCGCATTGGAATTACACGCGCGGCGCACCGCTTGCTGCGATTTTACGAACGCGGAAATGCGTTCGTCAGCGGGCCGGGGCGGCTGCGTTTGTAGGGTGCGCGGTTGCATGGCGGGATCATTCCTGGTCGCTGCGCGTCATTTTGCCGGCGACGACGTTTACTTCGAAGGTTGTGCCGCCGGTGGCGGTCCACGATTTCAAATCGAAGCGCGAGCCTGCGGGGAGTTTTAGAACTTTTATGTGATGCACGGTGAGGGGTTTCCCGGCGGCACATAATTCCGGAGCGTGATCGAGAGTCATGAAGTAGGCCGCGTTTTTTCCGACCACGCTTGCTTTTCCATCGGCGTCCACCAGGACTGCGGTTGTTTCGTCGATGCCGATGCCGTGAATTTCTTTGGCCCAGCCGTCCTGGACGATGCGGGAGAGGAACGCGATGGAGCGGCCCATGCGTTCGCGCTGTGAGAAATGGCTGTCGGTGATGACGCCTTGCAGCGCGGGAATCGCGAGGAAGCCGTGTTCGAGCGTGACTTTCGAGTCGTAGGGATTCGCCAGCGCTTCGGGACTGGTCACGGTGTCCTGCATGGCCGAGAAAGCGAACTCGCCTTGTACGGCGAGGCCCGCGCTCGTCCCGCCGAGGGGCACGCCGCGCGCGACCGCCGCGTTAATTTCTTTTTGCACCGGGTTGCCGGACCAGAATTTCACGTAATTCGATTGGTCGCCGCCGGAGATGAAAATCGCGTGGGCTTCGCAGATTGTTTTGGCGACAAAGGGGTCGCGGGCGCCCTCGGCGGAGGTGATGACGAGGGAAGTGACCGAGTTTGCGGGGCAGGCATCGTGGAAATCGGAGTTGTATTCGTCGGCGCCCGAGGCTCGCAGCACGACGATGTCGCCGCCGCCGGAATGCTCGCAAAGGAATTGCGTGGCTTGGTCCACGTCGCCGTTGCCGCCGAGCATCACCACGCCCGGTCGCGGCGTGTTCGGCAACTTCGCGTCTTTGGCCGCGGTGGTGTAGGCGGCGTAGCCCGTTCCCTTAGCGGTTTGGGAGCGGGTGGGAGCGGCAGCGAGCAATAAGAGGGTGCAAAACAGCGCAAAAACGAGGCGGAATTTGCGATTATTTGGTGTACAAAAAGTGGCGTTCTGAGTATCGATTAGAGAATTTCCGATCCTTTGTTTTGTGTAAGTTACGGACGTTTCTATTCGAACACAGTATCGATTAGAAATGGGCTTGGAGAGGCTCATTTTTCGGGTCGGTTTCCGGCATGGGCGGACGCGCAAAAATCCGGCGGCGGATTCCGGGTCGCCGGCCAGGACGCTTCGATTTGTTGGCAAAATGCACTCAAGGTAATCAGAAGGGCGGCCGGTGAGGGACTGGGCGAGGCACGGGGCCGCTCCGAGTGCGTAGCCTGCTCCGACTTTGTCGCCTTTAACCACGAGAAACGCTAGCATTTTCGCGGGCGGAACACCAGCGTGGGAGTGTCGTGGTCGGAATTGTTTTTTGGCCGGG
>Ga0302326_10012027_pt1 | contig 18529 bp, 16 predicted proteins | sample Palsa_T0_3_FD_202264 | JGI IMG/M metagenome (GOLD analysis project Ga0302326, IMG submission 202264) | Peat permafrost microbial communities from Stordalen Mire near Abisko, Sweden - Palsa_T0_3 | ecosystem: Environmental > Terrestrial > Soil > Palsa > Peat permafrost | place: Sweden: Abisko...
GTCCAGTCAGAACCAGGCCTGCGGGGCTGCCCCGGCCCGCTCAGCGAGCACTATGACGCCGCCCTGCTCGATCTGGACGGCGTCGTCTACCTCGGCGGCAGCCCGATTCAGGGCGCGGCCGACGCGCTCGCGGAGGCCGCGAAGCGGGGCATGAAGCGTGCCTACGTCACCAACAACGCCTCCCGCTCGCCGAACGCGATCGCCGCGCAGCTGTCGGCCATGGGCGTGCCGGCTACCGCGACCGACATCGTCACGTCGGCCCAGGCCGCCGCGCACGTGCTCGCTGACCGGCTGCCCGCGGGCGCGCCGGTCCTGGTAGTCGGCGGGACGGGCCTGCGCCTCGCGCTGCGCGAGCGCGGGCTGCGACCGGTCACCACGGCCGCGGACAAGCCGCTGGCCGTTGTGCAGGGCTACTCGCCCGACATCAGTTACGGGCTGCTCGCCGAGGCGGCCGTGGCCCTGAACGCGGGCGCCCTGTACGTGGCGTCCAACGCGGACGCGACCCTGCCGACGCCGCGCGGCCCGCAGCCGGGCAACGGCTCGCTCGTCCAGGTGCTCGTGACCGCGACCGGGCGCGAGCCCGTCATCGCCGGGAAGCCCGAGCCGCCGCTGCACGCCGAGTCAGTGCAGCGGGTCGGCGCGAAGCGGCCGCTGGTCGTCGGGGACCGGCTGGACACCGACATCGAGGGCGGGGTGCGCGGTGGCGCCGCCACCCTGCTGGTGCTGACCGGCGTGACCAGGCCCGCTGACGCGCTGCTGGCCACGAAGCAGTGCCGCCCGTCCTACATCGCGCCGGACCTGGCCGGGCTGAACGTCAGTCACCCGGAGGTGACCGCCGCCGGCGGCGGCACGTTCGGCTGCGGCGGGTGGACGGCGGAGCCCGGCGGTGACTGGCTGCGCGTCTCCGGCTCCGGCGCGTGGATCGACGGCCTTCGCGCGCTGTGCGCGGCTGCGTGGTCGGCGGGACCGCCGGCCGGCAGCCCGCAGGAGCAGCGCGCGGCAGCCGAGGATGTCCTGCGGGATATCGGCAGGCCGGCCTGAGTACCCCTGCAGGCTGACGGAAGATCAGCCAAGCGGCGGACGCGAGCTATCGCGTTTGTGCGGGAGACTGATGTCCGTATCCGGCCGATGCTGTGCCCGGATCCGCCTGGCCGGAAGGGGCTGGAACATGATTGAGGCACAGGGCCTCACCAAGCGATACGGGGACACGCTGGCGGTCGACGACCTGTCGTTCAGCGTGGCGCCTGGCAAGATCACCGGTTTCCTCGGTCCTAACGGGGCCGGCAAGACCACCACGATGCGGCTCATCCTGGGCCTGGACCAGCCGACGAGCGGGACCGTCACTGTCGACGGCCGCCCGTTCCGGCAGGTAGCGCAGCCCATGCGCGAAGTCGGGGCACTACTGGACGCCAAGGCTCTGCACGGGGGCCGGAGCGCTCGCAACCACCTGCTCTGCCTGGCCCAGTCCAACAACCTGCCCAAGGGCCGGATCGACGAGGTCCTCGGTCTTGTCGGGCTGGCGGAGGTCGCCGGCAAGCGGGCCAAGGGCTTCTCCCTCGGCATGGGCCAGCGGCTCGGGATCGCCGCCGCCCTGCTCGGCGACCCGCAGATCCTCATGTTCGACGAGCCGGTCAACGGGCTGGACCCGGAGGGCATCCTGTGGATCAGGAACCTGATGAAGGCGCTGGCCGCAGAGGGCCGGACCGTCTTCGTGTCCAGCCACCTGATGTCCGAGATGGAGAACACCGCTGACCACCTGCTGGTGATCGGGCGCGGCAAGCTCATCGCGGACTGCACCGTCGATGAGTTCATCGCCGCCAACTCGCAGCGGACCGTCCGGGTTCGCACGCCGCAGCAGGACCAGCTGACCAAGCTGGTGGCCGCGGCCGGCGGAACGGTACGGGAGAACGGCGACGGCACGATGGTGATAACCGGGCTCGAGCCGGGCCAGGTCGGTGACCTCGCCTACGAGAACGCGGTCCGGCTGCACGAGCTGTCCCCGGTGCATGCCTCCCTGGAGGCGGCCTTCATGGAGCTCACCGCTTCCAGTGTCCAGTTCCACGCTGGTGTGCCGCAGCAGCAGCCTTCTTCCGCAGAGGTGGCCTGACATGGCAACGACGTCAACTCAGCTGCCGGTGGCGGCGGCCCCGCGCGTCCGCGCATCGGCCGGGAACGCCACGTTCGCCGGCGCGTTCCGGTCGGAGTTCACCAAGATCCGCTCGGTGCGCTCGACGTACTGGACACTGCTGTCCCTGGTCGTGGTGACCGTTGGCTTCGGGGCGCTGGCCAGCTGGGGGGTGGCCACGCACGGGCACCCGGGGCCGGGCTTCGACGCGACCGCGCAGAGCCTGGGCGGGCTGTACATTAGCCAGCTGATCATGGGCGTGCTCGGCGTGCTCATCATCAGCTCCGAGTACTCCTCCGGGATGATCCGCACGACGCTGACGACCATGCCGCATCGCGGCACCCTCATCGCGGCCAAGGCCGTGGTCTTCGCCCTGGTGGCTTTCGTGACCGGGCTGATCACCTGCTTCGCGTCGTTCTTCCTCGGCCAGGCGCTGATGTCCTCGCATCACATCAACGCGAGCCTGAGCCAGCCGAACGTGCTGCGGGCGGTCATCGGCGGCGCGCTGTTCCTGACCGCGTGCGGGCTGCTGGCGTTCGGTATCGGGCTGCTGCTCCGGCACACCGCGGGGGCGATCAGCACGGTGGTCGGCCTGCTGTTCGTGCTCTCGATCCTGATCAACTTCATCCCGCAGTCCTGGCAGGACCACGTGAACAAGTGGATTCCCGCCGATGCCGGGGTGCAGATCTGGACGACGGTGGCGAGCCATGGCGAGCCGGCGATGTTCGCGCCGTGGACCGGGTTCGCGGTGTTCTGCGGTTACGCGGCGATTGCGCTGATCGCCGGACTGATGCTCTTCCGCAGGCGCGACGCGTAAGACCGCTGGCGCCGCGCGGAGGGTGACCGCCCGGCGCCAGCGAACGGCACAGCGGCCGCTCCAGGGGCAGCCGCCGCTGTCGGGGGATGCCGGAAGCCCGGGCCCAGCAGGCCCGGGCTCCCCGGCTCTGACGCAAGCTGAGACGCCCAGGCGCGCGCGGGCCGCGCGGGCTTCGCCTGCCGATTCGCCAGCTGAAGCGACGGCGGGTCAGGCCGGCGCCGGCTGGCAGGCCGGGCACCAGAAGGCGATCCGCTCCTCGATCGCCGGCCCGATGCTGCCGCGCCTGATGACGGTGCCGCACCGGCGGCATGGCTGACCAGACCGGCCGTAGACCCAGACCTGGGCGCCGCGGGCCGCGTTCCCGGTCGTGATGGTCTCGCCCCGTTCCTTGTTCGCGTCGAGCAGGCGCCTGGCCATCTCGACCAGGCCGGGCAGGTCGGGCACGTCTCCGACCGGCCGCCACGGGGACACGCCGCGCAGGAACAGTGTCTCCGCCCGGTAGATCGTGCCGATCCCGGCCAGGTTGCGCTGGTCGAGCAGAGCCTCGCCGATAGTGCGGCCGGGCGCGGCGCCGAGTCTGCGAACGGCCTCGCCGGAGTCCCAGTCCGGCCCGAGCAGGTCGGGTCCGAGGTGGCCGACAGCCCGGTCCTCCTGGCTGGTTCTGACCAGCTCGACGATGCCGAGCAGGAAGCCGGCCGCCTGCCACTGCTCGTTCGCGAGTACCAGCCTGATCCGGTAGTCCCGCCGCGGATAGCCCGATGCCGGGCTGATCCGCCAGGAGCCGTCCATCTTGAGGTGCGTATGCACCGTGATGTCGCCCTCGACCCGGGTGAGCAGGTGCTTGCCGCGGGAGACAGTCCCGGACACGGCGCGGCCGGTCAGGTCGGCGGTCGCGAACCTCGGGACCCGGAAGTCGCTGCGCGTCAGCACGCGCCCGGACAGCGCCTCGTGCAGCTTGCGGGCCGTCCGCCAGACGACGTCACCCTCGGGCATGAGGCCAGCATCCCACCTGGGTTCCGGACTCCGCGGCGGCTACATGAGCTTGCGAAGGTGCAGCAGGTCGAACACACTGCCCTGCACCTTGAGCCTGCCTGACAGCCAGGCCCGCATGAAGCTGCCGGGATCGCTGGCGATCGCCACCACCGTATCGCTGTCGGCGGTGAAGCGGACCTGGGCCTGCGGGGTGCCGTTGTCGGCGACCCTGATCGGGTCGCTGCCCTGCGGCCCTAGCCTGGTGATGAAAGTCAGGCCCAGGTCGGGAACGCGGCAGCTCAGCGTCCGGTCAATCAGATGGGCCTCGCGGTCGGAGGCATCCATGTCCGCGATGCGGCCGGTCAGGTTTTCCAGCGCCGCGCGGCACTCCTCGGCTGTCGCCATTCATCTCCTCGCTTTCCATGGTCATTCTCCGCCTGGCCGGCTGGCGCGAGCGACCGGGGGCACGTCGGCGCCGTCAGGTGCCGCTGGCTGACGGCAGCGGGCGGTAGCGTTCATGGATACGTCCTACAGCGCGGGCGCGGCCAGCCCGCCCGCGCGGGAGATGCGGTGGAGACAATGGAGCACCAGACAGGACCGGGCCAGGCCGGCGGCGGGCCGGCCCCGGACGATGGCGCGGCCATGGCGTGGCTGCAGTCCTTTGCCGGGGAGGGCGATGACCGGGCCGGCGAGGCCGACGGTACGTCCGATCCCGGTCCCTCGGGGCCGCCCGCCGGAGCGCAGTCGACAGCCGCGGGCGGGGGGACAGCCGCGGGCGGGGGGACAGCCGCGGGCGGGGAGACTGCCGCGGGCAGCCTGGCCAGCGCGGCCCACGCCGCGGTCAGCCGGGCGGCCGCCCCGGTCCCGAGCACCGGTGAACCCCGGGTCGATGCTGCCCTCAGGCTGCTCGAGCGGCTGCCGGGGCTGCCGGTCAGTGATCATCCCGAGCTATTCGAGCAGGTGCACGCTCGGCTCAGCGAGGTGCTGGGCGAGCTGGAAGCCGGGCCGGGCGGCCCGGCCGGTGGCTGAGGAGCTGACGTCAGTCCCGATGAGCAGGAGGCTGCGGCTTGATGCAGAACTTGTCCGGCGCGGCCTGGCGCGGTCACGTGATCAGGCGGCCGAGCTGATCGCGGCCGGGCGGGTCGCCGTCGGCGGCCAGGTGGCGGCTAAGCCGGCCTCGCAGGTTGCCGTCGATGCGGCAATCACGGTGGAGCAGGCGAGCGACGGTCCGGAGTACGTCTCGCGCGGCGGCCATAAGCTGGCCGGCGCCCTGGCCGCGTTCGGCGGCATCGTGGTCGCCGGCCGGCGCTGCCTGGACGCGGGTGCGTCTACCGGCGGGTTCACCGACGTCCTGCTGCGGGCCGGCGCCGCGCACGTCGTCGCGGTCGACGTCGGGTACGGCCAGCTGGCGTGGGCGCTGCAGACCGATGAGCGGGTGACGGTGCTGGACCGGGTGAACGTCCGCACGCTGACCCCCGAGCAGGTGGCGCCCCCGCCGGACCTGGTCGTGGCGGACCTGTCCTTCATCTCGCTCACGCTCGTACTGCCCGCCCTGGCGGCCTGCGCAGCCCCGGACGCCGATTTCCTGCTGATGGTCAAGCCGCAGTTCGAGGTCGGCCGGGAGCTTGCCGGAAGCGGTGTCGTGCGGGACCCGGAGCTGCGCGCCGGCGCGGTCAGCGCCGTGGCCGCTGCCGCCGGGAAACTCGGGCTCGGCGTGGCCGGAGTGACGGCCAGCCCGCTGCCCGGCCCGTCCGGCAACGTCGAGTACTTCCTGTGGCTCCGCCGCGGCGCGCCGCCGCCGGACGACTCTGCCGTGCGGCACGCGATCGCGGCAGGCCCGCAGTGACGGCGAACGGCGCTGGCGCCGGCCGGGTCATGCTCCTGGTCGCGCATACCGGCCGGCCCGCTGCGCTGCGCGTGGCCAGCGTCCTGATCAGGCAGCTGACCGCGGCCGGGATCGGCGTCCGCGTGCTCGAGCCTGAGGCCGCGGAGCTCAACTGCGCCACGGCCGCGGTCGTTCCGGCCTCGGCTGCGGCGGCCGTCGGCGCGGAGATGGTCCTGGTCGTCGGCGGCGACGGCACGCTGCTGCGCGCTGCGGAACTGGCCCGGCCCGCCGGAGTGCCGCTGCTCGGCGTCAACCTGGGCCATGTCGGCTTCCTTGCCGAGGCCGAGCCGCAGGACCTGGCCGCGGCTGTCGCGAACGTCGCGGCCGGCCGGTACTCGGTCGAGGAGCGGATGACCGTCGAGGTGGCGGTCCGCTCCGGCGGCGAGCTGATAGCTGCCACCTGGGCGCTGAACGAGGCCACCGTCGAGAAGGCCGCCAGGGAGCGGATGCTCGATCTCGTCATCGAGGTGGACGGCAGGCCGCTGTCCCGGTGGGGCTGCGACGGCGTCGTGTTCGCCACGCCGACCGGCTCGACGGCGTACGCGTTCTCGGCCGGCGGCCCGGTCGTGTGGCCGGAGGTGGAGGCGCTGCTGATGGTGCCGATCTCGGCCCACGCGCTGTTCGCCGGGCCGATGGTGGTGTCGCCTGAGTCCGTGCTGGCCGCGGAGGTCATCGGCCGCGTGGTTTTCCCGACACACCCCGCCGCCGGCGGGCAATCTGAGACGGCAGGAGCCGTTCTGTGGTGCGATGGGCGTCGTATGGTCGAGCTTCCGTCTGGATCGCGCGTCGAGGTGCGGCGCGGCAGCCTGCCTGTCCTGCTGGCACGGCTGCCGGCAGTGACGACCACGGCTCACAGCGGGACCGAGGTGCGCATCGGGGCGCCGTTCACGGACCGGCTGGTAGCGAAGTTCGGCCTCCCGGTAGCGGGCTGGCGCGGCCAGCCAGGCGACGACGTGATGGCCCGGGACGCAATCTCTGACCGGGCAGACGAGGAGTCAGGCGGCCATGCTTGAGGAAGTGCGGATCACCGGACTCGGCGTAATCGACGAGGCGGTGCTCGAGCTGTCCGGCGGGTTCAACGTCGTGACCGGCGAGACCGGGGCAGGCAAGACCATGGTGGTCTCGGGCCTCGGGCTGCTCTTCGGCGGCCGCGCTGACCCGTCCCGTGTGCGTCCGGGCGCTGACCGCGCGGTCGTGGAGGGCGTCCTCAGGGTGGAGGCCGGCGGCCCGGTCGCGCGGCAGGTCAGCGAGGCTGGCGGTGACCTTGACGACGACGGCAGCACCCTGATCCTGGTCCGGTCGGTCAGCGCCGAGGGGCGGTCCCGTGCCACGGCAGGCGGCCGGTCGGTGCCGGTGTCGCTGCTCACCTACCTCGCCGACGACCTGGTCGCCGTGCACGGTCAGGCTGATCAGCAGCAGCTGCTCAAGCCCGGCCGGCAGCGGCAGGCGCTTGACCGGTTCAGCGGACCGGAGTTCGCTGGCCTGCTGGCGTCCTACCAGCGCGCCTATCACCGCCATCAGCAGGTCTCGGCCGAGCTGGCCGAGCTGACCACGATGGCCAGGGACCGCGCGCGGGAAGCCGACGACCTGCGCCGCGGGGTCGAGGAGATCGAGCGGGCCGAGCCCGTCGAGGGCGAGGACATCGAGCTGGTCGCGGAAGAGGAGCGCCTGGCGAATGCCGATGCGCTGCACGCCGCGGCGACGGCCGCGCACGAGGCCCTGGCCGGCGACCCGTCCAGCGGCAGCTACGACGCCGCGGACGTGACGAGCCTGCTGGCCGCGGCCCGGACGGCGCTGGAGGGAGCCGCGCAGCACGACGCGCAGCTGGCCGCGCTCGCGGGCCGGGTCAGCGAGGCGGCGTACCTGCTCGCTGATGTCGCAGCCGAGCTTGCCTCCTACGTGGAGTCGGTGGAGGCCGACCCGGTCCGGCTCGGCGTGGTCCAGGAGCGCCGCGCCGACCTGACCCGGCTGATCAGGGCGTACGGCGCGGGGACGGCGGGCGGTCCGGCCGGCGGTGACCTGGCGGCTGTGCTCGCGTGGGGCAAGGCGGCGGCGGCCCGGCTCGCCGAGCTCGACGGCGACGAGGACAAGATCGGCCGGCTGGCCGAGCAGGAGGCCGGGCTGGCGGCCACAGTCGCCGATCTGGCGGCCCAGCTCACCGCCGCCCGGACCCAGACCGCGGCGCGGTTCGCCGCCGAGGTGACGGCCGAGCTCGCGGCGCTGGCGATGCCGCACGCGCAGGTCGTGGTGGCCGTCACCGCTGCCCAGGGTTTCGGCCCGCAGGGGGCGGACGAGGTCGAGATCCGGCTCGCGGCGCATCTGGGCGCTGTCGCCCTGCCGCTCAACAAGGGGGCATCCGGCGGCGAGCTGTCCCGGATCATGCTGGCCATCGAGGTGGTGTTCGCCGGTGCCGATCCGGTGCCGACGTTCGTTTTCGACGAGGTTGACGCCGGTGTTGGCGGCAGGGCCGCGGTGGAGATCGGCCGTCGCCTGGCGAGGCTCGCCCGGCTGGCCCAGGTGATCGTCGTCACCCATCTGCCCCAGGTCGCCGCCTTCGCCGACACGCACCTGGTGGTGGAGAAGGCAAGCGACGGCTCGGTGGTGCGCAGCGGCATCAGCAAGCTGGACGAGGCCGGCCGGGTCCGGGAGCTGTCGCGCATGCTGGCAGGCCTGGAAGACTCCGAGTACGGCCGCGCGCACGCCGGCGAACTGCTCGAGGCGGCTGCCGCCGAGCGGGCTCAGCTCGCGCGACACGGCTAGCCGCGAGCCTGCCCGGACCGAGCCCCGGTGCAGATCTGGCAAAATGGCTTGCTAGTGAAGATGCCGAGCCGGGGCAATACCGCCGCGCGTCGGGCCAGGTCAAAGGACCTGGCCGGGGTGTGGGCGCCGGCTCGCCTCGACCGCAGGACCAAGAACCTCACCAAGCGGCTCAAGCCCGGCGACATCGCCATTATCGATCATGCCGACCTGGACCGGGTGGCGGCCGACGCCCTGCTCAGGTGCCAGGTAGCCGGTGTCGTGAACGTGGCGCCCAGCATCACCGGCCGGTACCCGAACCAGGGCCCGCAGCTCCTGCTCGACGGCGGCATCCCGCTGGTCGACGACGTCGGCCCGGACGTGTTTGACCAGGTCAAGGAGGGTCAGCAGGTCCGGCTCGACGGCGAGACGCTGTATGTGGGCGACGTCGTGGTGGCGAAGGGCACCCGGCAGACCGCGGAGACAGTGGCGGCCGACGTCGCCGCGGCCAAGGAAGGCCTGGCCGAGCAGCTCAGGTCGTTCGTGACCAATACGTTCGAGTACATCGACCGGGACCCCGAGCTGCTGGTCGAGGGCATCAGGATCCCCGCGCTGCGCACCCGGCTGGCCGGGCGGCATGCTCTCATCGTCGCCCGCGGCTATCACTATCACGAGGACCTGCAGGCGCTGCGCGCTTATATCAGGGAGTTCAAGCCCGTCATCATCGCCGTGGACGGCGGCGCTAATGCACTGATCGAGGCGGGCTACTGGCCGCAGATGATCGTCGGCGACATGGACTCGGTTTCCGATAAAGCACTGAAATCAGGTGCCGAGATTGTCGTGGTGGCCTATCGCAATGGCTTCGCGCCCGGGCTGCCGCGCGTGCAGGACCTCGGCCTTGAATCGGTGACCTGCGCGGCTCCGGGTACGAGCGAGGACGTCGCGGTCATGATCGCCGATGAAGCCGGCGCGAGCCTGATTGTCACGGTTGGCATGCGATTCGGGCTGGTAGAGTTCCTCGACAAGGGTCGGGCAGGCATGGCCAGCGCCGTGCTGACCAGGATCCGGGTCGGCGATAAGATCGTCGACGCCAAGGGCGTGAGCCGCCTGTACCAGAGCCGGATTTCTGGCAAGGCGCTCGCCTTGCTCGCGATAGCCGCGCTGCTGCCGGTTATCGCGCTGGCATGGACGCCTGTGGGGAAGATCTCTCTGGGATATCTCAGCGTGGCGCTGCGTCAGCTGTGGTACTGGATAACTGGACTGTTCTAGTGATCGATTTCAGGTATCACCTGGTCTCCATTATCGCGGTGTTCCTGGCGCTGGCCGTCGGCCTGGTTGTGGGCGCGACCGCCCTGGCGCCGAAGACCGAGGTCATCCTGAGCAGGCTGCAGACCGAGCTGAGCAAGCAGAACGGCAATCTCAGCAAAGACAAGCAGGCGCTCAGCAACCAGGTAAGCGCCGACCAGATTTTCGCTCAGGCGGCCGGCCCGAGACTTCTTCCCGGCCTGCTGACCGGGGAGAAGGCGGTGCTGGTCGTGGCGCCTGGCGCCGACAGCGCCGTGACGACCGGCGTCACGACTGTCCTGCACCAGGCAGGCGCGTCCGTCACCGGGGTCATCAACCTCAGCTCGTCCTTCGTCGGCACCGGCGGCCAGAACGAGGCCACGCTGACGCAGCTGGCGCAGAGCCTCGCGGCCCAGGCGGGCGTGACGCTGCCGACGCGCTCGACCAGCCCCGTCGGCGGCCAGCAGGACGCCGCCCAGGTGCTCGCGGCCACGCTGCTGACCCGTGACAGCGCATCCGGCCTGTCGTCGGGCCGCAGCCACGCAATCCTGAATGCCTTCAGCGTCGCCGGTTTCCTGAGCATCGGCTCGGGCGGCAGCAGTGTCCGGCCGGCCACTATCGCCGTGCTGGTCACGCCGGGCGGGGTCGCGCCGCAGACGGGCAGCGAGGTGCTCGTGGCCGTCGCGGTCGCGCTCCGGAATGCCGGCAGCGGAACCGTGATGGCCGGCGCGGCCGCCTCCATCGGAGCCGGCAGCGTGATCAGCGCGGAGAACAGCGCGGGCCAGGTATCAACGGTCGACAACGCCGATACCGAGACCGGGCAGATCATGACGGCGCAGGCGCTGCGCCTGCTGCTTGACGGCAGGGCGCCAGCGCAGTTCGGCATCGGCCCGCAGAACGCGCCGAGTCCGGCGCCAACGCCCTCGGTCACGCCGACGCCCGCCACCACCATCACGCCGGGAGGCCGCCGGTGACCGCACGCAGCCTGCGATCGGCGGTGGCCGGGGCGGCTGCCGCCAGGCTGGCCTACCGGGCGCTGCGCGCCCGGCCGCCGGGAGACGCGCAGACCTGGACTCGCACCAATCATCGCGGTGAGCCGGTCACCTTGCTCGAGGGACCCGCAGCGGCGATCGGCGGCGTGGCCGGCGCGCTCGCGGCAGGCGCTGGCCGTGACGGTCTGGCAGTCGTCATCGCGGGCGCGGGTGCCGCGGCGTTCGGTACCTACGACGACCTTTACGGTAACGACGGCAGCCGGGGCTTCCGCGGTCATCTCGGCGCGCTGCGCAAGGGCGAGCTCACGACCGGAGCGGTGAAGCTCGCCGGCATCGGGGCCACCGGCCTTGCCGCTGCCCTTGCCGCCGGGACTGACAGCGACGGCGGCGGCGCGCTCGCGGACACCGTCATCAACGCCGCCCTGATCGCCGGCGGCGCTAACCTGCTCAACCTGTTCGACCTGCGCCCCGGCCGGGCCATCAAGGTCGCGCTGCTGGCGGGCGGCCTGCTCGCGCCGGCGGGCGGCGCCGCAGCCGGTGCCGGAGCGCTGGCGGCCGCGGCGGCGCTGCTGCCCGAGGACCTCGGCGAGCGCTCGATGCTCGGCGACGGGGGAGCGAACGCGCTCGGCGCGATGCTCGGCACCGCAGCGGCGACGTCGCTGCCGCGGCCGGCCAGGGTCGCTGCTCTCGGCGTCGTGGCGGGCCTCACCGCGGCCAGCGAGGTCGTCAGCTTCAGCCGGGTCATCGAGCGCACCGGCCCGCTGCGGTGGCTGGATATGCTCGGCCGCCGGACGGCCGCCCCGCGTGCTGGCGCGCTGGACGAAAGGGATGGATCGGCGGACGCGCCTGGTGCCGCAGCTGACGCGCCTGGTGCCGTAGCCGAGGGGGCGGGTGCAGCAGCGGACGAGGGCGATGCGGTACGCGCAGGCTCCGCCGTCCCGGCCGATGCGAGCATGCCCTCCGCGGACGAGATGTCGGCGGACACCGAGCCCCTTCCGGCCATCACCGGCGAATCTGGTCCGGCTGCGCCCGGCGGCCTGAACTCGGCTGAGGCGCGGTGACCGGCCCGGCCGTCCCGGTCACCACGGACGGCCAGGATCCTGGCAGCTATCGCCCGGCCGGGTCCGGCATCGGCCGGGCGGCCTTGCTGATCGCGGTGCTCACCGTGCTGGCCCGGCTGCTCGGCCTGGTCCGGACCCTGGTGTTCGCCAAGACTGTCGGCGCGACCTGCCTCGGCACCGCCTACACCACCGCCAACACGCTGCCGAACATCATTTACGACATCGTTCTCGGCGGTGCGCTGACCAGCATCATGGTGCCGGTGCTGGCGAGGCCGGCGGCGCGGTCGGCCGACGATCCGGTGGCGGCCGCCGAGGTCCGCCAGACCTCGTCGGCGCTGCTCACCTGGACCGCGCTCATCCTGGCGCCAGTCAGCCTGGTGATCGCGCTTGCGGCCGGACCGCTGGGCCGGCTGCTCAATCCGGTGAACCCGACCCGGCACTGCGCCCGCGCTCCCCTGGTCGCGGTGACCGGGCACATGCTGGCCGTGTTCGCGCCGCAGATCCTGCTGTACGGCCTGGCGGTCGTGCTGTACGGCATGCTGCAGGCACACCGCCGGTTTGCCGGCCCTGCCCTGGCGCCGCTGGTCTCCAGCCTCGTCGTGATCGCTGCCTACCTCGCGTTCGTGCCGCTCGGCCGGGCCGATGTCAACAGGCTGACCGCGCTGCCGCGCAGCGCCGAGCTCGTGCTGGCGGTCGGGACCACGGCCGGTGTCGCGGCGCTGGCGCTCACCGCGCTGGTCCCCGCCTGGCGCCTGCACGTGCGCGTGCGGCCGACGCTGCGGTTCCCGGCCGGAGTCGGGCGCCGCGCGGGCGGCCTGGCCGCTTTCGGCATTGTCGCGCTCGTCGCGCAGGACGCCGCGCAGCTGGTGGTCATCCTGCTGGCGAACGGCAACGGCCCGAACGCCGCCATCGTGCTCTATCAGTACGGCTGGCAGCTGTTCGAGGCTGCCTACGCCGTCCTCGCGATCTCGATAGCAGTCAGCGCGTTCCCGGCGCTGTCGGTCCGCGAGGGCGAGCGGTTCGACCAGACGGCGTCCGGCGCGCTGCGGGCCGTGCTGCTGATGTCGTTCCTCGGAACCGCGCTCGTGCTCGCCGTCGCCGGCCCGGCCGCGCATTTCCTTGCCAGCAGCCACTCTCAGATCGCGCCGCTGGCGCGCGGCTTCGCGTTGTTCGCGCCCGGCCTGGCCGGCTACGGCATGGTGGCGTGCCTGTCCCGCGTGCTGCTGGCGGACCGGCGCACCCGGGCTGCGGTGATTCCCGTCGGCGGCGGCTGGCTGATCGTGATCGCGGCCGACGTCGTCCTGGTCGCGCTGGCACCCGGGCCCTGGGTCGTGGGCATGCTCGCGCTCGGCAACACCATCGGCCTGACCGCAGCCGGGCTCGCACTCGCCGTCGCGGTGCGCCGGACCAGGGGCATGGCGGCTCTCGCCGGTTCCCGCCGGGTCGCTGTGTCGGGACTGATCGCCGCCCTGGCCGGGGCAGTCGCGGGCGGCGGAGCCGCGGCCGCATTGCGGCCGTCCGGGCCGGTTGCCGATGCACTGACCGCCGTACTCGCCGCGCTCCTCGCCGCCGCGGTGTTCGCCGCCGTCGCCTACGTCCTGGATAAGGCTGAGGTACGGGCGGTTGCCGCCCGGATTCGCGCCGGAGCGCTGCGATGACGGCGAGGCTGCGCGTCGCGTTCGTGCTCGGCCTGGCAGCAGGCGGCACGGCCGGTCACGTCGTCGCCCTTGCTGCTGGCTGCCGTGCCGCCGGCCTCGACGTCAGCGTGCTCGCGCCGGCGCCGACCCTGGCACTATTCGGTCCCCAGCGGGCGAGTCCAGCTGGCACCGGGATTCCGGCGGGCACGGCGGCTCCGGCGGTCCCCGCTGCGAGCGCAGATTTCGAGACGGTACCGGTTCCCATCACTGACCGGCCGCGGCCCGCCCGGGATGTCGTCGCCCTGGCCCGGCTGCGACGGGCGTTCGCTGCCTGGCGGCCAGATGTCGTGCACGCGCACGGGATCAGGGCCGGTGCGTTCGCAGCAGTCGCGCTCGCCACGCTCCCGCGGCGCGGCAGGCCGGCACTCGCCGTGACCGTGCACAACGCGCCGCCGGCCGGCCGCCAGGCCCGCCTCATCTACACCGCTCTGGAACGCGTCTGCGCCCGGCGCGCGCAATTCGTCTGGTGCGCCTCGGCTGACCTGGTGGCACGGATGCGGGACCTGGGCGCGGCCGGCGCCGCGCAGTTCGACGTTCCGGCCGGGCAGGCTGCACCGCCGTCAGCGGCGGACGTCGCGGCGGCCACTTCCGACATCGGCGCCGGCGGCCGCCCGGTTGTCCTGGCGGTCGGCCGCCTGGCCCCGCAGAAGGGCCTGGATGTCCTGATCGCAGCCGCGGCTCGCTGGCGAGAGCGCGATTCCCGGCCGCGCACGGTCATCGCCGGGGACGGCCCGCTTGCCGCCGCACTCCGGGCGCAGGCGAGTCAGGCAGGCGCCGACGTGGTACTGCTCGGGCAGCGGCAGGATGTGGCCGCGCTCCTCGCGGTCGCTGACGTGGTCGCCGTCCCGAGCCGGTGGGAAGCCCGGGCGCTGATCCTGCAGCAGGCAATGCGGGCCGGCAAGCCCGTCGTGGCGACCAGAGTGGGCGGCACGCCTGACCTCACCGGCGAGGACGGTGCGCTGCTGGTACCGCCTGATGATGCGGGCGCGCTGGCGGCAGCGGTCGAGGCAGTGCTGGATGATCCGCAGCTCGCCGCGAGGCTCGGGCTGGCGGCGAGAAAGCGCAGTGCCGTGTTCCCCTCTGAGGAAGATGCAGTTCAGGCAGCTGTCACGCGATACGCACTGCTTGCGCGCCATTCCTGATCCGCTCTGTCGTCCGGAAAGTTAGTAACAATAAGCCCGATCTGCATGATCAGCACCGGCAGAATGTGCTGGACTAAGGCGGAAAAGGGGCGTGTGGCCTCACCTGTTGCGGCCTGGGAGCTAAGCGTTGTCTAGGGACACCTCGCCCCCGTCGGGATACCGGCTGGATAATCCGGCTCGGACCGGTGGCGGGGCAGGAGCCGCGGCGCCGGAGCGGCAGTTGCCGTCCAACCCGTCGTGGCTCAAGGTCATCAGCACCACCCTGCGGCTGTGGCTGCGCCGTCGGGTTCTGCACGTGCCCGACGCGGGCCGGGTGGGCTCGGCACGCCGCGGCCGGCTCGCCGTGCTGCTGGCGACCGCCATCGTGATCATCGGTGGCGGCATCGCGGCGGGCATCATGCTGACCGCGCCGTCGGCGGCGGTCACTGGCCATCCAGCGAGCACCCAGCCGAGCCTGACCCCGGGCCAGCTCGCCGCCCGCCAGGCCGCGCAGGCCGCAGCGCGGGCGAACACGGCGGCCGCGGCTGCGTGGATCGCTGCCCAGGTCGCTCCGGGCACCGTCATCGGCTGCGATCCGGCCGCGTGCGCGGCCATCCTGCAGGCGGGCTACCCGACTTCCGGCCAGGTCGTGCTGCAGCCAGGGGTCAGGCTGCCCGGTCCCGGCGCGCTCATCGTGGCCACTGGCATCATCCGCGGCCAGTACCGGGCACAACTGACGGCCAGTGCGCCGGAGGCCATCGCGGCGTTCGGCTCGGGCGCCGAGGCCGTCCAGGTCAGAGTGGCCGTGCCGGGCGGATCGCAGGCATACAGCCAGGCTGCCAGCGCGGCGGTGACCGCCCGCAGCAGCGCCGGGCAGGCGCTCCTGGCGAGCAGGAACATGCACGCGAGCGGCAAGACGAGGAACAGCATCAGCTCCGGCCGCCTCGATCCGCGTGTCACCGGGGCGCTGCACCAGCTGGCCGTTCACTACAGCGTCTACGTCGTCCGCCTTGCCGACACCGGGCCGGGCTTCGCCGGCACTCTGCCGTACCGGATGGCTGAGGTGGCCGTCGTGACGACTCAGGCCGGGCGGCACCGGGTCAGCGATCTTGCCGGCATGGAGAAGCTGCTAAGAGCGGATCCGGCCGGTGATCGCCCGCAACTCAGCACCGCGCGCCTCGCCGACGGCAAGCGCGTGCTGCGGATCTGGTTCCCGGCGCCGACTCCGCAGTAGGCGGCCGGCGTCAGAAGACCGGAGCGCTGAACCTGCCGACGGCGAACCGCTGCTGGAGCTGTCCGGCCGGCGCGGTGCCGGTCGCGAGATCGGCAAGCCACTCGCCCAGCAGCGGGCCGAACTTGAACCCGTGGCCGGAAGTGCCGCAGCCGATCACGACATTCCCCGTCCGGTCCAGGATGAAGTCCTCGTCCGGGCTGTTGTCGTACGTGCACCGCTCCGTGGCGGCCGGATCAGGGTCGTAGCCGGGCAGATACCGGCTCGCTACCTCGCTCAGCCGCCCCAGCAGGTACGGGTCGGGGGACTGCCCGTGCTGGCCCGGATCAATGGCCGGCCCGCTCGGATGGATCCCGATCTTGTAGAGCGCCGATCCGGGAACCGGCAGGCCATAGGGCGACTGCTGCGCGTGCGCGATGAAGATGGGCATGGCGGCCGGATCATCGTCAGTTCCGGCAGTGTCCGCGGGCCGCAGGTAGGCCACCTGCTCGAGGGTTGCCCGGCCGGGCACGGCCACGCCCACCGTGGCCAGCAGCCGGCCCGACCACGGCCCCGCGGTGACGATCACCGACCGGGCGCTCAGCACGCCGGCGCTGGTCCGCAGGGTCACCTGCCGGCCGTCGTCGGCCAGCTGGTCAACCCGCACGCCGGTCCTGACCTCCGGCACCCGGGCCGCGAGCGCCGCGAGCGCCTCGTCCGCGGCGATGACCGCCGAGTCCGGTTCGAGCAGTGCAGGACCACCGGTCCTGACGGCGGGGAACCGGGCGGCCGCCTCCGCAGCCGTCAGCAGCTCGCACGGCGCGCCGGCGGCGCGCATCGCGTCGTGAACCGCCTGCAGCCCGCTGCCGAACGTGAGCTGCGGGGCCGGATGCAGGATGCGGCGGGCCGACTCAGACTCCAGCTCGTGCCAGCTCTCACGCGCGAGCTGAGCGGCGGCGACGTAAGCAGGCTCGGCGTAGCCGAGCCTGAAGATGCGGCAGCTCCCCTTGGAACCCGCGCCCGGGTGGCCGATCTCAGCCTGCTCGAGCACGACGACGCCGAGGCCGCGTGCCGCCAGGGCGCGCCCGGCTGCCAGCCCGAGCAGGCCGGCTCCGACGATCGCGACGTCGTGCAACTGTGTCATCTGCGGGCAGACTACCGCCTGGCGCCGCTACCAGCCGCGGGCACGCCACTCTGGCACGTGCGGGCGCTCGGCTCCGAGCGTGGTGTCGCCGCCGTGCCCCGGATACACCCAGGTCGCGTCCGGCAGTACCGCGAACACGCGCTCCTCGAGGTCGTTCATCAGGCTCGTGAAGCGCTCGGCGTCGTGCTCGGTGTTGCCGGGGCCGCCGGGAAATAGCGAGTCACCGGTGAAGATGTGCGGCTCGGCGGCGAGCTCGCCGTTGCCGTCGTAAACCAGCGCGATGCTGCCGGGCGTGTGACCCCGCAGGTGGATGACCGACAGCGAGGCGTTGCCGACCGCGATGGTGTCGCCGTTCTGGACCGGCCGGGTGACCGGGATGGGGAGGCCCGGAGCATCGTCCGGGTGCGCGACAGTGGCGGCGCCGGTCGCCTGCTGGACCTGCCGGAGAGCCGCGTGGTGATCAAAGTGCTGGTGAGTCGTGATGATCGTGCCGAGCGGCCTGTCTCCGATGAGGCCGAGCAGCGTGTCGGCGTCGTTGGCGGCGTCGATGAGGGCAAGCTCGCCGGTCTGGGTGCAGCGCAGCAGGTAGGCGTCATTGTCCATCGGGCCGACCGCCACCTTGGTAATGGTGAGGCCGGGCAGTTCCCTGGTGTCCGCGGGACCGCCGACGGCTACTTTCCCGGTATAGCTCATGGTCTCCTCATCTCACGTTGCTCCCCAGATAACTACCATGAGCCCCGGCCCGGCCGTTACCAGGGCGGCAGCACCGGCAGCGGGCCGGCCTGCTCGGACGACAGTCCGGAACCATCGCCACGCCCCGTCAGCCAGGCCAGCAGCGCCCGGACCGGGCCGGTGACGGCTGTGTCCGCCTGGCCGCCGGGACCGATCAGGACCAGGACCGGCGCATCGCTGGCGCGCAGCTCGACCGCGGGGCAGTGCGGGCCGGCGAAAGCGGCGCCCGCCCGCTGCAGGCCCGTCGAAGCGAAGTCCTGCGGCCAGTCGGCCGGTGCGTAGCCGGCCGCCAGATCGACGTGATGGAACTCGACCTCGGTGAGCCGTCGCCACAGCGTGTACCAGGCCGGGTGCTCGTTGCCCCCCATGCCCCGCACCTGCGCCGCCCAGGCATCGTCCGGCAGACGGGCCGCCTCGGCATCCAGCTCGGCCGCCGAGGCGTCCAGGTCGGTGAGCAGCTCGGCGGCCGGGCGGCCGGCTCCGATCTCGATGCCCTGGGCGCGCTCGTCGGCGTCCCGGTACTGCGGGGTCTCGATGCCGGTGCGGGCCCAGATCAGCAGGTTCCGCAGGCTGTCGGCGTTGCGGGCGAGGTGAGCGAGTACGTGCCCGCGGCTCCAGCCAGGCAGGGCCGACGGCTCGCGCGCCTGCTGGTCGGACAGGCCGGCGGCGGTCCGCCTGAAGCGCTCAGTGGCGGCAGCCACGGCTCCTCTGAGCTGTGCCGCCTGCGCGGCCGGGGCAGTCCCGTCCGGGGGA
>Ga0302326_10012028_pt1 | contig 18529 bp, 20 predicted proteins | sample Palsa_T0_3_FD_202264 | JGI IMG/M metagenome (GOLD analysis project Ga0302326, IMG submission 202264) | Peat permafrost microbial communities from Stordalen Mire near Abisko, Sweden - Palsa_T0_3 | ecosystem: Environmental > Terrestrial > Soil > Palsa > Peat permafrost | place: Sweden: Abisko...
TGACCGAGTTCCGTGACGCGCTGGCCGAGGCGAGGCGGTGGACCGGCGGCCCGGTGCTCGTGCACATCGAGACCGACCCGACGGTTCGGTCGCCGGACAGCCAGGCGTGGTGGGACGTGCCGGTGGCCGAGGTTTCCGGGCTGGACTCCACCCGCCGGGCCCGGGCGGAGTACGAGACGGCGAAAACGGCGCAGCGGCCCTACCTGGCTCCCCCCGAGTCGCTGTAACGTCGCTGGCTCGAGCTGTCCGCCATCGGTGTCACGGCCGGCCGGCCGGGATTTCCGCGGAGTCGGTCAGCCGGAGCTTGCGCCGGGCGCGCTGGTAGAAGGTGGTGCGGCCGAGGCGGACCACGCGGGCGGCGCCGGGACGCGGTAGCAGGTCGATCCGGTCGCCCGGTTCTACGTACCCGGCGACGTTGCCGTCCGCCTCCACCGCGAGCCGGCCGCTGGCGGCCAGGACATCCAAGGTCAGCTGGTCATCGACCGAGATGACCAGGCCGCGGTTGTAGGCGGAGTGAGGCGCGACCGGCGTGACCAGGAGGGCTTCCACTCCCGGGCTCACGATCGGGCCGCCCGCGGAGAAGCTGTACGCGGTCGAGCCGGTCGGAGTCGCTACCACGACCGCATCGGCGGCATAGCTGACGAATCTGTCGCCCGCGGCGTGCACCGCGATCGCGGCCGTTTTGTGGCCGGGAAACCGGACGAACACGATGTCGTTGAACGCCGTGACGATCTCGCCGTCCAGGACGACGTCGACGGCCAGCCGCGGCTCGGTGGTGAATTCGCGGGCGTCGATGGCCGACAGGGCGCTGGCCAGATCGGGCACGTCGACTTCGGCCAGGAATCCCAGCTTGCCGAGGTTCACGCCCAGGACCGGGCTGCTCAGCCCGTCCGCGAGCCGCATCGCGCGCAGCATCGTGCCATCGCCGCCCAGGCTGACGACCAGGTCGACGCGGCGGCGGAACTCCTCGGTCGTCACCGCCTCGGCGGTGCAATCCAGCCTGTTGATCTCGGAATCGATGCCGACGGTCTGGATTCCCCTGCGGGCCGCCCAGTCCAGGATCGCGCCCACCGCGCCGCCGCAGTCACGATCGGGGTGCAGCACCAGCCCGACGACGTGCATCAGCGAGAACCGAACGCTGCGACGTCACGACGGTGAACCACAGCCCCATGGTGTCATGGCCAGCGCGCTTCTGACAGATTTCTGGATCAAAGGCACAGGTAGGCGCTGGGCCGCGAAGTTCCGGCGGGCAAGTACGCTCCGTCGATGGAGCTGCATCCCATGTTCCGTTCTGATATCTCGGCCAAGGACGCGGCCTTTCTGCACACCTCCTGGACCGCGTAGGTCCGGCTTATGCGCTTTCCTGGTCCGCCGGGATGTGCTTGCCCTGCGGCAGCGACCACGCCCGGCGGTCAGTGCGCTGCGGGATTCGCGACTCTGGCCAGGAATAGCGGTTCCCCGGTCGCGGTCGCGGTCACCAGCATCAGGTAGGAACGGTCGAACACGACCTGAGGGGGCTGTACCCGCTCCGCGGTCGGCTGCATGCCGACGGCGGTCGCGGCGCTCGCCACCGTGCCCTGCTCGCCGACCTGCAGGGTGACGGCCTGCTTCACCAGGCCGATGCAGCACGCCTGCGGCGACAGCCCGGTGAAGTCCGCGGACGTGGTGAACGCGACCCCCATGCCGAGCTCGGTCAGCAGGCCCTTCATGCTGACCTGGCCGCCGAGGTTCACCCGCGGCAACGAGACGCTCCGGGTTTGAACCTGGCCCGTGGTGCCTCCCGCCGCCAGCCTGGCCGTCAGCGCGCCGAGCGCCGACGCGGCTGGCGTGGCGCAGCCCGCGGCGGCCGACGGCGGCAGCAGCGCGACCATCGCCAGCTTCCCGCCACGGTACGGAAGCCGGACCGCGGTCCAGCCGGCCGCGCTGACGGCGCGATATGAACCGCCGTTCATGAATGACACCGTGGCCTGCTGACCGGCGGCGGTGGTGAAAGGCCCTGGGAGGGTCTGGCTGGCTTGAAACGGCGTGACCCACGCCGCTTTCAGGTAGAGCGCATCGGTCAGCACCCAGCCGATGTCGTTCAGCGACCCGGGCGACAGCAGCCGCGGGATCTGTCCCCGGGTGGCGGCCGCGATCGCCTGGTTAATCTCCTGGGCGGCGTGATCAGGGTTGCTGAGCAACGGTGCCTGCGCCACGCCGGCGTCATAGCCGGTCGCCACGGCGTTCAGGTAACTGCGCCGGGTCTTCAGCGTCGGGTCGGCCCACACCTGATCGCTTGCTGCCAGCGTCACCCCGGGGCCGTCCAGGTCGCGCAGGGCCGCCGATCGTGCCTGCAGCCCGGCCTCGAGGGCCTGGCCGCCGGTCGCGGGCAGATCCAGCAACCGGGCCATGGCCTGGGCGGTGCCGCCGCGCGCCCCGAGATACGCCATGCCCAGGCCGCTGGCCAGGCTGGAGGGCGACAGCACGAGGTTCGCCCGCGGATCCGCCTGGCACCAGGCGTTCAGCACGTCCAGCCCGAACGCGGTGTCCGCCGCTCCGTAGGGGCGCGGGTCGGCGAGAGGCTCCCTGATCGCCACGCCATGGGCCATGACCGGCGGCGCGACCGCGCCCGACCCGCATCCCGCTATCAGCACCGCCGCCACGACGACCCCGGCGGCGGCCCGTAGTTCATTCTTCACGCGCATCAGACGGTCATTCTTCACGCGCATCAGACGACGCACGGCCCGGCGCGGTTTCGCCGCGGAGATAACGTTCCAGCCTCAGCTGCCCGCCTTACCTGGTACCGCCTGGCCGGCCGTATCTGGCCGGCCCGGCGGGGGCCTGGCCGGCCGTATCGGGCCGCCCCGGCGGGGGCCTGGCCGGCTTCAGCTTAGCGCCCCGGCGGGGCATGGCCGGCCTGATCTGAGCGGCCCGGCGACCTCATCTTTGTGACTCTGGCCGTCTGGGGGAACACTCCGTGCGATCATCTCCACATGCAGGACGGGACCATGACGTGGGCCGAGATCGCCAGACGGCTCTGCGCACCGCGCCAGTACTGGCTGAGCACCACCAACCCGTCGGGCGGCCCGCACGCGGCGCCCGTCTGGGGGGTCGTGAACGAAGAGACGCTCTACTTCTACAGCCAGCGGAAGACCGTCAGGGCCCGGAACCTCGCGGCGGACCCGCGAGCCGTCGTTCACCTGGAAAGCGGCGAAGACGTCCTGATCGTCCGCGGTCGCCTCGACGACCTTGGAACTCCGGCCGAGGTTCCGTTCTTCGTCGCGGCGCTGGCGGCGAAATACACCAGGCCGGAGGATCAGCAGTATCTGCCCAGCAACGACCCTGACTTCGACGTGGTTTACGCGCTGCGGCCCCAGTCGGCGATGGCCTGGCGGCTCGACGACTTCACCGCCTCGCAGCGTCGGTGGTCTTGCTGATCTGCGCGGGTCGTCGCCAACCGCGCCGGGCCTTGGGCTGTCACATTGCTGATGATCGCGGCCTGTTCGGATGGGCTTACCGGGCCGGGGTGTTAGCGGCGACTGCGGGGCGCGTCTGGAGTCGTTCGCGATGTCTGCGATGTCCCCGGGAGCGCACGGGGGGCGCCGTTCGCCTGCTCTTTGAGGTCCCGTGCGTCCCAGGGGTCATGCCCGTCCCGGGCGTCACGGATCCTGGTGCTCAGCGGCAGTTTTTCGCGGTGGATCCGGGCTTGGCGGTGGATCGGGTGCACGGGCGTACACCGGATCCGCCATGGAACCCGGATCCGCCACGATAATCGTAGGCACTCCGTGGCTTTTGTCGCTTTTATCCGCGTCTAGCGGTCGGGAAACCCGGCTGCGCTGACCCTAGTCGCACGGTTGTGCGAAGTCTCCTCGCGGCGGCCAGGTTCTATGGTGAGCGTGGTTTACCAGATACTGGCGCACACCCGAGATGGCCGTGTCAGCGTCACGTGGACGAGGAAGATGAGTCCCCGCCAGGGATCGGGGCGTACGCCCCGATATGGGTTCGTCTACGGTAGTGGCATGCAGGGCGTGCCTTGGTGGGGTGTAGTCTCCTCGGCTGCGGCTCCGGTCCTGATGGTCGGCGGGTGGACGGTGGCCGCCGACCTGCAGCCACGCTTCGACCCGGTGTCCGAGACGGTCAGCTCGCTCGCCGCGCCGGGTGCGACCGACCGGTGGGTGATGACGCTGACGTTCGTGGTGGTCGGCCTGTGCTACGTCGTCACGGCGATGGCGCTGCGGCCGGCCAGGACCAGCGGGCGGCTGATCCTGATCGCGGGGGCCGTGGCGGGCATGCTGGTGGCGGTGAACCCGGAGCACCCGGGAGATCCCTATCCGTGGCCGCACATTATCTGCGCGTCGATCGGGCTCGCGGGCGTGGCGACCTGGCCTGCCGGGGCCTGGCGCCGCGGGCCTGCGGTGCCCTGGGCCCTTCGGCCTGCCGTGGCTGCCGCCGCCGTCGCGGTGCTGCTCGCCCTGGTCGCGTGGTTCGCCGTGGAGCTGGTCACGGGAGCCGGCCAGACCGGGCTGGCCGAGCGGGTCGCGGGCGCGGCCCAGGCGCTATGGCCGCTGACCCTGGTGCTCTCCTGCTCCCGCCGTGTTCGGGGCGGCACCAGGGTGACACCTGTGCTGGGCCTCAAGGCGCAGGCCGCGGCCCGACCCAGCCGCTGCAACTAGGTCGCCTGCGTGGTTGATCCCCGTCGAGCTTGGAGAATACTGGCAGACTGGGAGCCATGTTCGAGGGCTTCGAGACGGAGCAGGTCGACGTCGGGGAAGCATCGATCTTTGTGCGTCACGGTGGCGATGGTCCTCCAGTGGTCCTGCTCCATGGGCACCCGAGGACCTCGGCCACGTGGCATCGAGTCGCTCCGCAGCTCGTCCAGCGCGGCTTCACAGTCATCTGCCCGGACCTTCGCGGGTACGGCCGATCTCGCGGGCCGGCGCCGACCGTGGATCACACCGCGCATTCCAAGCGGGCGGCAGCGGGCGACCTCATAGCGGTCATGGATGTGCTCGGTCACCGGCGTTTCGCTCTGGCTGGACATGACCGAGGGAGTTACGTCGCCCGTGCTGATCGTCGGCCTGGGGGCCATTATCGCGAGCTCCCTCCGGCTCGCGCTCGATCATCCCGGGGCGGTATCACGGCTTGCGCTGCTCGATTGCATCCCGATCAGCGAACACCTTTCCCGGACCACCGCCGAGTTCGCCACACGATGGTGGCACTGGTTCTTCTTCGCTCAGCCGGAGATTCCCGAGCGGGTCATCAACGCCGACCCTGACAGCTGGTACCGCGGCGATCCCGAAGCAATGGGGCGCGATGATCCATCGCTGCACGGTCACCAGGTCGCGCTGGATGGCGGCGAACTGCTCCCTGTCCAGCGGTTTCCAGTCCTGGTCGTAGTACAGGCCGTCCAGGTGGACGGGCGTGATGGCCAGCAGGCCGCGCAGGGACCGGGCCAGCCGGGACTTGCCGCTGCCCCCGCAGCCGATGATTGCGATCCGGTCCACAGGCCACGACCCTAACGAGCGGCGGGTGTCGCAGGTCGGACACGCGGAGGAGCCATCAGTAAGCCTCCTGAGGACACGGCAGCCTTTGCTCAGACTCCGGTGAGGGCTTTGACGCTCTGGGCCGCAGCGTGGATGAGGGCGGAGAGCTCGGGAGGCGTGCGCAATTCGCCGACTTGGCTGACCGGTACCCATCGTACGCCTCGGACCTCTCCGGCTTGCGCTGCGAGCGCGGCAGGGTCTGATGTGGGTCGCAGCACGTAGATGCAGTCGATGTGCTGGACCGTCTGCCCACCCTCAGGTACGTCCTCGACCAAGATGGTGAAGGGCGCGGGGAGTACCTGAACGGCGTCGTGTGCGAATACATCGGGGGCGATGATCGCGGAGTTGAGTCCGGTCTCTTCGCGGACCTCGCGCAGGACTGCCTGCACGGGGTCTTCGTTTGGGTCGATGTGGCCGCCGGGCGGCAGCCACCACCCGAGCTTCACATGCTCGATGAGCAGGACCGTATCCTGATGCAGGACGATCCCGGTGGCGGTGAAGTGCCCGCAGCCCAGCATGGCGAGGGTGGCATACAGGGCACTGCTGCCGGAGTTGACGGTCACCGCGTAGGTCCGTCGAAGTCCCTACGCGGACGAGGGGCGACGGTGCTCATCGCAAGAGCACCGTCGCCCCACGACGTCGGCTCGCTTCGCCCCGCCCCTGCGGCGCTGCCCTATCATGACCCAGGCACCGGTATCGGCCGCCGCCTTCATCGAGATCGTCGACACAGCAGCAGCGCAGCCTCAATGACATCGCCGCCGAGACCAGCATCCCGGTTGACGCCCTCCCCGCGGCAGCCCGCAACGCGGACATCGCCGTTCGGCAAGGCGTGAACGGACGCGCCCACCCCCTGGCCAGCCTCGGCGGACTCGGCGCGTTCCCGCTAGCGATCTGGACGATTTGCCCGCCCGCGTGCCGAGCAGCGCATCCGCAGGATCCTCGCGCTCCGCGGGCAGCCCAGCCTCCTTCATGCCACCCGCGAGATCGGCATCAAGCGCGCCACCGGCCCGGACGAGACAATCGGTTTCGGAATCACTCACGCAGTCGACGGTGTCGAAAGGTAAGCGTGACGCAGTGGCCGTGGGCGGCTCGGCCAGACGTGCCTGACCCGCTGACCGTCCTCCAGCGCGGTGAAACAGCCGGTTGCTTCACGGGAAGCGCCCGCCTGCTGGGCTACGCTAGTGGCATGGCCGGTCGTACCTACGCGGAGAACCGCCCGTACCTGCTGCCCGACACACTGGGCGAACTGGCCGGGCCGGTGACTGGTGTCATTCAGCTGCCACTGCGACTCGACTGGTCGGATCACATGGTGTTCCACCTTGAGGAGCCAGCAGAGCGGAACCTGATGTACGAGCGGGTGATCAGGGAGGCCACACGGGCCGAGGACCTGCGCTCGTACCTGAACGAATCCGTACTCCGTCAGGCATGGAGCCTGCTCTTCCTGCCGCGGAGCGTCCGGCAGAACTGGGAACAGCGCTTCCCCGACCTCCGGCTGGCCGCGTAAGCGAGACGGCTGGCACTTGGGGATGGACCCGTTTCACGAGCGCCTCGCTCGCGTGGCGCTAGAAGTGGCCGAATCGTACGGTTTCGCGCTGGCGGGAGGGTACGCCGTTCAGGCCCATGGTTTCAATGACCGGCCGTCTGCCGACGTGGACCTCTTCGCGGAAGCCAGCGCACAGTTCAACTTCTCAGAGCCCGTCGATGCGGTCATCGCCGCCTACCGCGGGACGGACTGGATGCGCGCGCCGAGGCGCGCAGTTCGTCCTTCGCCCGGCTGAGCGTGAGCAGCGGCGGGGAAGAGGCGCGGGTTGAGCTAGGTGTGGACTGGCGCATGAACGAGCCAGTCCGGTTCGCTATCGGCCCGGTGCTCCACGCCGATGACGCTGTCGCGAACAAGGTCTGTGCCCTCTTCGGCAGGGCTGAGATTCGGGACTACGTGGACGTTGCGGCGATCCTGGCAAGCGGCCGCTACTCCGAAGGTGACCTGATCCGCCTCGCAGCGGAGCACGATCCCGGGTTCGACCTAGCCTGGTTCACTGAGGCCCTCGAAGCAGTCGACCGCATACCCGATACCGGCTTCGCCGAATACGGCCTCGACCCGGCAAGCGCGTCAGCCCTCCGGGCACGGATGCATGCCTGGGCGAAGAAGATCAGCGGCGGCTAGCATCCGAAGGCAGGGCGCTCAGGAGCACAGGACCGCGAGAGGGCCAACGAGCCTGCAATGTCCTCCGGTATACCTGGCGCGTACCTGCCATCGACCTCCGCTGTACCAGGTCGGCCGAAGACGGGAAACCGGGACCAAGGTCGCTACCCGCGACCGGAATTGGTCTAGACCATAGGACCTCAGGTATCAGCACGGATTCAGTACGGGGTCCGGGAACGGCGGGAAATAACCGGCATCAATCGGGCAATTCAGACGCGGCAACCGCTTGCCGGACTCGACGGCAAGCGGGCAGTTCACAGCAAGAAGGACCCGAGAATCCGCAGGCCAGCGGCTAAATAGACCTACTTCAGCAGTTGCCGGGCCATCACCATGCGCTGGACCTGGTTGGCGGCCTCGTAGATCTGGATGATTTTGGAGCCTGAGGTCCCGGCGGCAGTGCCCTTGTACGTCTTTTAGCGTTCGGGCGGGGGGGCAAGGTCGGAGCGGCTGGTGAGGAGGAACCAGGTGATCAGGCCGGTGACCAGGGCGGGGGCGGCCGCCTGGCCGGTAATCAGGTGCAGCACGGCCAGGGAGAGCAGCGCGGCGGCCAGGGCGCGGATGATCAACCGGAGCGGGCGGCCGTGACGGATCCGCGATGGCAGCAGCCAGACGGCGCCGGGTTGCCAGGTCATGCGGACGGGTGCGGCGGCTGGTGCGGGTCCGGCGGCCGGTGGGGGTTCGCCGCCGGGGACGGCGGGCAGCGGGGAGGTGTCATCGGCTCCGGCGGTACAGGGGTCCAGGTCGGCGTAGGCTTCGCTGCGGCCCCAGCCGGTGCGCAGCTGGGCGTAGGCGGCGGTCGCGGCGGTGTAGCGGGCGACGTCCCCGCCGTCGGGCCGGTCGGGGTGGGTGGCGGCGGCGATCGCGCGCCAGGCGGCGCGGACTTCCTCGTCGGTCAGGTCGGGGCGTTCGGGCAGGCCGAGCGCTGCGAACGGGTTGGCGGTCATCGGGTGGCTCCAGGTCCGAAGATGTCATCAAGGTCGAGGCTGGCCGTGGGCGGCTCAGCGGCGGGTTCGCGGCGGGGAACGGGCAGCGAGATGGGCGGCTGCCCGGGGGCGGGCGCGGGGAGCAAGGTCAGCGGGGAGGCCATGGGCCGGGCGACCTGGACGAAGCTGGCCGCGCCCCGGTGGATGTAACAAGCCTGGCCGACGTCCAGGCGGCGGATGATGTCGGGGTCGGCGACGCTGGCCCGCTGCTCCCGGGTCGTGCCTTCATCGCCCCAGGTGATGCCGACGAGCTTGTGCGCGGTTTCCAGCACCCGTCGGGTCCCGGCCAGCCCGGTCAGCGGTTCCGGGTACGGGGTGCGCAGGACCCAGACGCCGCCGTCGGCGGTGGCGGCGATCCGGTACCGCTCGTCTTCGCTGGCGCCGAGGCCTTGCCAGGACTGGGCGGAGACCTGCACGCCGATGCCGAGGGACCGGCCGCGTTCGTACAGGTTCGACAGCGGCACCCGGCCGGAGACCGCGGAGTAGTCATCGGCGGCGAGAAGCATCGCCCGCGGCTCGCCCGCCGGGTCGGTGGCGCCGTGGGCGGCCAGTTCGGTGAGCGCCATCGCCTGCGCTTCGGCGACGGAGGGTTCCCGGGTGCCCTCCAAGATGAAGTACCAGGCGTCCGCGTCGGCCAGGGTGCCGGGGCCGTCCAGGGCCGGGCCGAGGCGGCCAAGCAGGGTGGCGTACCGGAGCTGGATGTCGGGCAGGTGCCGGGCCGCGCCGCGGATCCGGGCCGCCTCCTGGGGATGGCGGCCGTCGTCCCAGGCGCGGGCCAGCCAGCGGGCGTCGAGCCGGTCCAGGAACGCGGCCGTGTTCAGCGGCGGGCCGGGCGGGGCGGTGACGGCCAGGATCAGGACGGCTTGCATGATGTCGGCGTAGTAAGCGGCGGCGCCATCGCCGGTCTCGATCATCTGGTACAGCAGCACGGCCAGATCCTGGGGCGGGAGTTCCCACAGCGACAGGCGGGCCTCATCGGGCCAGATCGCGACCCGGCGGGCACCGGCCCCGTACAGCAGGCGCCGGGTCCGGTTCGCTTTGACCCGGGAGTCGGGGCCGCCTTTGCAGTCCAGCACGACCAGCAGCGGCCGGGGGCCGTGCCCGGTCCTGGCCGCGGCCAGGGCGGCGGTGAACCATCCGGCCCACAAGCGGATCATCAGGTTCGTCTTCCCCGATCCGGTCGAGCCGACGATGACCATGTGCCGCGCGCACGCAGCGAACGGGACCGTGAAGACCGGGCGCCAGCGGTGCCCGATGGCGCGGATGGTGCCGCCGACCGGGATCCGCCCGCCCGAGCCGAGCAGCGGGACCGCGCCAGGAGCGGCGATCCGGCCCCGCGCGGTGCGGACCTGACGTTTCCACTGGCGGGCGTCGAAGGTGATCGGCGCGGAGGCCATCCAGCCGCCGAGACCGGTGGTGATGGCGTAGATCCGCCACGCCCAGGCCAGCGCGGCCAGCCCCAGCCCGGCCGGGATCGCCGTGGGGGCTAGCAGCAGGAACGTCCGGGTCAGACCTGGCACGGTCAGGTGAGACCAGCCATGCTCCCAGTCACGCGCGGGGGCCAGCGCGGTCGCCTGACCACCGTATATGCGGACCGCCAGGGTGAGCAGCCAGACGGCAGTGACCGGCAGCGTGGCGGCGGCGGCGCGGCCCAGCCGGGCCGGAGGCCAGCCCCGCAGCCACGCCGCGGCGTACCCTAGGCCCATCACTAGTGTTACCGGCCAGGCCGCGATCGCGATCCCGGCGAGCAGCAGCCACCCGGCGGCCTTGAAGGCCTTGCGGAGCAGCCACAGGCAGACGGTGAGCTTGACCCAGGACCACACGCTCATCGGTTTCCTAGCCTTTCCCGCTGTAACAGCAGCCTCGGATGCCCCACGTGTCCGGAAGAACACGGGATGTGATGATTTTCCGCGCGTTTAGGGAGCGGGACGGGGGGCCTGCGATATCCGTAAGCGCATCGTCACTATTACTTTCCGTGGTGAACGCGGGGGGCTCGGGAACCCGGTTCATCCGGCTGCGGGCCGAGTCTTTCTATCGCCGCTTCCATCCGCTCGACCTCACTGGCCACCCGTCGCATCATCCGGTCAAGGTCAGCGGGTATCGGCTTGCCTCGCTGCCGGTAGCGGTCCGCGAACCCGCCTACGACGTTTACCGAGGTCCGCAGGTCTAGGCTCACCTCAGCCAGGCGGCCCGACAGCTGCTCGGCCGACCGGCGCGCCGAGGCTTCAGCCGCGCGGCTCGCGTCCGTCTGTTCTGAGATCCTCGCAAACGTCATCGCGGACAGGCAGCGGCTCCGCTCTCCAGCCGACGGCGCGGTCCGGGCTGGCATCACCCGCGACAGGTCGGCGACCGCGGCCTGTCCGGCGATTTCCGCGAGTTCGGCGGCCTGGCGCAGCGGCCGCAGGATGGCGCGCATTAGGACGAGCGCCGCGCCGGCCAGCAGCACCAGCACGGCGCCGGCCGCCGCCGCGAACCTCACGGCGACCCGCGTGGTGGCCGGGCCGATGCCGGCCAGCCCGGTCATGACGACCAGCATGCCGCCGGGGCCATGCCCTGATTGTCCGCTGATCACGTACCTCACATTGTCCGGGCCGTACACGTACAAGATGCGCTGCGGCTCGTAACGGACCGGCTCGACCAGGACAAGCCAGCTCCCGCTGGTGCCGGCACCCGGCACGGTCACTGGCCGCCCCGCATGCGCGGCGGGCCACGAGCCGCCGGCGGGGATAGCCGGGCCCGCAGCTGCTCCCGGGGTCAGCGGGGTCAGCAACTGCCCGCCCGGGCCCAGCAACTCCACATCGCAGGAGACAGGCATCGAATCGGTGACAGGCGCGACCACCAAACCGTGGCTCAGCATGCTTCTGGCGCAGATCAGGAGGTCATTGTCCGCTCGCTGCACCAGGTAACCGCGGGTCCCCGATACGTCGGCCAGGCCGATAGCAACCGCCCCGACCGTCAGCAGGCTCACGGCTAGGCACGGTAGCAGCGCCCTCAGCGGTAGCCGGATGCGCGCACCCATGCCACCCAGTCTCGCCAGTCCTGCTCGTGCTGGCCAGTGGCGGAACCCACGGGCTCAAGCCCGGAGGTGGGTAGCCAGGTAGGCCCGGCCTGAGTGGTAGAGTTGGATAGTAGGAAAATCCGAAATTATCTGGGGAGGCCTCGTGGCAATGCCCGTAGGCAAGGCTGAGCCGGAACCCCGCGTGACGGCTCGCGTCAAGGTCCGCCCGAAGGCACAGCTCACCTTGCCGGAAGAGATCCGGAGCGCACTGCACATCGGGGAGGGCGATGAGGTGGAGTTCGCCGTCCAGCAGGACGGGACAGTTACCATCCGGGGCTATATATCCATCCCGACCGATCAGGCATGGTTCTTCACCCCGCAGTGGCTAGCCGGAGAACGCGAAGCTGACGAGGACATCGCAGCAGGACGCGGCACCGTGCACGAGTCGGCCGAGGACATGTTCGCTCACCTGGACACGCTCGGGTCAGCGGACGGCTGATGCCGACATTCGAGACGCTACCCCGCTTCGAGCGGGACTGGAAGAACCTTACGCGGCAGCAGCAGGCTGCGTTCCGCAAGGTCATCACGGAGTATTTTGTGCCGGACCTGGCCGCTCCAGACCGGCCGTTCCGCCCCGGACTCCGGATCAAGGGCGTGACCGCCCATCCGGGCGTGTTCGAGATGACATGGGACAACGACGGACGCGCGACCTTCAGCTATGGCGAGGAACGGATCGCCGGACAGGCCCATGTCATCTGGCGGCGCATCGGAACCCACGCGATCTTCACCCCGCCGCCCGGACCGTAGCCCGCACGGGAAAGGCCGGGCTCCGCATTGCTGCGGGTCCCGGCCTCTGCCTGCAGGGCGGGTGCGGCTTACCGGGTGCTGAGGGCGATGGCCAGGCCGGCGCCGGGGCTGGTGGTGATCCCCGTGGCGGGGTGCACCTGGACCTGGCCGGTGAGGGTCTCGTAGGCGTCCCCGGTAGCGAAGGTGAAGGCAGGCGCGCCGGCCGGGACGGTGATCGTGACGGCGACGAAGACGTAGGCGCTGGAGGTGGTCACGTTCTCATAGCCGCCCACGCCGTTGGGGACGTGGGTCAGGGTGATGCGGGCGGCGGGCTTGGCGGGCAGGGACACGGTCTTGGCGCTGAGGCTGATGTAGCCGGCGGCGGCGGCGGCGAACTTGGCGCCGGTGCCGGTGCCCACAGTGCGGACCGACAGCGCCGCGGTCTCGGCCGGGCCGGTGCTGGAGAAGGCGGTCCAGATGGTGCGACTAGTGCCGGGCGCCACGGTCACCCGGTCGCTAGTTCCCCACAGCGAAGCACTGATGCCCGCTACCGGAACGGTAGCGGCGCTCGCGGACAGCGCGGCACCGAAGACCACGACGGTGACGGCGGCGACGAGAGCGGCGATGAGAGCGGCGATGCGGTTCATGGTGTCCTTCTTCGGTCCTGGCCCTGCGGTCCCGGCCCCTGTCCTGCGGCCGTGACTTCACATTCGCCGGCCCAGGTACCCGCCCGAGTGGCATCGGGGTTGCAGCCCGGTAGCAGCCGCTCCCGTGCCTGGCGGGAGGCTGAGTTACTCGGTCGAGGACCGTGTCAAGGACCTGATCGACGGCGGCGGCGAGAAGACCAACGCCGAGGAGGTCGAGGTCCTGGCCGCGGGTCACCAGGCGGCTCGGTCTTCGGCTGGGCGAGCGGGTAGGTGAAAGGCCGGGCTCCGCATTGCTGCGGGTCCCGGCCTGTGGCTGCGGGGCGGGGCGGCCTACTGAGTGCTCAGGGCGATGGCCAGGCCGGCGCCGGGGCTGGTGGTGATCCCCGCGGCGGGGTTCACCTGGACCTGGCCGGTCAGGGTCTCGTAAGCGTCCCCGGTAGCGAAGGTGAAAGCAGGCGCGCCGGCCGGGACGGTGATCGTGACGGCAACGAAGACGTAGGCGTAGGAGGTGGTCACGTTCTCATAGCCGCCCACGCCGTTGGGGACGTGGGTCAAGGTGATGGGGGCGGCGGGCTCGGCGGGCAGCGACACGGTCGCGGTGCTGAGGCTGATGTAGCCGGCGGCGGCAGCGGCGAACCCGGCGCCGGTGCCGGTCCCTGCGGTGCCGACCGACAGCGCCGCGGTCTCGGCCGGGCCGGTGCTGTAGAAGGCGGTCCAGATGGTGCGACTGGTGCCGGGCGCCACGGTCAGCCGGTCGCTAGTTCCCCACAGCGAGGCACCGATGCCCGGCACGGAAACGGTAGCGGCGCTCGCCGACAGCGCGGCGCCGAAGACCACCACGGTGACGGCGGCGACCAGAGCGGCGATGCGGTTCATGGTGTCCTTCTTCGGTCCTGGCCCTGCGATGCCGGCCCCTATTCCGCGGCCGTGACCTCACATTCGCCGACCCAAGTAGCCGCCCGAGTGGCATCGGGGTTGCAGCCCGATAGCAGCCGCTCCCGTGCCTGGCGCTGGCTATGCCGGGCATCACCGGGCAGGAGCCCAGCGTGACCACGATGGCTGATATCACCAGTATACCGACCGATTACGACGTATCCGCCCAATCTGGTAGCTACAGCACGACCCTCAGCTATCACCACGACCTCACCCTGAGCTGACCATTGTGCATTACTTAGAGTTATGCCATAATTACTAAATGTAGAAGTACTGGCGGCGACCTCGTGCCGTCAGCCAGCTCTGTACCCAGGGGGAAACCGATGGATGAGACCATCAGTCACGCACATAGAATCAGGGAGCGACGGCGCCTGCCAGCTGCTGCCCGGCTTGGCACCTTGGCCGCCGGCGTCGCCTTGGCCGCCGGCTCCATGGCCCTGCTGCCGGCCGGGCGGGCGCTAGCCGCGGCCACACCCGTTCAGGGCTCGGCCGCCAACGTCACCATCGGGTCGGCCATCGTCCTCAGCGCCCTCACTGGGTCGTTCACGCTGGCCGGTTCCCCAGGGGACAGTCCGGTAGGTATCGGCGTGGTGACGATGGACGTCTTCGCCAACAATGCCACCGGCTACACCGTGACCGTGCAGCCGGCGACCGCCACCATGACCGGCGCCATCGTGGGGAACGGCGACACCATCCCCGTGGGTGACCTCTCTGTCGAAGAGACCGGAGCGGGCGCCTACGTGCCGCTGTCCGGCACCGCCGCGACCACGGTATACACGCAGGCCACGCCGTCGGCCGCCACTCCAGGTGATGCGCTGAGCAATGACTACGAGTTCAGCACGCCCATTCCCAACGTCATCCCCGACACCTACTCGGTCACCCTCAACTATATCGCGACCACCAACCCATGACACACCCCCGCGGCGCGCAGTCCCACTACAAGTGAGGGCGCGTGCCTGACCGCCCTCGCTACCTGCGGGGAGGCCGCTTCCGTCACGGAGGCGGCCTCCCCGTACGTGCGTGGGCCGTGCTGTTCGGCCTGGTCCTCAGCGTGGTGGCCGCCGTTCCGGCGGCCGCGGCACCTGATCCCGTCTCGCCAGGCCCGGTCCCCCGCGGTCACGGGGTGTCCATGCTGGTCACTCCGCCACGGCTGACGATAGCCGCCAGCCAGATAGTAAAGCCCCAATGGCTGGAAATCGAGAACAGGGGAAGCGTCCCGCTGAACGTGGACGCGGAGCTGGAGGGGCTGGCCCAGAATGGGAACGGGTCGTCCCTGCTTGAGGCGGACGCCCCCTATTCGGCCACGACCTGGGTCACGCTCACCCCTAATCATTTCCAGGTCGACCCCGGCACTAGGCGCTACATCCGGGTCCTTGTCCGGGTGCCGCCGAGTCCGGAGCCCGGTGACCACAATCTCGCGATCATCCTCTTGTTGCCGGCCAGCCCCGGGCGGGGAAACATCCATATCGCGCAGGGCGTCGGGGTCCCGGTCCTGATCACCGTCCCCGGCCAGGTGATCGACCATGTCAGCCTGGCCCAGCTGGCGGCACCCGGCTTCTCGGCAGGCGGCCCCATCAACGTGACCGCGACGGTACGCGAATCCGGCGACGTCCATCACAGCTTCATAAGCGGAAAGGCCCGGCTTGCGGCCCGCTCAGGCGGGGCCACGGTGCTGTTTCCGTCGTTCACGGTACTGCGCGACTCAACGGTAACGGTCACCACGAAATGGAAAGACCCGCCAGTCATTTGCTTGTGCCATATCACGAGCTCTGTGACATCGGACGGCCAGCGCACTACTGTCACCGCGACAGTCGTCATCTTCCCCGTGTTCCAGGTCGTCATCGGGGTAGGTGTGATCGCGGCGCTGCTGCTCATCTTCCAGTTCCTTCGCCTGCACCACCGGCGTAGGCTCTCGGCCGCCTACGAGGCCGGCCGCCGGTCCGGTGTTGATATCGCCCCGGACTGATAACGCTGCTGTGGACAGGATCTGCCTCGCGGCGGCGGAGCCAACCTCATCAGGCGATGCCGTACTCTCGCAGCAGCCCGATTGACCGACGTTCAAAACCAGCGGCAAAAGATGAGAATCGACATGTTCAACCAGCTCAATGGCGCAACGCGACTGTTTCCCATCATCGGTGACCCGGTCAAATACGCCGAGTCCCCGGTCCGCCTGACCCGCACTTTCGGGGAGCGCCGCCACAATGGCATGTGCATCCCGATACAGGTGCCGGCGGGAGGCCTCGACGTCGTCATGGCGGGTCTCACGGCCACGCCGAATGTGGACGGAATCCTCGTCACGATGCCGCACAAGCACACCGCGTTCGCGCACTGCACCACCAGCTCCGAGCGAGCCAGGATGCTCGGGGTCGTGAGCGTCATCCGGCGCAACCCCGACGGCACCTGGCACGGCGACATGCTCGACGGGCTCGCCTTCGTGAAAGCACAAAAGGACCACGGCGCCAACATTGAGGGGACGCGGGCACTCCTCGTAGGGGCAGGCGGCGCGGGAAGCGCGATCGCCATGGCGCTCCTTGAGGCGGGCGTCCGTGAACTCGTCATCCACGATGCCGACGAGTCGCGGGTCACTGGCCTCCTCGACCTGCTCGCAGACCTCGGCGATGGGCGGGTGGCTTCCGGACCGCCGGACCCGACCGGCTGCGATCTGGTGTTCAACGCGACGCCTATGGGCATGGAGGACGGCGAGCCGCTCCCGGTCGATGCGGCGCTGCTCACCTCGTCCATGTTTGTCGGCGATGTCATCGCCGGACACGGTGTGACCCTGTTCATCGAGGCCGCACAGGCTGCCGGCTGCAAGACCGCCAACGGCGCGCACATGGTCGAAGCCGTGCAAGACCTCATGGCCGACTTCATGCTCGGCAATTGACGCGCGGCCGGGGTGGCCCGCGCTGGCTGAGGCCCTGTGTGCTCTGGCCGGCCTCGCCGAACCAGGCGAGACTCCTACTCCTCGTCGCCCCTGTGACTCCCGTCCCAATGTGTGACGAGGATCATAACTGATCTCACCATAGACGCTAGCCGAGGCCCGGTCCACGGTGGTGGAACGGACACGGCGTACTTCCCTATACCTGAATTCACTACATTGCGTGCGCACCGAGGCGGCCTTGGGTGAGCTGGGGCGCCACCTGGAACAAGTCTCCTACTGCCGCGTCCGCCTGAGACGATCGAGCTGGATTAGGATCGAGAACCGGCGATCCGACGGCCGAACTATCGATCCGACGGCCGAAGTATGTGGAGGTCCTGATCAGTAAGGACGTGCTGTTCGTCCTGTCCCCTCCCCCGGTGTCGTGACCGACGCGGGCGGTGTCCTGGCCGGGCTGCGGGTCATCGAGATCTCCAGCTTCGTCGCCGCGCCGCTGGGCGGGATGACGCTGGCTCAGCTCGGTGCCGACGTTATCCGCGTCGACCCGGTCTGCGGTGCCGCCGACCAGGCCCCGTGGCCCCGGACGGCCGACGGCGCCAGTCTGTACTGGGCGGGCCTGAACAAGGGCAAGCGCTCGGTCACGATCGACTTCCGCTCGCCGCACGGGCAGGAGCTCATCGCCGGGCTGATCACCGCCCCGGGGCCGGACCGGGGGATCCTGCTCACTAACGCCATCGGGCGCCGCTTTCTCGAGCACGAGACCCTGCGGCGGCACCGGCCCGACCTGATCCAGGTCGTGATCTCCGGGTACCGGGACGGCTCGGCGGCCGTGGACTACACGGTCAACGCCGCGCTCGGCTTCCCGTGGCTGACCGGGCCGACAGAGCTCGCGGCGCCGGTCAACCACGTGCTGCCCGCCTGGGACATGGCGTGCGGGCTGCACGCGGCGATCGGGATCCTGGCGGCCGAGCGGCGGCGGCGGCGGATCCACGGGACCGGGGGGCTGGTGAACATCGCCCTGTACGACGTGGCCCTGGCCATGGTCGCCAACCTGGGCCTTCTCGCCGAAGCCGAGGTGAACCACGTCCAGCGTGGGCGCATCGGCAATTCGCCGGAAGCAGCGCGCGGCCGACCCGGACCGGGCCCGTGCTCGGCGAGCACACTGCGGACGTGCTGGCGGAGGTCCTGGGGCTGTCCGGCGCGGAGCTCGGGGAACTGGGGCGTCAGCACGTTATCGGGGAGGCGTCCTGACTCTGCCGGTCACCAGTTCGGATACGCGATCGCGATACCCGCGGGGTGGGCGGACTGGGCTGGACCCGAGATCCCGGTCGAGCGGATCTATCGCGAGGTCCGGCTGCTCCGGCTGTACGAGGGCACCAGCGAGATCCAGCGGCTGATCATCGGCGGCGCCCTGTACCGTGACCAGCAGCGGGTGGTCAGGCCCGGCTCGCAGGCCTAGCGGATCGGTGTGAAAAGGTAGAAACCATGCGCGAGATCGTCATCTGCGAACCGGTCCGGACCCCGATCGGCCGATACGGCGGCACCCTGAAGGCTCTCACCGCCGCGGAACTCGGCGAGA
>Ga0302326_10012029_pt1 | contig 18529 bp, 19 predicted proteins | sample Palsa_T0_3_FD_202264 | JGI IMG/M metagenome (GOLD analysis project Ga0302326, IMG submission 202264) | Peat permafrost microbial communities from Stordalen Mire near Abisko, Sweden - Palsa_T0_3 | ecosystem: Environmental > Terrestrial > Soil > Palsa > Peat permafrost | place: Sweden: Abisko...
GACGATGAGAAAGATCAGCGTAAAGCCCGCGAGCAGGATCGTCAGGGCGATCTCATTGGGCGTCTTCTGCCTGGAAGCGCCTTCTACCAGCGCGATCATCTTGTCCAGGAAACTTTCCCCGGGATCGGTGGTCACCCTGACTTTGATCTTATCACTTAAAACTTTTGTGCCGCCGGTTACGCTGGATTTATCACCACCGCTCTCGCGGATCACGGGCGCGCTTTCGCCGGTGATGGCGCTTTCGTCGATCGTCGCCAGGCCCTCGATGATCTCCCCGTCCATTGGGATGGTATCACCCGTCTCGGCGATAAAAACGTCGCCCTTGCGCAATTGGGAAGACGGCACCACTTTTACCTCGTTGACATAGATATCACCCACCGTGAAGACTTTTTTGGCGGGTGTGTCTTCCCGTGTCTTGCGGAGGCTATTGGCCTGGGCCTTGCCCCTGGCCTCGGCGATCGCTTCGGCAAAATTGGCGAACAACACCGTTATCAGCAATACCAAAAAGATCACAACATTATACGTAAGACTCCCTTGTGACCGCTCACCGGCCCCGATCCAGATACACACCAGGAACATGACGATCGTTGCGATATAGACGGTAAACATGACCGGGTTCCGGAACATCGATCCGGGACGCAACTTGACGAACGATTGCTTCAATGCCTCACTGACGATCTCCCGCGGAAAAAGAGATTTATTGTTCGTGTTCATAATTACATTTTTAAGCTAAAATATTCTGCAATGGGCCCAAGTGCGAGCGGCGGGAAGTAACTCAATGCCGTGATGATGATGATCACCACAAAGATCATGAGCCCAAAGGTCAGCGAATCCGCCTTCAGGGTTCCGCTCGACTCCGGTATATACTTTTTGTTGGCCAGCAAACCGGCGATGGCGATCGGCCCAATGATAGGAAGATACCGTCCCAGGATCATGACGATCCCGCCCGTTACATTCCAGAAGATATTGTTATCTCCGAGCCCCTCGAAACCACTGCCGTTGTTGGCATTCGTACTGGTAAACTGATACAGCATCTCGCTGAATCCGTGATAGCTTGGATTGTTCAGCCAGGTTGACGGCTTTACCGCCCAGCCCACATTCGGGTGGAACACGAGGATGTAGCACGCAAGGGCGGTAAATCCCTTGATCAGAAAGGCCGACAACAGCGTGACAATCGCAGCGATCTTTACTTCTCTCGCCTCCACCTTATGCCCCATAAATTCCGGGGTGCGGCCTACCATCAGGCCGGCGATAAAGACGGCGATGATGACATAGATATAGTAGTTCAGCAGACCGACACCGCAGCCGCCATAGAAGGCATTGACCATCATCGCAAGCATCTGCATCAGTCCGGAAAGCGCCATGGAACTGTCGTGCATGGAGTTCACCGAACCCGTCGAAATGATCGTGGTCATGATACTCCAGAAGGCGGAGGCCGCCGTCCCGAACCGGACCTCTTTCCCCTCCATGGCGCCGCCCACTTGCGCCACGCCCATTCGCGCGATCGCCGGATTACCGTGGATCTCGGTGACCATCGTCGGTAGCAATAGACAGAGCATCCCGATCGTCATGATCGCAAAGGTCACGTAGGCAAACTTTTTTCGATTGATATAAAAGCCCATGGCGAAGATCATCGCAATAGGGATCAGCAGCTGCGCGACGAGCTCCAGCATATTCGTGAAGTAGTCGGGGTTCTCCAATGGGTGCGCGGAGTTGGCGCCAAACCAGCCGCCGCCGTTCGTGCCCAGGTGTTTTATGGCGATCATGCCCGCGGCGGGTCCCCTGGACACCTGTACGGTATCGCCTTGCAGGGTGGTGATGGTATCCTTTGCGTCATAACTCGTCGGCGTGCCGTGGAAGGCCAGCAATACGGCGATGACGATGCTGACCGGCAACAGGATGCGGGTCATCGATTTGGTAAAGAGATCCCAGAAATTGCCCAGGTTTTGGGTGGTCTTTTCCTTTAAGCCGTTCAAAAGCGCCACAAGACAGGCGATGCCGGTTGCCGCGCTCACGAACTGCAGGAAGGTGATGACAAAAAGTTGGGTCAGATAGGTGGCGCCGGTCTCCCCGGAGTAATCCTGGAGATTGCAATTGACCAGGAAGCTGATCGCCGTATTAAAGGTCAGGTCCGGCGACATGCTCGGATTGCCGTCGGGGTTCAGCGGCAGTTTGCCTTGAAAAAAGAAAAGAACGAAAGCATACACGAACCATACCAGGTTGATCGTGAGCATGGCCTTCAGGAAATCTTTCCAATTCATCTTCTTGGCAGGGTCGATACCGCAGAAGCGGAAGATGAAGCGTTCTACCGGGCTGATAAAGTCAAGGATCGTCCGTTCCCCCTTGAACACCCTGGCTATGTACCTGCCAAGTGGAAAGGCAAGCAAGACGGCCAGTAGGAAGGTGACGACGACACCGGTTAATTCTGTAAACATGATAGAGTGAGTTTAGATTAGAATTTCTCTGGTTTCACCAGCACATAAAGGAGATAGGCGAAAACCGCGATAGACAAAAAAAAGAGGACTGTCATCATGGTGTTAGATTTTTTCGAAATAATCAATGGTTTTAAAGAACACGTAAAAGCACACGAGTCCGGCCAGAAATAAAATGACTGTCAGCATAGCTAGTATTTTGCTGGGTTGGGCCAAAAGAAGTGCCTGAAACCGGCGCATGGCGCCGCTGGCCCCGACAGATCAGGACTGGCCTCGGTTACAGCCCGAAAGCCTTTTCCAGCGCGGCCTCCCGGCCGCGCCGTCACCCTTTCAAAATGGAAGGCTTTTCGCCGAAATGGGGGTCTGGGTCTACCTACGCTTCGTAATTGAGTTTGTATTCTTCGATCTTCCTGTAAAGTGTCGTCAGCCCGATGTTGAGGAGACGGGCTGCCTCTGTCTTATTCCCACGGGTGTGGTTGAGGACGCGTTGGATATGCAATTTTTCGACACTGGCGAGGTCAAATGCGGAGATGGGGCCGCTGCTGCGATTGCTGCTTACCTGCAGATCGGCTGGCAGGTTCTCCAGCGTAAGTTGGTGGTCGTCGGCGAGGATGACGGCCCTTTCAATGATATTCTTGAGTTCTCGTATGTTCCCCTTCCACTCGTGCTGTTGCAGCCGGTCGAGGAACTCCTTGCTCATCGAATCGATATGCTTGTTGCCTTTATTCGAAAACAATTGCAGGTAGAACTCTGCGATGGCGGGGATATCTTTTTTCCGGTCCCGCAAGGAGGGCAGGAAAATGCTGAAGACATTCAAGCGGTAGAACAGATCGTCCCGAAACTTGCCATCGTTCACCTCCTGTTCCAGGTCCCTGTTGGTCGCCGCGATAACACGCACGTTGACGCGGGTCGGCTTGGTCTCCCCGACGCGGAGGAATTCGCTGGTCTCCAACACCCGCAGCAATTTTGCCTGGAGGTCGATATGCATTTCACCGATCTCGTCCAGGAAGAGGGTGCCCGTATTGGCCTCTTCGATCAGTCCTTTCTTATCGCGGGTGGCGCTGGTAAAGGAGCCGGCTTTATGACCAAAGAGCTCGCTCTCCAGGAGGTCCTTGCTAAAGGCACTGCAATTCAAGGGGATAAAGGGTTTGGTCGCCCGCTTGCTGGCATAGTGGATGGCCTGCGCGAAGACTTCTTTGCCGGTGCCCGTCTCGCCCAGCAGGAGGACGGTGGCCTCCGTGGGCGCCACCTTTCTGGCCATGGCGACCGCTTCTTCTATGAGTGGGCTATGCCCCAAAATCGTCTCGAAAGTATAGCGCTTTCCTACCTTTTGCTCCAGCTGGCTCACGCGCTTCTGCAATTGTACTTTTTCCAGGGCCCGGCTGAGCAACGGGATGATCTTGTCGTTGTCGTCCCCCTTTGTAATGTAGTCGAAGGCTCCGTTCTTCATCGCCGTGACCCCGTCGGCGATGTTGCCATAGGCCGTGAGCAGGATCGCTTCTACGAGGGGATGCTTCACTTTGAGGTCGCGGACGAAGTCCACACCGTTGCCGTCCGGCAATTTGACATCACAAAGAACGACATCGATATCCCCCTTGTCAAGTAACTTATTGCCTGCTTTCACAGTATCCGCCTCCAGCACCGTCAGGCCTTCCAGCCGGATGATCCGGGCCAGCAAGGTGCGCAATTTCTCCTCGTCGTCTATGATCAGAACAATTCCCGTTGACATTCCTTTCGCGATTAAGGGGCAAAACTAACGATTGCGGCAAAAAATCACCCGGAAATTAATTTTTTGCCCGCAACGTCCATTTGTCTGTCAGCTCGGCTTGCCTCGGGGACGGACCGGCCGCCGGCCAGTCTGGCTTTTCCCAGAATCCGGGATAATTCATGGATTTTCCGCTAAAAGATTTATTTTTGCGTCCCTTCGCCCGGCGCGCTCCACCAACGCCCGACGCGTGGGTTTCCGGCTTACCCCGGATAATTTCTCTACCGCCCGCGCCCCGCGCGGCGTCCCTCACGGAGAGGTGGCAGAGCGGTCGATTGTGGCAGTCTCGAAAACTGTTGTGCGGGAAACTGTACCGAGGGTTCGAATCCCTCCCTCTCCGCTGATAATTTAGATTGATTTGGACGCAAATGGGCTCGAAGGAACACAAATCTTTCGGCCCATTTGAATTCCTAGGCCATCCGCACCCAAAAGCGCCCAAATCATCCCGCTAGGCCCCCTACTTCCCGCGACTTTCATTTTCCAGCTAAATATTTTATCTTTGTATAAATGATATCCAATGAAATCAAAGAACAACTTCAATATATCGTTCGAGGAGTTAGCCTCCAAAGGCCAACAGATCGTTGCTCAACGATCAGAAGTCTCCTTGTCGGAGGCTTTGGAGCAAATCCAACTGTTAAAGGCCAATTCGAAAGTCGAGCAATCCTCAAAGAAAGACAGAACGAATTCCTGAAATCTTACGCCTGACAGTCCGGGATATGGCTTACCTCTTTGCCGTCCGACGCGCATTATCTGACCAGAGGGGGATAATCAAAAATTTTCATGGATACGGACAAACTCAATGTCATCAAGGTCAATGACGGCATTTATTATGCGACCTGGACAGAATATTTCACCAGTCTTGTAGTCCATAATTTGTTATTCCCTAACACAGCATATTCACTGGTAGGGTTTGCCGAGGATGGCGCAAAGTTATGCGCAGTCGTTAGACAGCCTTTCATCAGGGGCCAGCAAGCGAAGTTGGAGGATATAAAAGCGCTCTTAACATTCAATGGATTTACCAATACGAAACGCCAGGATTATTTCAATGAAGAGTTTGGTCTTATATTGGAAGACATGCACGACGAGAATGTCATTTCTCAGCAAGACGTGCTGTTTTTCATTGATACCGTATTTTATGTGACCCAACAATCGAAGTGATGCGTAATATTACACTGCTTTTAACGCTAACTATATTTTCTCCAATTGTTTACGGGCAAGTCAACGACGGAAAAATCAGGCTAGTCGTTTTGAAGCGCAATAATCGAGACTCCATATACAAATTCAAAAATCGCAAAGATTCAACAGATACTTATTTGCATTACCCCGGCGTGGTAAAATCCAAAGCCGGTGTTGAATGCAAAATTATGACGTCTTGCTGGAGATGGGGGATTGACAACCATAGGGCATCAAATTGCATTCTTGTATACAACGCCCACAATCGCTATCTTGGCCTCTATGGTGTAACAACGACCGACGACTTGCCCGATAAGGTATCGAAAAATCGACTTATATTTTCCAATCACCCCGCCTCGGATTGTGACCCTCACATTTCGACCACACTAAGTTTTGATAACGGCATACCAATAAAATTCTTTCGCAAATGCAAAGACGATTATGGGGATATCTATACTTTCAATTCGAAGTGAATTTTGCTATTTTTGACACCAATCGTCACCAAATCATTCGGTGGAAAATTCGGTGCAGCGTCCCAACTCGCCGAGCCTAATATATTGAAAATAAACGCGGAAGCTAACAAAGTTCGAATCCCTCGACGGCAGACGCATTGGCATGAATGAGAAATCGGTCTCCACGGTCAGGCAAGTATTGAAAGATCAATTCAAGACCGGCATGCCGAAAATAACGACCAGGGTCTTCGATGGGGGCTACGGCTCTATCCTTATCCCGGGTATCAACTATGATCCGGTGAAGGTCGGGGCCCAGGCGCAGGAAATTCAAGATTCTCTTTGCCGGCTGGAACCTCAACAACTAAAAGGACTGATCGTCGATCTTCGGCTGAACAATGGCGGTAATATGCATCCCATGATCACCGGCGATGATTTCAATGATCTAACGAAGAATGCGAAAGTCAGTGCCGCTCTCCGCTGGTTAAAAGACGAATGACCAGATTCCCCCGGGTATAGTAAACTTCATGCTGTATTATTCGATGAAAAGGTGGGTTAGGTCAGTTGGAGTTTTGCCTCGGGGGTTCCCCATGACCACACCCCCGATCACGCGGCCGCAGCCGGGCAGCTATAGAATAAATCCCGGCTTCCGGTCCGGCTTTGGCGCTTCGCGGGGAGTATATTCACCATGGGGGAATGATGTAACTTTTTCCCAATATTCTATAATGTCCGGGTAGTTAAAAGTTCCTACCTTTTGTAATTAATTAGCGGAATCAAATCATAGAAATATGGATACTCCATTTGTAATGGAACAGGTTTATGATGCATCCATACCTGAAGTGTGGCAGGCACTGACCGACGAAAATAAAATGAGGAAATGGTATTTCCCGCAATTAAAGAAATTTGAGCCGCTTGTCGGTTTTGAATTTGTCTTTACAAATGATGGATCAACCTATCAAAAAGAATGGAGGGTCACTAAGGTAACAGATGGGCGGCTATTGGCGCATAGCTGGGTCTACAAAGGCTATCCCGGCAGTTCGGAAGTGACCTTTGAGCTTTTCGAGGAAGGCGACAAAACCAGGCTCAAGCTTACGCATACCGGTTTGGCAAGCTTTCCGCACGATCCACACTTTGCGAGACATCGGTTTGAAGATGGCTGGAAACAGATCATCGGAAGCAACCTCAAAAATTATCTGGAAAACAAACCTATTTACATTTAAACCATAAAACTTATGAAAATATCAGGGGCAGAAATAAGAGTCCCAGCCAGACCAATGAGATCGTCATTTTCAACATTTTTTTTGTTTTAGATTTTACTTTATTAATCTCATAAGTAAATTATCGAATATAACCTTGTCTTTTATTACATTTTTAAAAAACAAGTCATCCACTTGTTTAACGATATGATAAGCCGCCCTTAGTGTTTGTGTGCCTTTGTCGGTAATTCTTAATTGCTTCGCGCGACTGTCGCTGGGATCATTTGTTCTTTTTATTATTTGCTTTTTTTCTAAAACCATTAAAACTTTAGAAGTCATCATTTTATCGGTATTAGCGTAATCCGCCAATTGCTGCTGGGTAACCGTTTGCTTTTTTTTACTCAACCAATAGAGACCTGCCATTAGAGAGAATTGAGTAAGCGTGAGCCCCATCTTTCCGAGTGCTCTGTTCATGCTTAACTGCCATTGCATTGTAACCTGCCAAAGCAAGTACCCGCTATTTTCTTCTGGTTCGGTATATGAGAATATCTGAGATTGTCCATCCATTTTATTTGTGCATATGCGATTTAATCAAATCAAAATCATGTTTATTGATCTCAAAAGAACCAGTTCTAAAAATAAACCCCATTTTTCCTTGTTTTTAATAAATTCAAGACTGTCAATTAATGGTCTAATTGCCATGGTTAACTTGTACTACACCTGCCTTGGCACCATCAAGGGCGTGATCACGCGATGTGGCCACCACCCAAAATTTTATTGTCGTCAATCTTTCTTTGTTTCTTGTAAAGTAATTGAATAACCATCAGGATCGGATATGACCAAGATTCTTCCAAACGGTGTTTTATGGATATCCTTGGCTATAGATATTTTTTCTCCGTTTTCCTCAAGAAATGTATCAAGGTCGCCTATTCCAAACCATACGGCTACTCCCCAACCGAGCAAATTTGCTTTGGAAAGTTCAATCATAGGTTTTCTAATAGCGAAAGATGCCCCATTTCTTTGCTCATATACTATGGCGTCGGGCGGCGATTTTAAAATCGGCTTAAAATTTAAAATTTCGGTATAAAATTTACCGGATGCTTCGAGATCACTAACTTGGAGTGAAACAAAGCTGAGTTGTGTTGGATTTGACATAATATTCAATTTAGTAGTTACGACTACTAAATTATGGATTTTATTTGTACTAATACCTTTTTTTTCAGCGATTAGATCGGCTTAATGCCCGGCTGGCAGTACGGGAGCAGGACCAGGACGTACCCGGCTTATTGGAGCCGACGAGGTAATACCGGCGCGGCGCTACAATCATCGAACATAAGGTCGACACTCTCTAACTTTCATTTTAGGCTAAGACAATAGGCGTTTTGGCTTAATCTGATTTTGAAATTACGCTCACCTTTGTTCTATCAAAAAAATCAGACAAAATGAAAGTGATAAAAATTCATGAATTTGGCGGCCCCGAAGTGATGAAAATAGAAGAAGCAGAACGCCCGGTACCTCAGGCCGACGAAATACTGGTGAAAATGTACGCCAGCGGGGTTAATCCGGCGGATTACGTTGTTCGGCAGGGAGGTAACGAGATTTTGAAACCGTTCCTGAAACTACCACTGGGGCTTGGCCTGGATGGCGCTGGTGAAATAGAGGAGATCGGAAGCGATGTAACAGGCTTTAAGAAAGGCGATAAAGTTTATGGTATTCCTAATTTTTTAAGTGGCACCTACGCAGAATTTATTGCTGCTAAAGCCACCCAGTTTGCCATAATGCCAAACAATGTAAGCTTTAATGAAGCCGGCGCTATTCCATCCTGCGCATTGATGGCCTGGAATGGCATGGATCTTGGGAAAGTAAGTGCGGGGCAAAGGGTACTGATTCATGGCGCCGCCGGCGGAATTGGCACCCTGGCATTGCAATTTGCCAAATCAAAAGGTGCCTATGTAATCGGTACAGCCTCCCAGCGCAATTTTGATTTTTTAAAACAACTGGGAGCAGATGAAGTGATTGATTATAAGGATAAAAATTTTGCAGGTTTGCTGCAAGATATCGACGTTGTGTTTGACGGCTCACCCGTATTTAATGAAGACGCCAGAATAATGATGGCGGGTGCATTAAAAGATGGCGGCAGGTTTGTTTCTGTTCAGATCCCGTACCCTTTCAGCAAAGGATTTTTCAATATACTTGCAAAAAAACATGCTGAAGCAAAAATGATCAGGCGAGAGCTTGATGTTGCGCAATCACTTACCGATATTGCAAAATTAATTGAAGCAGGTAAAGTGAGAGTTTCTATCAGCAAGGTTTACCCGCTGGAAAAAGCCGCTGAAGCACACTCCGAACTGGAAACAAAACACGTTCGGGGCAAAATTGCACTGGAAATCAGAAAAGAGAATTAACCAATATGAAGCGACTTAAAAGCATCAGTGAGTTTCACCAGTTCCGGCAGCTGCCTGCGCCGGAACATCCGCTGCTCAGTGTGATTAAAATTGACATGGTGAAGCGAGCGGTGGGAACAACAGCTATGACCTGGTGTTACGACTTTTATTGTATTGGCCTTAAAAGAGTTTCATTTTCACACCAAATTAATTTCAGATACGGCCAGCAGCCTTATGATTTTAATGAAGGCATTCTGTCTTTTGTAGCACCTAACCAGTTATTGAGTCTTTCTATAGACACAAAACAAGAAACAACACAATCCGGGTGGCTACTGCTCATTCATCCTGATTTTTTATGGAATACATCATTAGCTAAATCAATCAGGAAATATGATTTCTGGGACTATTCAGTCCGTGAGTCTTTATTTCTTTCAGCGAAAGAAGAGGCTATTCTCATCCATATCTTTCAAAATATCCAGCAAGAATATCATGCAAACATCGATCGTTTTAGCAAACAGATAATCATTTCGCAGATGGAGAGTTTGCTGAGCTATGCAGATCGTTTTTATCACCGCCAGTTTATTACAAGAGAAAAAACCAATCATCAGCTACTGGGAAAACTGGAAGCAATACTGGAAAATTATTTTAGCAGTGACGAGCTGGTAATAAAAGGTTTACCTACTGTTCAATACATTTCAGAAACACTAAATGTATCACCGAACTACCTGCGAGGTTTGCTTAAAGTATTAACAGGACAAAATACGCAACAGCTGATACACGACAAACTGATTGAAAAAGCCAAAGAAAAATTAGCTGTAACAGGTCTTTCCATTAGCGAAATTGCCTATGCATTAGGTTTTGAACATCCGCAATCGTTTACTAAATTATTTAAAAGAAAAACCAATTTGTCGCCTTTGGCTTACCGGCAGTCGTTCAACTGATTTGAAATAGATATTACCAGAAGTGCGTGTGTTCGGCTCTGTACGCAAACAGACCGACGCCGATCGCTTGCAAAAAGAGTTCGGCAAGGGCTTCGTTTCTCTCCTGATGGACATTACGGACGCCGACGCTGTACATCAAGCTGCCCGGAAAGTCGGCTCCATGATAGGCGACAGGAATTTGGTTGGTCTGGTCAACAATGCAGGAATTGTGGTGAGTGGGCCATTGCTTTATCTGAGGCCCAGTGAGTATAGGCGGCAGTTGGAGGTCAACATGATCTCTCCGCTTGTCGTAATCCAAACCTTCGCTCGTCTTTTGGGAACGGATAAGAAGAGGCAGGGTCCTACCGCGCGCATCGTGAACATCAGCTCTACCGGAGCAAAAGTTGCTATTCCGCTTATCGGTGCTTATAGCTCCTCCAAAGCTGGTCTTGAAGGAATGTCGGACGCGTTGCGGCAAGAACTGATGTTATTTAGCATGGACCTCGTGATCATTGAACCGGGCACACCGAAGCCCGTACAAACGGCTTACCCCCTGAGCGTCTTGGCGAAGCTGTCCACGAGGCACTCAGCAAGGCGAAACCGAAAGCACGGTATGCAGCCGTTCCACAACGTTTCAAGAACTGGACTTTGCCCAGACTTCTTCCTACGAGGATGCTCGACGCCTACCTCGCAAAGCAAATGGGACTCAAAAAGCCGTAGCCAGCCTGGAACGGTAAGTTGAAATTCTTTTAATTCTCCAAAGTCACAACAATGTATCGTTTTTATACTTTTAATATACATATTTCGTTAATGCTGCGTTGCTAACCGCAATTGGACCCGTATGGACGGTTATAATAAATTCCCCACTCTATGGAGTATTTTTTACGTTTTTCGGGAAAAATGATCTTGTTTTTCTTATTACTGTCCGGCCAGATCGTATTCGGTCAATCTCCGGGAGGGGTCAGTTCCAATCTTGAATTTTGGGTGAAAGGTGGAGTCGGGGCGGGTACCGTGGGAACGAATTCCTCTCAATGGAATGATCAAAGCGGTAATGCGTCGAATTTGGTGCAGGCTACGACTACGGCGCAGCCGGCGGTAACAGCAAACCAGATAAATTTTTATCCGGCACTTGTATTCAATGGAACCTCCGATTATATGAACGCGCCAAGCGCGCTCGGGCTTACCGGCACTACGCCTTATGCCGTATATGTTGTTTTTATTCCAACGGGCGCCACTTTGCAGACATTTATCGGCACCCAATTTGGCACTACGGGCCCAGGCTCTTTGGAGATGCAACTATATACTACTCCCGGCAGTCCCTTGGGCCAGGATTGTTATGGCTTTGGCACAGTCATGACCGGAACGACCAATACCAAGTCCGGCGTCCCCACGATCGCAGGATATGAAAGAAGCGGGACCGGTGCCAATGGGGCGACCTTGTACTTCAACGGCAACCTGGACAAGACAGCGACGATCGCCCAATCCCTGGGCACTAATTTTAAAAGGGTAGGCAGCTCCTATACTGGCACCGGCAATAGTTATTTTAGCAATGGTGGGATCGCAGAAATCGTCATCTACAATGCGGCTCTTGCCAGCGCCGCGAAACGTTCCCAATTGCAGTCTTACCTTTCCTTTAAATATGGCTTCCCGCCGCCCACCGGAACGGGTTTTATCAATTCAGCCGGAACGGCGTTTTGGACCTATGATGCCACTTACTTCAATAATATTTTCGGGATCGGAAGGGACGACGGAAGCGGACTGTCGCAAAACATCAGCAACAGTTACCTCACGGGGTCCGGTAACGGGACCGGGCAATCCGGGAAAGGGAATATCGTGCTTTCCAATCCGTCGGCGCTCAACAATCAGGACTTCATCGTAGTGGGCAACAACAGCAGTGCCCTAACCGAACAAACGACAGGCCTGCCAGCAGGAACACCAGCTACCGTCAAGCGGCTGGCCAGGCAATGGAAAGTGAACCATACGAATGCCGTTGGCACCACGGTCACGCTCACCTTTAATACCGCCGGCGGTTTCACCTCCGGTACGACGGCGGGCGACTATCTCTTGCTGATCGATAACGACGGCACCGGGAATTTTACGACCGGCTCGGTCACCATGATACCGGCGGCTTCCTATAGCGGTGGCATAGCCACTTTCAATGCCGTTAACCTCCCAAATAATGCCATATTTACATTCGTGACCGACAATGGGATCATCCTGTTGCCGCTGACCTTCACCTCCTTTACCGGCCGGCTGGTGAACGCCCAGGAGGTAGCCCTCCTTTGGGAGACCAGCGATGAAATAAACGTCAGCCATTTCATCATCGAGCGTTCCCAGGATGGAAGCAATTTTACCGCTATCGGCGAACAACCGGTCACGACTTCTCATGATTATACTTTTACGGATAGCAAACCGGCGGCAGGAAATAATACTTACCGGATTAAAAGTGTTGACCTGGATGGCAATTCGCTGTATAGCTCCATTCTGAACATCGTCGGACCCGGAACCCCCGGCTTAGTCATAAAATTGCTCAATAACGGGTCAAGCCAACCGGTCCTGAGCTTTTCGACTCTTAACCCGGTGAGTCTGCATGTCAGCCTGTTAACCAGTGGCGGCGGGCTTCTTAGCAAAAGTGACCTGCAATTGAATGCGGGCGAATCGACGCGAGCCATTCTTACTTCGGGGCTCGCCAAAGGGATCTATATCCTGGATATCAGGGGCAAGGACTATCATACGAGTTTCGAGTTTGTGCTATATTAGCTTTGCCAATATGCTCTAGTTGGTGGCCCCTCCGTTGATCAATAAATGCTGTCCGTTGACGAAGGAGGAAAGGTCACTGGCAAAGAACTCTGCAGCGTTGGCGACGTCTTCTACCTCGGCCAGTCTTCCCATCGGACAACTGTCCAGCAATTGCTTTCTGAGTGCAGGATAGCTGTCCGGCTTTGCAAAGATACCGGAGTGGTCTACCGCGAAGGGGATGATGGTATTGACCGTGATGCCCTTGTGACCGATCTCTTTAGAGAGGATTTCGACCAGGTACCTGGGTGAGGTCTTGCTGCCGCCGTAAACAGCCATTCCCGGTACGGGGAAGGAGGTGGTGCTGGAGGCGACATAGATGATTCGCCCGTTGTTTTCGACGGTTTTCGCGGCTTGCTGCATGGTGAAATAGGTGCCTTTTGTGTTGATGGAGAATACACGATCGAATTGCTCTTCCGTAAAGTCCACTACAGGGGTTTCGACTAACTCGATGCCTGCATTGGCGACGACGATGTCAATTTTGCCGCGTTCGGCAATTGCCTTTCCTAAACCCCTGGCAGATCCTGTGACGAGTGCGGCTTTGTTCTTTAAGCTGTTCATAACGACTGTATTTAAGATATTACTAAAATGGTTGTATAGATTGTGATTCAGGCCATGCCGCCGTTGATGCCGATGTTTTGGGCGGAGATCCATTTGGCTTCGTCCCCGGCAAGGAAGACAACGATCTTTGCGATATCCCCGGGTTCCCCGATGCGGTTAAAGGCGGATAGGGATGCCAGGTGATCCATCACATCCTGTGATTTGCCCTTTGTAAACAACTCCGTATTCGTGGGACCGGGCGAAACGGAGTTGACATTGATACCCCGGCTACCAACTTCCCTGGCAAATACCCGGGTCAGTTGTTCGACCGCTGCCTTTGAAGCATTGTAGATACCATAGGTGGGGAAGATGACGCGTGTCACCGTACTGGAGAAATTAATGATGCTGCCCTTGTCTGCCAGACGGGTGGCAGCCTCGCGCATGGTGTTGAAAGTACCCCTCACATTGATCTCGAACAGGCGGGTAAAGTCCTCATCCGTGATGTCTTTGAATAGCTTGGTGATCATGATGCCGGCATTGTTCACCAGCACGTCGATCCTGCCATATCGGGCGATGGCTTTGTCGAACAGGGCTTTCACTTCTGCGGCCTTGCTGACATCGGCCTGCAGGGCGATGGCTTCGCCGCCTCCGGCTTTGATGGCGCTCACCGTCTGATCGGCTTCTGCCTTGCCGCCGGCATAGTTTACAATTACTGTAGCCCCTGCTTCCGCCAGTTTTTTAGCGATGGCAGCACCGATACCCCTTGAGGAGCCTGTCACCAGGATTACTTTTTCGTTTAAGTTGTTCATATTTCTTTGTTTTAATTTGATCAAACAAAGATGGAATATGTACAGCCCGAAAAAGTACGGCTATTACACTAATAGATACAAATATCTAAGATGTGGTTGGGTGAGGCTCCTTCCGGTAGGACACCGGGGAGATGCCGGTCTTGGTTTTAATGACATTACTAAGATAGTTCGGATGAAGGTGCTGCGCCGCCGCGTAATCCTGCACTCTGAACACGATCTCCCCTTTGCCGGATACCAGGTCCCTATAATGATCTTCCAGGCTCCTTTTAAATGACTTAACGATCTGGGAACTCCTGTTGCCCTCATAGATCGGATTATAGTCATGCCAAAAATACTCCTTGACCTTCAATAACAAAACTACCACCAGGCCTCCGATAATCTTGTCTTTATAAATGGATTCACCAATATGTTCCTGGTGGATCGCCTGTATAATATCTCCAGGCTATCATACAGCGCTGGCTCAAGCACCCGGGGTTGGACAGTCTCGGTCAGCAAAAAGGAGAAATCCTTAAACACATCGTGATGCACATACTTTTTCAGGTAAGACTCGTCAAAGGTGATCACGCAGGCGTCATTAATGGCGTACCATTCAAAAGTCCTGAAGTTGCCCGGGCTCGTAAAATAGACCATTCCAGGCTCTATAGCAAACGTCATTTCATCCACGGTATATTTTCCGCGTGCATCCTTCACGAACAAAAAACTAAAATAGTCCGGCCGGTAACCGATGGATGTAAAGGGTAGTTCCCTAAAAGTCTCTTTCAGATAATGAATGGTAAAGCCGGATTTTGATTTCACGCAATCGAGGGGCAGGCCCATACGGGCGTAGAGGTTGTACAACGTATTGGAGATGCTATCCATTTTGGTCATTTCTATTTAACCAGCGTTCTTTCGAAACTTGCAGAGACCGTTTCTCCCCATTTGGAAAGTGCCACCGGCACTTCTTCCCGCTTATCGGAAGATTCAACCCGGAAGGGGCTTGTATGGTATGCCACTGTACAAACCACTTTTCGAACAGCAGAAATATCTAACACTTCAACAATCTCCCTTAAACCAGAAGGACGGATTATTTTTTTCATCCACACTGGAACTAAATATTGCCACTGAAGCGTGGCATCGGGCAAGATGGCTACTTGTTCAGGTTCGAAGGGGCCGGAACTAACTTTTATATCCTGCTGCAACTCTTTTTCGTATAGACCGATAGATAAGGTATGGCTGCCCCGATCATAATCAATATTTCGAGGCCGCTTCAGCACATAATAGGTCAATGTTTCCGAATTATTCTTCAATGTAATGATAATCTGCACTTTGCCCTCAATATACGGGCTACTTTTTTCTATCCGCAGGTTGACATCTTCAATGGTGATATCCGAGCTGTTCATATTTAATTTCAATAAGTTACAAATCCAGCCCTTATTTGGATGAGCCGTTCCAAAGGTACAGCACTACCCCCGCCAAAAGGCAGGGGCATTTTTTTTTACCGCGAACATAGGGGTATATTCCAGGTCGGTTGTCTTTCATATTAAGGTTAAAATAGATGGAACTCAGGCCATGGAATGCTGGTCAAAAACTTAATGGTGCCTCTCAGGAAGTAGAACAGCTGTTCAAAACCCATTTCAAGGGTCTGCACGCGTATGCCTATATTATCCTGCGAGACAGCCACCTCGCGGAGGAGATCGTTCAGGAGGTTTTTGTAAAGCTGTGTGAGCGGGCGTCCGGGATCAACATACAAACATCCCTGGAGTCTTATCTCTACCGGTCTGTATACAACGAAAGCCTGAACCATCAAAAACATGAAAAAGTAAAAGCCAGGTATCGAACCATGATGTCCAGGAAACAGGAAATAGCGGAACAGCAGGCCATCGGCGGCGACTACCCGGCGCTGGAAACCCGGCTGAGACTCGCGCTCGGCGAATTGCCCCAACAATGCAGGACGGTATTCCTGATGAGCCGTTTCGAAGAGCTCAAATACCGCGAGATTGCAGACCGCATGGGTATCTCTGTGAAGACGGTGGAAAACCAGATGGGCAAGGCTTTGCGTATTCTGCGACATAAGTTGAAAGGCTTCCTCCTATTAGCGATATTCCTACTCACCAATATTCTAAAACCATGAGGGTGAAAGAGATGTCAGATCGTGAACGGGACCGCCTGCTGGTAAAACATCTCCTCGGTGAGGCGTCGCCGGAGGAGAGCGAAAAAATTCAGCAATGGATAGCCACCCAATCCTCCCACCGGCAATATGCCGATGAGTTCCAGAGGATCTGGGTGGAAAGCAGACGGCTGGCACCCGCAGAACCCGTGGACCCTGCCGCGGCCTGGCAACGATTCCTGGAAAGCGGTAGGTTGACAGCCCGTTCTGCCCGAACCCGCACGGTGAAGCTCAATTTCCTGGTGGCCAAACCCTGGTCCGCCATCGCCGCAGCCATCATCCTGGTAGCCGCAGGCACCTATACCTGGTGGAAGCTGGATGTACAAACCGCCCCCCTTACCTGGCAGTCCGGCGCCGCCATCCGTATCGACACCCTGCCCGACGGCAGCCGCGTGACACTAAACAAATTCTCCTCCGTAGAACTTCCCGGGGGTAAGACCAGTCGCGCAGTCAAACTGTCCGGTGAAGCATTCTTCGAGGTCACCCATGACACCCATCACCCCTTTACCGTCCAGGTTAACGACGTAACCATTCGCGACGTCGGCACCGGCTTTAACGTTAGATCAACAAACGGCACAACCGAGATCATCGTCGAGACCGGAGCCGTCCTCGTTACCGCCGGATCAGACGCAGTAAAGGCCACCGCCGGCGAGAAAGTGCTCGTCACCGCCGGCGGGGCAAAGATCACCAGGACGCCAGTGAGCAACCGGCTCTATCAATACTATCGTACCAAAAGCTTTCTTTGCCGCAAGACCCCGCTCAGTGAACTGATCACAGCGCTGAATGAAGCCTATGGAACACATATCGTCGTACAAAATGAAGCCATCAACCGACTGCAGATCACGGCCACGTTTGATAACGAGGATCTCGACAGCATCCTGGCAGTCATCACAAGGACATTCGGACTTAACATCCAAAAAAAGGGAGGGTCGATCATATTAAAACCATAGTCAGGGACATAGCAGTTAAGTGGATGATCCGGGGCGCCCTCATCGCCGTAACGGCATGGCCGGGAAAGCTGTATGCGCAGGCGATCCTGAGCAGGCACGTGTCCCTGGATGTCCACGCTATGTCCCTGTCGCAGGTACTGGACACGATAGGCGAAAGAGCCCATTTCACATTCTCCTATAACAGCAGTATCCTTTCGGTAGATAGTCAGGTGACGGTGTCCGTCAGGAACGTACCCGTCCGTTCGGCACTCGACATCGTCCTTGGCATGGGCTATGCCTATGTCGAACAAGACAACCATCTGATCCTCCTGCGGACCGCCACAAATCAGCCTCCCATAGAGCGAACCTACCAGGTGGCCGGATACGTAGTCGATAGACAGGAAGACACCGCGATCGCCAACGCCAGCGTATATGTGAAGACACAGTTGCAGAGCGCACTCACGGACAGACAGGGCTATTTCAAACTGACCCTCCGGTCTACGGATCCCTATCCCATCGTCTCGGTGAGCAAGGAGTGGTATCACGATACCACCGTATTCATTTACCCGGGCTACGACCAAAAGTTAAGGATAAGCCTCTCATCCGTACGTGTCGACGAGCTTTCGCCGGCCTATCTTAGTTATAGCCCAGTCGAAAAGACCTGGTGGGCACGATTCCTTGTATCATCGCGGCAGCGGGTACAGTCTCTCAATCTTGCCCATTTCTTTACTCATGGGACGGCACAGGTAAGCCTCCTGCCTTTTCTGGGAAACCATGGATGGATGAGTGGACAGGTTTCCAATCAATATTCGCTAAACCTCATCGGAGGCTACAGCGCCGGAGTCAATGGGGTAGAGGCAGGAGGGGTATTCAATATCGACAAACGGGACGTTCATGGGGTGCAGGCGGCCGGCCTGTTGAATCTCGTAGGTGGGAATGTAAGAGGAGTGCAGGTGGCGGGATTGATAAACATCGCAAACAAAAACGTCA
>Ga0302326_10012030_pt1 | contig 18527 bp, 18 predicted proteins | sample Palsa_T0_3_FD_202264 | JGI IMG/M metagenome (GOLD analysis project Ga0302326, IMG submission 202264) | Peat permafrost microbial communities from Stordalen Mire near Abisko, Sweden - Palsa_T0_3 | ecosystem: Environmental > Terrestrial > Soil > Palsa > Peat permafrost | place: Sweden: Abisko...
AATCTTCGCAAGGATTTGAATTAGCTCTTTGGTTGCTAACTCGCGAGCGATTCGCACGTCATCAGTTTTCAGGGACTTCCGGAAATGCCGCCCTTCTTCTTTGAGGTAAATGCGAAAGTACCAGCTGCTTTTCGACAGGTCAGCTCGCCGGTACAGACTTCCGACATAGGGCCCGAACACGAAAGATTCCGTGTCTGTTTGATAGGTGTCGGACATTTTCATACCCGTTTGCGGACCCGTTACCGGAAGGTGACGGGTATCTCTACGGGCCTAACGATACGCTAATCGACTGTATTTACTAGTGACGGGTATGTCACGGGTACGGGTCTAACTCTACATAAGTACTTGATTGAAAACAGTTTTAGTAGAGGATGGCTACTCCCACTCAATCGTTGCCGGCGGCTTACCCGAGATGTCATAGACCACGCGCGAGATGCCGGGCACCTCGTTGACGATACGGCGCGAGACCAGGTCGAGAAACTCATAGGGCAGATGCGCCCAGTGCGCGGTCATGAAATCGACGGTCTCTACCGCACGCAGTGCGATCACGTAGTCGTAGCGGCGCGCATCGCCCATCACACCCACCGAACGCACCGGCAGAAAAACCGCGAACGCCTGGCTGGTGCGCTCGTACAGCTCATGACGGCGCAGCTCCTCGATGAATATGTGGTCGGCGCGGCGCAGCAGCTGCGCGTACTCGGCCTTGACTTCCCCGAGTATGCGCACGCCCAGACCGGGGCCCGGAAAGGGATGCCGATACACCAGCTCGTGCGGCAGACCCAGCTCGACGCCGATGCGCCGCACCTCGTCCTTGAACAGTTCGCGCAGCGGCTCGATCAGCTGGAATTTCAGGTCCGGCGGCAGTCCGCCGACGTTGTGATGCGACTTGATCACGTGCGCCTTACCGGTACGCACGCCGGCGGACTCGATCACATCGGGATAGATCGTGCCCTGCGCCAGAAACCGGATGTCCTGCAACTGGCGCGCCTGCTGCTCGAACACGTCGATGAACTGCTTACCGATGATCTTGCGCTTGGCCTCCGGATCGCTGATGCCGCGCAGCGCCTCGAGAAAACGCTGTTCCGCCTGCACCCGGATCACGCGCACGCTCATGCGCTGGGCGAAGGTCTCCATGACCTGATCGCCCTCGCCCAGGCGCAGCAGCCCGTGATCGACGAATACACAGGTCAGCTGCTCGCCGATCGCCCGCTGCAGCAGCGCCGCCACGACCGAGGAATCCACGCCGCCGGACAGGCCCAGCAGCACGCGCTCGCCGCCGACCTGCGCGCGCACGCGCGCGATCAGATCCTCGATGATGTTGCCCGCGGTCCAGCGCGCCTCACAGCCGCAGATCTCGCGCACGAATCGCTCCAGGATGGCGCTGCCCTGTCGCGTGTGCGTGACCTCCGGATGGAACTGGACGCCATAGTAGCGGCGGCGCTCATCGGCCATGGCCGCATACGGGGCATCGTGGGTACTGGCGACGGCCTTGAAGCCCGGCGGCAGCGCTTCGACGCGATCACCGTGGCTCATCCAGACGTCGAGCACCGCGCGGCCGTCGCGCTCACGATCGAGGATGCCCTCGAGCAGGCGGCATGAGGCGCTCAAGGACACTTCCGCGTAGCCGAATTCGCGTGTCGAGCCGCCCGCCACGCGGCCGCCCAACTGCTGCGCCATGGTCTGCATGCCGTAGCAGATTCCAAGCAGCGGTATATCGAGCGTGAACACCGCCGCCGGGGCCTTGGGCGGGGCCGCGCCGGTTACGGATTCCGGGCCACCCGAGAGGATGACACCGCGTGCGCCGAAGGCGCGAACCTGCGCGTCGCTGAGATCCCAGGGATGGATCTCGCAGTAGACGCCCAGCTCGCGCACGCGACGGGCGATGAGCTGGCTGTACTGCGCGCCGAAATCCAGGATCAGAATGCGATGCGCATGAATGTCGGGGCTCGGCACCGCCCCATCGCTGCCTGCCACGACCAGTTGTTCAGGAGACGCGATAATTCGGCGCCTCTTTCGTGATGGTCACGTCGTGCACGTGGCTCTCGCGCACACCGGCCGTGGTGATGCGCACGAACCATGGCCGGGTACGCATCTCCTCGATGCTGTTGCTGCCGGTGTAGCCCATCGCCGCGCGCAGACCGCCGGCAAGCTGAAACAAAATGGTGACCAGGCTGCCCTTGTACGGCACGCGTCCTTCGATGCCCTCGGGCACGAGCTTCTCGAGCTCGGTCGATGTGTCCTGGAAATAGCGGTCGGCGGAGCCATGCTTATCGGCCATCGCCCCGAGCGAGCCCATGCCGCGATAGGCCTTGTACGATGCGCCCTGATACAGCTCGACGTCGCCGGGGGATTCCTCGGTGCCGGCGAACATGCCGCCGATCATGACCGCGTGCGCGCCGGCGACGATCGCCTTGGCCAGATCGCCGGAATAGCGGATGCCACCGTCGGCGATCAAGGGCACACCGGTGCCGGCGAGCGCCGCGGCCACATTGGCCACCGCCGTGATCTGCGGCACGCCGACCCCGGCCACCACGCGTGTGGTGCAGATCGAACCCGGTCCGATGCCGACCTTGACGGCATCCGCGCCCGCGGCGACCAGATCCAGCGCGCCCTCGCGCGTGACGATGTTGCCGGCGATCAACTCCAGATCGCCCCAGCGCGACTTCAGTCGCGACACCATCTCGAGCACACCGCGCGAATGCCCATGCGAGGTATCCACCACGATCACATCGACACCGGCTTCGCGCAACGCCGCGACGCGTTCGATGGTGTCGGGTGTGGTACCGACCGCCGCGCCCACGCGCAGACGTCCGCCTTCGTCCTTGCTGGCGCGCGGGAATTCCGTCGCCTTCTGGAAATCCTTGACCGTGATCATGCCCTTGAGCTCGTCGTCGCCGTTGACCACCAGGACTTTTTCGATGCGGTGCTTGTGCAGCAGCCGCTGCACTTCTTCCTTGGGAGCGTTTTCACGTACCGTGATCAGTCGTGCCTTGGGCGTCATGACTGAGCTGACCGGCGCATCGAGCGCGCGCTCGAAGCGCAGGTCGCGATGCGTGACGATGCCGACTACCTTGCTGCCGCTGACCACCGGAACCCCGGAGATGCCGCGCGCGCGCGTGAGCTCGATGACCTGGCGGATGGTGGTCTCGGGAGGTACTGTGATCGGATCGACGATCACGCCGCTCTCGAATTTCTTGACGCGCGCTACTTCGCGCGCCTGGCTGCCGATCGGCATGTTCTTGTGCACGATGCCGATGCCGCCCTCCTGCGCCATCGTGATCGCCAGGCGCGCCTCGGTCACCGTGTCCATGGCGGCCGAGAGCACCGGCAGGCCGATGCGTATCTTTCGAGTCAGCATGCTGGAGAGGTCAACTTCGCGAGGCAGTACGTCGGAGCGCGCGGGAACGAGCAGGACGTCGTCGAAGGTCAGCGCCTCTTCGAGAATTCGCATTGAGCCTCGGGGGCTTCGAGAAGAAGCGCACCATTGTACGGCGTTGTGCCGATTTGCGGTAGACTCGAGGCGATGAATACGCGCCGTGCCGACCGCAGCGCCACACCGCCGGCTCGGACCGTCTACTCCGTCACGCAACTGAATCGAGAGGTCCGCACGCTGCTGGAGTCCGGCATCGGCAGCATCTGGATTCAGGGTGAGATCTCGAACCTGGCGCGGCCCTCCTCGGGGCATTGGTACTTCTCCCTCAAGGATCGCGACGCGCAGCTGCGCTGCGCCATGTTCCGCCAACGCAATGCGCTGGCGCGATTCGCACCCAAGGAAGGCCAGCTCGTGCTCGCCTATGGACGGGTCAGTCTCTACGAGCCGCGCGGGGACTATCAACTGCTGGTTGAGCTCATGGAGGATGCGGGGCTCGGTGCGCTGCAGCGCGCCTTCGAGGATCTCAAGGCCCGGCTGGCGGCCGAGGGTCTGTTTGCCCCGGAGCGCAAGCGAGCCTTGCCGATCGCGCCGTGTCGCATCGGAGTCATCACCTCCCCGACCGGTGCGGCAATCCGCGACATCCTGCACATCCTGGCGCGCCGCTTTCCGGCCGCCTCCGTGCTGATCTATCCGGCCCCGGTGCAAGGGGCCGCGGCCGCCAGCGCCCTGATCGCGGCACTGGAACTGGCGGGCGCGCGCGCCGAATGCGAGGTACTGATTCTGGCGCGCGGCGGCGGCTCGCTCGAGGATCTGTGGGCCTTCAACGACGAGCGCCTGGCGCGCGCGATCCTGCGCAGCCCGATCCCCGTGGTCACGGGCATCGGCCACGAGATTGATTTCACGATCGCCGATTTCGTGGCCGATCTGCGCGCGGCGACGCCCTCGGCGGCGGCGCAGGCGGTGGTACCCGACGCCAGTGTCTGGCTGCACCGACTCGAGCAGTTGGCGACGCGCTTTGTCGCCGCCGCGCGGCGGACCCTCAAGGGCGAGCAGGCGCGGCTCCAGGCGCTGCTGCGCCGCTTGCAGCAAGCCCATCCGGGAACACGTCTGCTGCAGCACAGTCAGCGGCTCGACGAGCTTGAAACGCGGCTCACGCTCGCGCTGCGCTCGCACCTGGCGGCCGGCGCCGCCCGTCTGGACAGCGCCGCCCGCGCGCTGCAGGCGGTCAGTCCGCTGGCCACCTTGGGACGCGGCTTTGCGGTCGTGACGCGCAGCGCCGACGGCGCGCTGGTCACCGCCGCTGAGCAGCTCGCGGTCGGCGAGCGTTTCGATGCCCGCCTGGCGCACGGCAGCCTGCACGCGACGGTGCTCGAGCGCCGCTCGTGAGGCACTGGGGCAGCGCGCTGCTCGCGCTGGCCGTCATCGGCGCCATGCCCAGCGCAGGCGCCGCCGCCGCGCCGATGCCCGGGCCCAGCCTGGCGCTGCCGCAGGCGAGTCTGGTGCCCGGCGGTGTCGCGCTACTGCCGATCCCGGGAGCCACGGCTGCGCAGGCTGCCGCCCCGAGCGTGAGCTACCAGGGCAATCGCGTGATGGTTCTCAGGAGCGCGGACCATTGGCTCGCAATAGTCGGTATTGCCCTGAGCGACCCGCCGGGGCCGGCGAGTATCAGCATTCAGAGCGGCGCGGCCGCGAGCGAACAGACACTGCCGTTCCAGATCGCGCCCAAGCAGTACCAGGAGCAGCGGCTGACCGTGCCGTCGGCGCAGGTCGATCTGTCCCCGCAGGACCTCGCGCGCTACACGCGCGAGGCAGCGCGACTGCATGCCGCACTGGCCACCTTTGCCGAGCATCCCCCAGCCAGCTTGCAGCTGCTGGCTCCCGTGGACGGCGTGCGTACCAGCTCCTTTGGCAGACGCCGCGTATTCAATGACCAGGCGCGCGCACCGCACTCCGGCATGGATATTGCGGCACCGTTGGGCACGCCGATCCATGCCGCCGCGGACGGCAAGGTCATCGATACCGGCAATTACTTCTTCAACGGCAACACCGTGCTGATCGATCACGGTGAGGGCCTGATCACGATGTATTGCCACCTGTCGGCGATCGCCGTGCGCAGCGGCCAATCGGTAAGGCAAGGCGCCATCATCGGCAAGGTTGGCGCCACCGGCCGTGTCACCGGCCCGCATCTGCACTTCGCGGTCGCGCTCAACCGCGATTTCGTCGACCCGGCATTGTTCCTGCCCGCCGCGGCCGCGGCCCCTTCCCCGCCTTGAGGCGGTTGTAGGGGTTCGCGTCGGTACGAAACTCGATCGCCACCGGCGTGGCAAACAGATCGAACGCATCGCGGTAGACATTGGCCAGATAGCGCCGGTACGCCTCCGGCACCGAGGTGGTCTGGTTGCCGTGGATCACGATGCGCGGCGGATTGCGCCCGCCCTGGTGCGCATAGCGCAGCTTGATGCGTCGACCTCGCACCAGCGGCGGCTGATGCGCCTCGAGCGCGCGTTCCAGCGTGCGGGTGAGCGCCGGGGTCGGCATGGCGCGCATGGCGGCGTCGTAACCGCGGATCGCATCGCGCGCCAGCTCGCCGACGCCGGTGCCATGACGCGCCGAAATGAAATGCAGCGGCGCGAACGGCACGAAGTCGAGCTTCAGTGACAGCTGACGGCGAATTTCCTCGCGCTGTTCACTGGCGATGCCGTCCCATTTGTTGATGGCGATCAGCAGCACGCGCCCGCGCTCGAGCGCCTGCCCCAGTACGCTGGCATCCTGCTCGCCGACCGTGTCGTGCGCATCGAGCATCATGATCACCACGTGCGCCTCGGCGATCGCCTGCAGCGTCTTGGCCACGCTGGCACGCTCGACCGCATCCTCGACGCGGGCACGACGGCGCACACCGGCGGTATCGACCAATACGAATTCGCGCCCGTCGCGCGCAAACGGAATCAGAATGCTGTCGCGCGTGGTGCCGGGCTGCTCGCTGGCAATGACGCGCTCCTCGCCGATCAGGCGATTGACCAGCGTCGACTTGCCGACGTTGGGCCGGCCGATGACCGCCACTCGAATCGCCCCGGGCTCCTCAGCCTCCGGCGTCTGCGGTTCCAGCCCGCTCAGCGTCGCATCGATGAGCTCGAGCAGGCCCTGGCCGTGGCCGGCCGCGATGGCCAGCGGTGCGCCCAATCCCAAGGTATGAAAATCCGCCGCGATCAGGTCCGATTCCAGTCCCTCGGCCTTGTTGAGCGTGAGCACCACATGCTTGCCGGTGCGGCGCAGCTCGCGGGCGATGAACTGGTCCTGGGCGGTGAGTCCGGCGCGCGCATCGGCCACCAGAATGATGCGATCGGCTTCCGCCACGGCCTTCTCGGTCTGAATGCGCATCTGCGCATCCAGCCCCTTGGGATGCTCGATCAGCCCGCCCGTGTCGATCAGCACGCAAGGCGTGCTGCCGACGCGCGCATAACCGTACTGGCGGTCGCGGGTCACGCCGGGAACGTCGGCGACGATCGCCGCGTGGGTGCGCGTCAGCGCATTGAACAGCGTCGACTTGCCGACATTAGGCCGGCCGACGATGGCGACGATGGGAAGCATCGGCAACGATCACTGCGCCTCGAGCGCCGGAGCGCGCAACGCCGTGAGCTCGCCCGCATCGCCGAATATCAGCAGCAGATCGCCGGCCGCCACCAGCGGACCGCTGATGCGTTGTTTGCCGATCTGGATGCGCGCCATGACATCGCCGGTGGCGGCATCCAGCCAGTGCACGAATCCGGCCATATCCGCCACCACGATGCGTCCGCGGTAGATCACCGGCGCTGAAATCTGCCGTCGCTCCAGGCTCTTCTGGCGCCATTGCTCCGTGCCCGTGCGCCGATCCAGACGCACCACGTCGCCTTCTGCAGTGGATACGAAGACGGCGTTGGCATCCACTGCCAGGCCGCGAAAGCTCGACAGGTCGCGCGCCCAGATGATCTGTCCGTTCTCGCGCGACATGCGCGACACACGCCCCTGGTAGGCGACCGCAAACAAATCATCGCCGTCGGCCACCACCGTGGCATCGACATCGATCAGGCGCTGCAGCTCGGTACTGCCGTGAGATTGGCCCACGGCCGTCTCCCAGGCGGTGGTGCCGTTGCCGGTGCTGACGGCCACCACGCGGCCGTTGTCGAAGCCGCACAGCGCCAGGTCCCCGACCAGAATCGGCCGGCTGGTGCCGCGCAATGACAGGCGCGGCACCTGCTGATCCACGACCCAGTTTTCACTGCCGTCCTTGGCCGACAGCGCGTGCAGCTTGCCGTCGACGCCGCGCACCACGACCAGTCCATTGCCGATGGCCGCGGCCGAGAGAATCTCGGCGTTGATGCGCACGCGCCAGCGCTGCGTGCCGTCCTGTTGCGCCAACGCGATCACATCGCCTTTGGAGCTGCCCAGCACCAGCAGGCCATCGTCCGCGGCCGGCCCGGCCGACAGCGGTGCGCGCAGTGCTCGTTGCCAAAGCACTTTGCCGCTGGCCAGTTCATAGGCGACGACCGTGCCCTTGTAACTGGCGGCGAACGCGCGCTGCCCGTCCACCGCCACACCCAGACCCAGCCGCAGGATCGGTTTCTCTGCGCCCACCTTGCTGTGCCAGACCGTCTTGATGTCGATGCGATTGACCAGCGGCACAAGTATCGCCGGTTTATCGGCCTTGTCCTTGCTGCAGCCGCTCAGGATCAGCGTGGCGCACAGCGCCAGACACACAACTCGGTTGAACACGCTCACGAGTGGCCCAGCTCGTTGATCTTCAGATCCAGCAGCCCCGGATCGATCGAGTCGCCGCCGCTGGCACGTGCGGCGCGGTATTGCGTGAGCGCGCCATCGCGATCGCCCTTGCTCAGCAGCGCATCGCCGCGCAGCTCCGCATAGCGCGCGCTGAACGCGCCGGCGTCGACCGCATCGAGGGTCTTGATGGCCTCATCGGCCTTGCCTTGGGCCAGTTGCACACGCGCCAGGCGCAGGCGCGCAACCAGCGCCAGCTCATGGTCACTGGTGGTCTGCAGCACCTGAGTGAGGCGCACCGCGGCCGCCTCGAGCTGCTGGTTTTCGACCTGCACGCGCGCCGCGGCCAGATTCGCCTGGTCGGCGTAGGCGCTGCCGTGGAAATTCTTGACCAGATCGTCCGCAATCTTCACGCCACCGGCCAGATCGTTGCGGGTGAAGGCGGCAAGCTCCTGGCTGTACAGCCCCGCAGCCGCGAGCGATTGATGCTCGGCACGCGCCTGCCAGTAGTGCCAGCCGCCGACGGCGGCTGCGACCACCGCCACGCCGGCGAGCATCCATGGGGCCTGCTCGCGCAGGCCTGCCAGCAGCCGTTCCCACTGCTCTTTTTCGTTCAGGTAGTCTTCCACCGAATCGATCTCCCTACGTCTACAGCGCTACAAAAGCGACGCGATGCGCTCGGGCAGCTGCGCCAATGGACAGTCGATCTGACCGCCTTCATGCCGCAAAGGTTTCACCGCGGCCACGCCGCGATCGAGTTCCTCGTCCCCCAGGATCAGGGCCAGTCGCGCGCCACTGCGGTCGGCACGGCGAAACTGCGTCTTGAAATTGCCGCCGCCCAGGTTGAGCAGTACCCCGCGGCCTGGCAAGGCATCGCGCAGCTGCTCGGCCAGATGCAACGCCGCGCGCTCCGCGCGCTCGCCGCTGGCGACCAGGTAGATATCCGGCGCCCGGGCCACAGGCACACCGCCGCACTGCTGCAGCAGCGCCACGACCCGCTCTACACCCAAGGCAAAGCCGATGGCCGGCGTGGGTTCGCCGCCCAGATGTGCAACCAGCCCATCATAGCGGCCGCCGGAACATACCGCGTCCTGCGCCCCCAGGGCATCGGTGACCCACTCGAACACGGTACGCGAATAATAGTCCAATCCACGCACCAGCCGCGGGTTGACTTGGTAGGCAATGTCCATGGCCTCGAGCGCGCCGCACAGGGCGGCGAAGTGCCGGCGCGACTCCTCGTCCAGGGTGTCGCTGAGCAGCGGCGCGCCCTCGATCAGCGAGCGCATCTCGGGATTCTTGCTGTCGAGTATGCGCAGCGGATTGCCGTTCAAGCGCCGCTGACTGTCCTCATCGAGCGCGCCCTCGTGCGCGCGCAGGTAATCAACCAGCTGCTGGCGATAGATCTGGCGCGAGACCGGCGTGCCGAGCGAATTGATCGTCAGGCGCACGCCGGTGAGCCGCAAATCGCGCCACAATCGCGCGCTCAGTGCGATCAGCTCGGCATCGACGTCCGGCCCCGGGAAGCCCAGTGCCTCGACATCGAGCTGGTAGAATTGGCGGTAGCGGCCCTTCTGCGGCCGCTCGTGCCGGAACATCGCGCCGCTGCACCAGAGCTTATGGCGCTGGCCGCGCAGCAATCCGTTGGAGATTGCGGCGCGCACGATGCCTGCCGTGGCCTCCGGGCGCAGTGTCAGGCTGTCGCCGCCGAGATCCTCGAAGGTATACATCTCCTTCTCGACGATGTCGGTGAACTCGCCGATCGAACGCTCGAACAGCTCCGTGCGCTCGAGGATCGGCACCCGCAGCTCCTGGTAGCCATAGGCCTCGAAAATGCCGCGCGCCACCTGCTCGAGGTGCTGCCAGGCGGTGATTTCGGCGGGCAGAACATCGTTCATGCCGCGCACCGGCTGAATCGGATTGCTCAAGAAACCTCCAGGGATGGGGAGAAAGCGCGCCGCTCAGGGGCGCGGCGCATGAGAGTGCGCCGCCGGCGCGGCCGCCGGCAGCGCGCCCGCACGCGTCGGCTGCACATCGAACAGGTGGCCCCCGCCGTCCAGCGAGAAACGCAGCCCCGATCCGCCCAAGGCACTGTCCCCGAGTGCCACCGGGTGGCCATCCAATTCCAGTGACACGGCGCTGGCATCCCCGAGCAGGATGTTCAGCGGCGCAGTACCGTTCAAGCGGCGCTCGGTGCCGGCCGAGCCGAACTCGGAAAATAATCGCGTGCCGGCAGCGTCATAGATCTCGGCCCAGCTGCCCTGCCGGAATTTCAGCCCCAGATCCACCTGCGCCGTGGCGCTCGCCGCATTCCCGGCACTGCCCGCGCTGCCGGCAGCGTTCGGCGCTGGTCGAGGCGCATGCGGCACATGCATGGCCCACCACACCAGGGCGGCCATGACCAGCACCGCCGCTCCGATCGCCACGGTTCCGGGCCGCAGCACGCTGGCACGCGAGCCGGCATTGTGCAGCGACGCGGCGCTTCGCTTCAGATCGGGCGCGCGCCTGGGCGGGTTGACCTGCGCGTAGGCGGCTTCGACTTCGGCTACCGGCAAGCCCAGCAGTTCGGCGTAACGACGCAGGTGTCCGCGCGCATAAACCGCGGCACCCAGGAGTTCGAATTGCCCGGCCTCGAGCGCCTTGACCGCTGCCACGTCCAGATGCAGCCGATCGGCAGCCTGCACCACGCTCCAGCCCAGCTGCTCGCGCGCGGCCGTCAGCCGTGCGCCAGGCCCCGCTTGCGGACTTTCTGTGTCCCCCTGGCTCATCGTCAGCCCGGATTGGCCTGACTCGCCGACAGGGAGCGCGCTTGTGCGGAGTTCGGGAATTCCGCGGCCAGGCGCTGGGCATAGTGCGCCGCGCCCGTGGCGTCGCTTTGTGCCTGCGCGATGCGCCAGCCCAGCAGCAGCAGATCAGGGGTGGCCGCGTTGTTGGTCAGAAAGAAATCGATGCGCAGGCGCGCGGCCGCGTACTTCTGCTGCTGCAGGTCCAGATCCGATGCCTGGAATATCGCCTCCGAATAGCCGGGATTGGACTGCAGAGCCCGCACGAACAGCTGCGCCGCCTCGACATCGTGATGCGCCTGGCGCAGACACACCCCGGCATTGGTGTAGGCGGCCCATGGCGAGCGATACAGTGGATTGGCCGCGGCTTCCTCGAAGTTGTGCACGCCCTCGGCCGCGCGGCCATGGCTGCACAGGAACACCGCATAGCTGTTGAGCACGTCCGGATCGCGCGGCTTGAGCGACAGCGCCGTGCCGTATTCCTTGTCGGCCTCCTTGTCCTTGCCGAGCTTCGCATCCAGCAGCCCGAGCGCGCTGTGGACATCGGCGCTGTGCGAATCCTCGGCCTCGGCCCGTTCGAGCTTGGTCTTGGCGAGCCCCAGATTGCCCTGCTCCAGATATCGCAGGCCCAGCTGCAGGTTCGCCGCCGCGGCCTTGTCGCGTTGACTCTCGGTGTACTTCGGCACACCCGAATTGCTCTGGCACGCCGCCAGCATCGTCGCGGCGATCCCGAGCAGCGCCCAGCGCGCGGCGCCCTGCGCGTTCATGCGCTGAGCCTGTCGCGGCTGCGCGCGGCGGCCGTCGCCACGCGCTCGCCCAGACGCACCACCGTGCGATCAATCACGCGGCCGACCAGCTGGCCGCAGGCCGCATCGATGTCCTCACCGCGCGTGCGACGCACGGTTACCATGACCCCGGCGCGCAGCAGTTCGTCACGAAATTGCTCGACGCTGCCGTCGCTCGAGCGGCGGTAGGGGCTGCCCGGAAAAGGATTGAACGGAATCAGATTGACCTTGGCCGGATGCCCCACGAGCAGCCGCGCCAAGGCGCGCGCCTGCGACGGCGCATCATTGACGCCCGCGAGCATCACGTATTCGAAGGTCACGCTGCGGCCATTACGCTCATCGATGTAATGCCAGCAGGCCTCGAGCAGCTCGGCGATCGGGTGCAGACGGTTGATCGGCACCAGCTGGCTGCGCAGCGCGTCGTCGGGCGCGTGCAGCGATACCGCCAGCGCGACGTTGGTCTGCTGCGCCAGCTTGTAGATCTGCGGCACCAGCCCCGAGGTGGACAGCGTCACGCGCCGGCGCGAGAGATCGAACCCCAGATCATCCAGGAAAATATCCAGCGCCGGGACCATGTTGCGGAAGTTGGCGAGCGGTTCGCCCATGCCCATCAGCACGACGTTGGTGATGATGCGCTCACCGCCCGGCTTGAATCCCAGTTCGCGATTGGCGAGCCAGACCTGGCCGACGATCTCGGCCGTGCTCAGATTGCGATTGAAGCCCTGCTGCGCGGTGGCGCAGAACGAGCAGTCCAGCGCGCAGCCGACCTGCGAGGAGATGCACAGGGTGCCGCGATCGGTCTCGGGGATGTAGACCATCTCGTACGCCTGGCTGGAATCGGCGCGCAGCAGCCACTTGCAGGTGCCGTCTCTCGCGCGCTGCACGCTCAGGATCTGCGGCAGGCCGATCTGCCCCTGCGCCGCCAGCTGGGCGCGAAAGTCCTTGGCCAGATCGCTCATGTCCTCGAAGCGATCGCAGCCGCGCTTGTACAGCCAGTTCATGAGCTGGCGGGCGCGAAAGGGCTTGGATCCAAGCCCCGCGCACCAGGCTTGCAGCTGCGCACGCGGCAGTCCCAACAGGTTGACCCGCGCATCCCCGTCCCCGACTGCAGGCGCCAGCTCGTTCATGCGCGCGGACAGATCTCCGTGGTGCTGAAGAAAAAACCGATCTCATGGGCCGCGGTATCGCTCGCATCCGAACCGTGCACCACATTGGCCTGCACGCTCTGCGCCAGATCGGCGCGGATCGTGCCGGGCGCGGCCTTCTTCGGATCCGTCGCGCCCATGATCTCGCGGTGCCTGGCTACCGCATTCTCGCCCTCGAGCACCTGGGCGATGACCGGCCCGGAAGTCATGTACTGCACCAGATCCTGGTAGAACGGCCGCTCTCGATGCACCGCGTAGAACAGCTCCGCCTGCTGCTGCGACAGCTTGAGCATGCGGGCTGCGATGATCTTCAAACCCTGGCTCTCAAAGCGGCGATAGACCTCGCCGATCAAATTGCGGGCCACGCCGTCGGGTTTGACAATGGACAGGGTGCGCTCGAGCGCCATGATGACCTCCGTGCCGAAAAATGGCCGGCAGTATAGGCGTTGCGAGGCTGGCCGGGCAATCAATTCGAACGCGGAAGTGCCCGTCTTTTAAGGCTTTTCAGACCGTGAAGCTCTCGCCGCAGCCGCACTCGCCGCGCACGTTCGGATTCTCGAAACGGAAGCTCTCATTGAGCCCCTGGCGCACGAAATCGATCCGCGTGCCATCGATCGCGGGCAGGCTCGCGCCGTCCACGAACAGCTTCACGCCGAGGGATTCGAATACCAGGTCGTCCGCACGAGCTTCATCGGCGTAATCAACGACGTAACTATAGCCAGAGCAGCCCGTGGTCTTGATGCCCACGCGCAGCCCCAATCCGCGACCACGACTCGCGAGGCGGTTGCGCACTCGCGCGGCGGCCGATTCGGTCAAAGAAATTGCCATAACGGGCTTCTCCAGATATCTCATTTTACTACGCTTTTGTCATGATTGTGTCAGCGCGGCACGCAGCGCATCCTCGACCACGAGCAATCGTCCCAGTTTAGCCGCCGGCACGCCCAGGCGCTGCGCCCAATCGAGCGGACTTCCCAGGCCGAGGGCATCCAGACGGCGGCCCTCGAGCGTGCGCGCCAACCACTCGCAGGTCGCAAGGGTGTGCGGGCAGCCGTAGGCGCGATAGCGCACCTCGAGCAGCCGATGCTCGGCAATGCGCAGGGCGAAGCGCACCCGCGTGCCGAGCGCCTCGCGGCCGGCCTCTGCCGCGACGATGCGCGCGCCGGCGCTGCCACCGGGCTCCCCGGCGTGATCCAGGGCTGCGAACAGCTGGCGTACCTGCGGCTCGAGCAGGTCGGAATCCCAGCGACTCATGGGGCCACCGTACGCAGTCGCCCGACCTCGCGCCGGACCGCCCTGAGCGCCAGCTCCACGTCCTCGCCGCGGCTGAAGCGGCCAAGGCTGAAGCGAAGCGAACTCTGCGCCAGCTCGGTGCTGCGACCCAGCGCCCGTAAGACATAAGACGGCTCATCGCTGTCGGAATTGCAGGCCGAACCGGTCGATAGCGCCAGTTCGGGCAGGCCGAGCAGCAGGCTCTCGCCTTCGACCCCGGGAAAGGACACGTTGAGGATTCCCGCCACACGACGCGTCGGGTGACCGTTGAGCAGCGCGCCATCGATGCCCCGCAAGCCCTCCCACAGGCGCGTTCGCAGCGCCTCGATGCGAGCGGTGTCCGCCGGCCGCTCGGCGCCGCACAGCTCGCAGGCGAGGCCGAAGCCCACGATCTGATGCACCGCGAGCGTGCCCGAGCGCAGGCCGCGTTCATGGCCACCGCCGAACATGAGCGGCTGCAGCCGCGCGCGACGCTGCGGACTCACATACAGCGCACCGATTCCCTTGGGTCCATAGAGCTTGTGCGCCGTCAGGGACAGCAGATCAATGCCGCTGCGCGCCAGATCGATCTCGAGCTTGCCGGCGCTCTGCGCCGCGTCCACGTGCAGGGGCACGTCGCGCTCGTGGCAATGAGCGGCGATGGCCTCGATATCCTGCACCACGCCAATCTCGTTGTTGGCGTGCATGATCGACACCAGCACGGTGTCGGCGCAGAGGGCATCGCGCACCTGTGCCGGGTCGATGAGCCCGTCGCGGTCCGGGGTCAGATAGCTCACGCGCAAGCCTTCCTGTTCGAGCCGGCGGCAGGGATCGAGCACCGCCTTGTGCTCGCTGCGCGCCGTGATGATGTGCTTGCCGTGCCTGGCGGCTGCGCGCGCGGTGCCCAGAATCGCCAGGTTGTTCGACTCGGTGGCCCCCGAGGTCCAGATGATCTGCGGCGCTGCGGCGCCGATCAGTGCGGCCACCTGAGCGCGCGCGCTCTCCACGCGCGCGCGCGCCAGCCGCCCGTAATGGTGCTGCGAGGCCGGATTGCCGAACACCCCGGTCAGTGTCAGGCATTCAGTCATTGCCGCGGCCACGCGCGGATCCACCGGCGTCGTGGCCGCGTAGTCGAGATATACCGGTGCCAGCGCGCTCACGCACGCTCTCCGGCCTGGCGCCGCTGTTGCTGCACGGCCGTGAGAATGCCGCGCACGATGTTGGCCTCGTTGGCGTCGAGCTCGGCGCGTTGCAGGAACCTGCGGATCCGATTCATCAGATGCGTACCGCGCTGGGTGCGATCGCGGAAATCGATCTGCTCGAGCACCTCGGCCAGGTGCGCGTACAGGCGCTCCATCTCCTGCGGTGTCGCCAGCGGCACGGCGCGCGCGTCGGCCGGCTCGGACACGATGCCGCGCGCACACAGAATCTCGTAGCTCACGATCTGCACCGCCATCGCCAGATTGAGCGCGGCGTAGGCCGGATTGGCCGGTATGCGCAGCAGCGCGTGCGCGCAGTTGAGCTCCGCGTTGCTCAGCCCGCTGCGCTCGGCGCCAAACACGACCGCCACGCGCTGATGCGCCGCCTCCTGCACCAGGCGCTGCGCGGCCGCGCGCGCATCCATGACGCGAAAGTTCTGGTCGCGCTCGCGAGCGGTGGTCGCCAGCACCAGACCGCAATCGCCGACCGCCGAGGCCAGATCCGGCACCACGCGCGCACGCGCGAGCAGATCATCGGCGCCGGAGGCGCGCGCGGTGGCTTCCGGATGAGGAAACTGCTTCGGCCGCACCAATACCAGATCCTCGAGCGACATGTTCTTGAGCGCGCGGGCGGCCGCCCCGATGTTGCCGGGGTGTGAGGTTGCAACCAGTACGATGCGAATTGAGTGCGACACGACCTGTTATCCTAACGGTATATCTCGTTGCCAGCCTCGAAGTCACGTTGCCATGCATCCCCTGCTCAATATTGCGGTGCGCGCCGCCCGCCGCGCCGGCGAGATCATTGTCCGCAGCCTGGTACGTCTCGAGAGCCTGGAGGTCACCTCCAAGGGGCGCAATGACTATGTCAGCGAGATCGATCGGGCGGCCGAACGCGAGATCATCGAGATCGTGCGCAAGCACTATCCCGAGCATGCCATTTTGGCCGAGGAAAGCGGCCGCAGCGGCGAGCACGACACGGTCTGGATCATCGATCCGCTCGACGGCACCACCAATTTCCTGCATGGTTTTCCGGTATTTGCGGTCTCGATCGCGGTCGAACAGCGCGGCCGGCTGGAGATCGGCGTGGTCTACGATCCGATGCGCCAGGAGGTCTTTACCGCCGCGCGCGGCGCCGGTGCGCACCTTGAGAACCGTCGCATGCGCGTGAGCAAGCAGCGCACGCTCGAGGGCGCGCTGCTGGCAACCGGATTTCCGTTCCGCGAAGCCGACCCCTACCTCGACAACTATTTTGCGATGCTGCGCACCCTGACGCGCTTGACGGCCGGGATTCGCCGCCCGGGCTCGGCGGCATTGGATCTGGCCTATGTCGCGGCCGGGCGCGTCGATGGTTTCTGGGAGCTTGGCCTCAAGCCCTGGGATACCGCCGCCGGCACGCTGCTGATCCAGGAGGCCGGCGGCCGCGTCGGCACCCTGGGCGGCAATGAGTATCAACTTGGGGCAAATATCGTCGCCGGCGCGCCAAAAGTGTACGAGGCCCTGATCGAGGCCCTGGCCCCTCACGTACCCGAAGCGCTGCGCCACCAGTAAGCACCTGCAAAACAGCGTGCCGCCCCGGACGACGGTGTAGAGTGCGCCACGACAGCTGCCTCACAGGGACTTTCATGGATAAGAAGGGACTGTTCGCCACCAAGCCGATTCAGGACTATCAGCGGGAGGCGTCGAGCAAAACGCTGGTACGGGCTCTGGGCATCCCCGCGCTTATCGCCTTCGGCATCGGCGGCATCATCGGCACGGGCATCTTCGTGCTCACCGGCCTGGCGGCGGCGCAGCACGCCGGCCCGGCCATCGCCATCTCGTTCATCATCGCCGGACTGGGCTGCATGTTTGCCGGTCTGTGTTATTCCGAGTTCGCCGCCATGGTGCCGGTGGCCGGCAGCGCCTATGCCTACAGCTACGCGACCCTGGGCGAATTCGTCGCCTGGTTCGTCGGCTGGAATCTGGTGCTCGAATACATGATGGCCTGCTCCACGGTCGCGGTCGGCTGGAGTCGCTACTTCGTCGGATTGCTGGATTACTTTCACATCAATTTTCTGCCGGCAACGCTGACCAGCGCGCCGCTGAAGGCAGTCGGCGATGGCTACGAAGTGGCGCGAACCGACTCGATCCTGAACCTGCCGGCGATCTTCATCGTCCTGCTCGCCACCGCCCTTTGCTACAAGGGCATCAAGGAATCGGCCACCGTAAACAACGTGATCGTCGCCATCAAAGTCAGCATTGTGCTGGCGGTGATAGCGTTCGGGGCGTCTTACGTGAACACCGCCCACTGGGTGCCTTTCATTCCCAAGAATACCGGCACTTTCGGCCAGTTCGGCTGGTCCGGAATCATTCGCGCCGCGGGCGTGATTTTCTTCGCCTATATCGGCTTCGATGGCGTTTCGACGGTGGCACAGGAGGCCAAGGATCCGGCGCGTGGCATGCCCATCGGCATGCTCGGCAGCCTCGGCATCTGCACGGTGCTCTACATCCTGATGTCGAGCGTCATGACCGGGCTGGTGCCCTTTCAGCAACTCGATGATGCCGCCCCGGTCGTGGTGGCGCTCAAGGCGCACCCGCAACTCGACTGGCTGCAGCTCTGGGTGCTGATCGGCGCGCTCTGCGGCCTGACCTCGGTGATCATCACCATGATCATTCCTCAGGCCCGCATCTGGCTGACCATGTCGCACGATGGGCTGCTGCCGAAAGTCTTCGGCGCCGTGCACCCGCGATTTCACACCCCGCATATCTCGACGCTGATCACCGGCTTGCTGGCCGCCACTTTCGGCGGACTGCTGCCGATCGACATTCTGGGTGAGCTGGTATCGATCGGTACGCTGATCGCCTTTATCGTGGTGTGCGTCGGCGTGCTGGTACTGCGCTACACCCGCCCCGACCTGCCGCGCCCGTTCCGGATCAAGGGCGTCTGGATCATCTCCATGCTCGGCGTGTTCTTCTGTTCCGGCATGGCGGTGTTTCTGCCCAGCGGTACCTGGATGCGGCTGGTGCTCTGGAGCCTACTCGGGTTCGCGGTCTATTTTCTCTACGGCTACCAGCACAGCCGTCTGCGCTGCACCGACAGCGAGGGCTCGCATTCGCCCTAGTCGCTAGTCGCGCCCCACGCGCGCTCTGCTGCCGCGCCGCAGGCGGATGTTGACGAGTTCGACCGCGAGCGCAAAGGCCATGGCGAAGTACAGATATCCCTTGGGCACCTCCAGCCCGAAGGCCTGGCCGATCAGCGCCGAACCGAT
>Ga0302326_10012032_pt1 | contig 18527 bp, 15 predicted proteins | sample Palsa_T0_3_FD_202264 | JGI IMG/M metagenome (GOLD analysis project Ga0302326, IMG submission 202264) | Peat permafrost microbial communities from Stordalen Mire near Abisko, Sweden - Palsa_T0_3 | ecosystem: Environmental > Terrestrial > Soil > Palsa > Peat permafrost | place: Sweden: Abisko...
CTCAAGTCGTCGGGGGTTTTGGATTCCAGGCCTTCCGCCTCGATCCAGGTGACATTGAGTTTTAAATTTTGCGACACGGCGCCGTGCGTCAGCGCTTCTTTGAGTGACTTGTAACTATCCTCATACTCCACATACTTCCCGACAATGGCGATATTCACACCGTCCTGAGGGTGGTAGCAGCGATCGACGAGGTCTTTCCAGGCGGTCAGGTTGGCTTCGGGCGCATCCTTATGCAGGTATTTCAAGATCAGCGCATCGAGGCCCTCCTCGGCAAAACGCAGCGGCACCTCGTAGATGAAAGGCACGGTGGTTGCGCCCACAACGGCGCGTTCCTCGACATTGCAGAAGGCGGCAATCTTCTGCTTGATATCGCGGCTCAGGTTGCGGTCAGACCGGCAGAGCAGAATGTCCGCCTGAATTCCAATACCGAGTAATTCCTTCACGGAGTGCTGCGTTGGCTTGGTCTTCAGTTCCTGCGCAGCGGCAATCCATGGCACCAATGTGAGATGAACAAAGACAGTGTTCTCGCGGCCCAGTTCCTGCCGCATCTGGCGGATGGCTTCAAGAAACGGCAGCGACTCAATGTCTCCGACAGTGCCGCCAATCTCGACAATCGTCACGTCCGCGCCGTTCGATGAGACCTTGCGCATAGCGTTCTTGATCTCGTTGGTCACGTGCGGAATGACCTGCACCGTCTTGCCCAAATAGTCGCCGCGGCGCTCTTTCAAGATGATCTGCTCGTAAATGCGGCCGGTAGTCAGGTTGTTGTCGCGCGAGAGCGGGGCGTGCGTGAAGCGCTCGTAGTGACCCAGATCCAGATCGGTCTCCGCGCCGTCATCCGTCACGAAAACCTCGCCGTGCTGGAATGGCGACATGGTGCCCGGATCAACATTGAGGTAGGGATCGAACTTCATCAGATTGACGCGCAGGCCGCGGCTCTCAAGCAGGCAGCCGATGGAGGCCGCTGCCAGGCCCTTCCCTAAACTGGACACAACTCCGCCCGTCACAAAGACATACTTTGCCGACATCGCCGCAACCTCGCTCTTGAATTGTTTGGATTGGCCGTACAAGGGGTGCACGATCAAGTATGGCAGAATTCCGCCTTGGAATGAAGTGGAAATTTCGTCCGCAATCTCGTGGCGGGGGCGTCTCTGGCAGGAACTTGTTTTAAGTCATAGACTTGAATGATGGCACGAATCGAGATTATCAAGACCGACATCACTACGCTCGTCGTGGATGCAATCGTCAACGCGGCGAATAGTTGTCTGTTAGGCGGCGGAGGCGTGGATGGCGCCATTCATCGCGCCGCCGGCCGAGAGCTTCTTGCCGAGTGCCGCCTGCTCGGAGGTTGCAAAACCGGTCAAGCAAAAATCACAAAGGGCTATCGGCTTCCGGCCCGATTCGTCATCCACACTGTCGGACCGGTATGGAATGGTGGCAACCACGACGAGCACGAGTTACTCGCCAGCTGTTATCGCAATTGTTTTGCGTTGGCACGAAAGGAGAGCCTGCGCACTTTGGCCTTTCCCGCCATCAGCTGCGGCGTTTATCGCTTCCCCGTTGATCAGGCAGTCGAGATCGCGGTGCGCGAAACCGTTGCGGAACTCGGCAGAAACGAATCTCTCGAAAAAGTGATCTTCGCCTGTTTCGGCGATGACGTTTATTCGGCCTACCAGCGCGCGGTCGCGAGTGTTGCTTAGCTACATTCTAGGCTCCGCCAATTTCAGGCGCAAAAAATGGGCGAGCCGGTTTAGCTCGCCCATTTCTTCCAGCTGCACTATCTAGAAGTTCACCGTAATCTTCGCCGTCAGCGCGCGCGGAGTTACAAAGTGCGTTCCGCTAAACGTAGACAGGAAGTTATACAGCGCGAACTTGTCCGTCACGTTGATCGCTGTGAGATCCAGATTGGTTTTGAAGCGGTCGCGGTGAAAGATATTGTCTTTGCCCAACGAAGCGTCAAACAAATTGCGCGGAGAAATGCGCGGTGGATTGTGATCGTTGTCTCCGGTGCCGGGAGCGGGGAGCCTGAGCAACGACGACGTGTACTCAGACGCCAGGCAGACGGCTGGCAAAGGATTGCCCGGCGTCGCTCTTTGTCCGCCGCACATGAGCCCAGCTTGCGCCTGCTCATCCGCGGTAAGTCCGCTCAATATCACTGCCGGCTGGCCATTCAGCAATGTTGAAGTTGGATTGCAGGCGCTATTGGGGTCGTTAGACAACGGATTGTAGCAAGGCGCGGAGCCGGCTACCTGGCCCGAATCGTAGCGCCAATTGAATCCGCCCCACAAACCGTTGAAGTATTTGCCGTGCGAAAATGTGTATTGCAGATGCGATTCCTGGTTGAACTTCTCGTCATGATCGATGCGGAATGGCAGTCCCGTTGAGCCAACGGTAGCGCCGGCACCGGCCACCTGCGGCGGGAAGAACCGCGCTGCCACCGAAGACATCACCACATAGCCGCTGATGTTGTGATATTGCGGAATCTCTATATGCAGCGCGTAGCCGGGAATCTTGGAGTTATGCCAGTCAATCGGAAAAGTAATCGGCGTATTCCCCAACACGCTGAAGTCGAAAGCGTTGTGCGTGTACTTCCAGATGTACTCGCCGCTAACCACAACGCGCTTGCCGAAGGCCTGCTGCAAGCCGGCGTGAAACTCATTGCGGAATCCCGGTTGCAGCGTTCCAGCTACTCCAGAGGAGCAAGCCAAAAGCGGCGCAAGCACGGCGTTCGAGCATCCCTCGCTCGATAGCACCAGATTCTCGTTGAATGGTGTCTCCAACGTACGCGCATAGGAAACGCGCAGCACACTCCCCGTCGGTTTGATGTTATAGGCAATGCCCACGCGCGGCTGCGTCTGGTTGGCCTTTGTCAGGCCGTTGTAGACATCCTCGCGCAGCCCCAGGCTGAACAGCCAGTCGCCTACCTTGATCTGGTCCTCGGCAAAGAGTGCCAGTTCCTTCACATCTGTGTGACCGTTGTACGCGTAGTAACTCCCACCACGGGTGAAATCGTAGCGCGCAAGCACCGCGCGGTAGTTGGGATTCTGACCCGCCAGTCCGCCAGGACACTGCGACTGACTGGAATAGCCAGGCAATGGATTGCCCTCGGCATCAACGCATGGCGCGCTGAAGCTGTAGGTGGGATCGACAACACCGATGTTGTCATTCTCATTCAGGAAGGTCTGTCCATACTGAGCGCCCGCCTTGAAGGTGTGGATTCCCTTCGAGTATGAGTAATCCGAATGCAGACCGGTGTTGGTCAATGTGCGGTACTGCGAGATGGACGAAGTCTGCAGATTAGCCGGGCCCAGATCGGCCAGCGGGTCGTGACTTGGATAGTAGTTATACTCATCCCTGCGCACAAAAGCGCCCACATCGAGAACGGAGTTGTTGTCGATGACGTGTGTATACGTCGGCGATATATTAATGGTTCCGATCTTCGAGCGCTGGTCGGCATTGCCCACGTTAGCGAACGTCGGGCTGGCGCTGGTTCCATCACCCACTACATTCTGTACATTCAGGCTGTCATATGAATTCGGCGTCTGAAACCACGAGCGGCTGTAGTTGAAGTCCAGGTGCATTGAATTAGCCGCTGACATCGCATAGTCCACACGATCGAAGAAATTCTGTTCGTTGCCCTTGTCGTGGAAGACTTGAAACTCGGGAGGGTCAAGGAAGCGGCCTGAATTCATGCCGTCTGCTTCTAAGAAATTCCCCCAGTTCTTGCCACCGTAAGCCAGATCAAATCCAGCCGAAGCCGAACCGAATGCGCCGTAAGAACTGTTGATGCTGCCAGTGGGCTTGGTCACGCCCTGGCCCGAGCGCGTAGTTGCCACAATTACCAGACTCGTTTTGCCGCCGTACTCGGCCGGTGGCGCGCCGCTGATTACTTCAATTGATTGAATTGAGTTGGCTGGAATCTGGTTGGAAAATACCTTGCTCTGCTGATCGGTAATGGATTGCCCGTCCACCGAGAAGGAGTTCGACGCGTGATCGCCAAGTCCATGGAAAAGTCCGTTCGAGTCGGCTGAAACACCGGGAGTCGTTGCCGTCACCAGCGAGCTAAGCGTGGAAGATTCGCTCTCCATCGGGACTTTGATAAACATGTCGCGGTCCACATCGGTATGGAAGGTTGGGTCAGTTTCGATCAGATCGCCCTGCGCCTCGACGGTCACCGTCGAGTCCGCGGCGGCGATCTGCATCACCAGATTCACGGTTGTCCCCACCACCGAGTGAAGATCGACCGCTTGACGTTTTGGAGCAAATCCATTGGCCGAGGCGGCAAGCTGGTAGCTGTCAAAGGTCACGTTGGAAAACACGAACTGTCCCTGCGCATCGGAAGTAAGGGTCCGATCGAGTCCGCTGCGGGGGTTGGTCAAATGAACGGTCGCGCCAGGAATCACGGCGCCGGTGGGATCGGCAACCGTGCCGTGAATAGCGCCGGCACTGCCACCTTGGCCTGACGCGTAAACTGACGCCAATGCCAAAACGGAAATAGGGAGAATGCGAAGAATCGTGCCGCGAGTAAACGGCATAGGGTGCCTCCAAAGAATGGCTATTATGATGCGTAAACAAGGCCGCGGGGGAATACTGCGGAGTCCTTTGCGCATTGGGGGCGTCTGTCCGTCCGTCGCTCATCCGGTAAATATGCGCCGCTGCTTCGTCCTCGAATGAGGAACGAGACGCAACCACAAACAGATTGAACGAGAGATCGGAGACTAGCCCTGGAAGCCGTCCGGAGGGGGACGCGTAAAGAGCTGGGGATGCCAGTAGCGGATAACTGTGTGCGCTGTATAAACGGGCGCGGCAGCCTCGATAGGAACCAGGACCACCACGACAGTCGTCACTGCGACTGGAGCCGCCGAATGCATAACTACGCAAAGCGGGCAATGGTCGGCTGCAGTTTCCACCGGGTGAACGTGTGCCACCTGAACCACAGTAAGCAGCGCAAGCAGGACCAGGCACACCACAGTCACCACCGGCAAAGCATGGTGCTTTGCCGGTCGTTTGTTGCGGAAATATGTCAGTGGTCCGCTCAATACACGTTCCCTTGAGTTAAGAATACACTTTCTTGGATGTTTTAATCCGGAAAGGGTTAGGTGCCCGCTGATACTTTTCTCGGCCTCCGCGGCCACCCACGCCTGATTCCAAACGTCTAAACCTTTGTTGATCTAAACTGGGGCGGGCCGAAAGTTTTCCCGTATGACGCGTCTTTTCCATCTCCGCTGCCTGCTCGCAGGCTCCCTGGCCGCCGTATTTCTGGTGGCGTCCAGTGCATGCCTGCACGCCCAGAAGACCCTCCCACTCAAGCCGGACGTTCCCGGCATGGCCACCAATCATCGCTTGATCCTGAAGGACGGAACGTATCAGCTGGTGCGCAAATATGAGGTTGTCGGCGATCGCGTGCGCTACATCTCCATTGAACGCAGCGGCGAGTGGGAAGAATTGCCAGTGGACCTGGTTGACTGGGATGCGACGCGGAAATGGGAGCGCGACCACGCCGCGCAGCAGGAAGAGGCTTCCGACGCGATGAAGGAGGCTGCGAAGATCGACAAGGAAGAAGCCACGGAGCGCGAGGAAGCCAAGTCTCGCCGTCCCGAGGTAGTCAAGGGTCTGGAGCTGCCTGACGAGGACGGCGTGTTTGCCCTGGATACGTACGAGGGGAATCCGGAATTGGTTGAGATGCTGCCCAGCGAACTTGGCGCCAACGCCAAAACCAAACACGGGCTAAGCACCCTGAACCCCATGGCCGGCTCCAAGGCCAGCCTTGAGCTGGATGGCACCCACGCCAAGGTGCACTTCCACATCAACGACCCGGTGATCTATCTCTCGCTCAATGCCCGCGACGACGCGGAGCAGGTGGTCTCGCACGCCATGACCGTGAACACGGGTGGCGCCAAGGATGTAGCCAGCCGCAAGCACGGCGCCCACTCTGTCACCTCCGGCTTCGCCATCGTCCGCGTAGACGAGCGCCGCGCCATCCGCATCGTCGGCGCCATCCACATGAGTCCCAATGGCACGGTGACGCAGGATGAAGACGTGATCCCCACCAAGGTTGAAGTGCTACCCGGCAAGCACTGGCTCAGAATCACGCCCGCGCAGCAGCTGACTATCGGCGAATATGCGCTGGTGGAAATCATCTCGCCTTCCGACATCAACCAGTCCGTCTGGGACTTCCGCATCGACCCGCAACTGGGCGACAACGAGGGTTCGCTGGGGCCGATCTACAAGCAATAGGTTCGCCCATTCGCCCGCATATCCCCTCCTGAACGAAGCCTCGCAAGACTTGAGGACGCACGACTCTGCGGCAACTTTGCCGTGATAGAGTTGCTCATCTTTCCAAGAGTCTTTCCCGGAGGTGCCACATGCACGATGAAACCGGGGCCCCAGCAAGCTCGGCATCTGTTTTCAATCTTCGTGAAAACTGGAATCACCTAGCCATCCGCCCTGCGTCCCAGGAGCCGGTTATCGACGGCGTGCGTGCCATTGCGATTCTCTGGGTGGTCGTGCTGCACATGGTTTTCTTTCACTTCTCCATCTTTCCGACACAAGCTATCTATATTTTCTATAACCCCTTCACATCCTGGATACAGAACGGCATTCTGGGCGTTGACCTGTTCTTCGTCATCAGCGGATTTCTGATGGGCTCGATCCTGTTTGGCGAGATGAAGAAGTCAGGTGGCCTGGTCTTTTCGCGGTTTTACGTGCGGAGGTTTTTGCGGCTCATTCCCGTGTATACCGCGGCGATGGCGATTGCCCTTTATCTCCAGCACGGCGATCCTGGATTGCCTAAATGGGGCAACGCGCAATACTTTTGGGCCAATCTTCTCTACGTCAACAACTTCCTTCCAGTAATGAAGCAGTACATGGGATGGTGCTGGTCATTAGCCCTTGAAGAACAGTTCTACCTGCTTCTGCCAGCCTGTATCCTGCTTTTCATGGGGCTCGGTAAAGGGCGAATCAGGATTCTCGTTGGCTTGATGATTTTGTCGGGAACCATTCGCTATGCCGTTATTCATTTCTCGGGTATCGTGCCGCCATTCAGGTTCGCCCCCTACACGCCGGCCTGGAACGCCTGGTTCGATGTCGTGTATGACAAACCGTGGATGCGTTTTGGCGGCCTGCTATCGGGGGTCACGGGCGCGTATCTGAATTGCTATTTCATGCCGCAACTGAAGCGCTTCTTCGCACGCACGCGTCTCATTACCACGCTGAGCATTGGATGTCTGCTTCTCTACATACACATAGCCTCGACTGCCATGGGATCCTTCTTCTTTGACATGATTCCCTATGTGGCTCGCGAGATCTGGTGGGCGCTTCATCGCGACATATTCTCGCTGGCTGTCATGTTCCTGATCCTAGCCGCAATTCATACGCCAAAACTCTTTGGCGGCCGGTTGCGGCGCTTTCTTTCATGGAGAGGCTTTTACCCCGTGGCACAGCTCTCCTACTCCATCTACCTGGTGCACGAGATGCTGTTCGATTGGCTGTTCATTCGGATCGCACCAATTTTTTCCGCGCGCCTGGGCGCGTATGGCACCATGGCGCTGGATAGTGTGATCGGCCTGGTAGCCACCTTTGTCATCGCTTCCACGCTTTACGTGATGATTGAGCGCCCGTGTATGCGACTGCGGTCACATCCGGCTGTGCTCAGCCTGATTGATTGCTTCAGGCGACCGAAGCTGGTGTTAGCTGCCAGCGAAGAAGCGTAAAACTGCGAGGATAAGGGGGCATTCGCGGCCTCTGCTTTAGTGCGCCTCGGGAGCCCGGGCTCGCGCAAACCTCTGCCGCCGCTTCTCCCACTCTTCGGAGTTGAAGAAGCGCGGTCCCACCTCAATCAGCCGCGGAATCATATTGAAGACGGAGATTCGGCTCCAGGGTCTGCCGTCGCGCATGCGGAAGCCCTTCTCATTCAGGTCGCTCACAATCGCGGAGTAGCTGAAGTCCTGAACGAGCAATTCCATCATCAGCATCAGCGCCTGGTGCTCTTTGGGGTGCACTTCGAGGCGGCGGCAATCGTCGGATACGCGCAGGCCGTAGGGGATGTCCTCGTCGAAACCACCCTCGGGCGGCGCTTCCGAATCGGGCAGCTCGCGCCGCCATTCGATGGAGACCATCTGCCAGCCGCTTGCTGTCCGTTGCTGGATCACTTCAGGGCTGAATGGCCCCGAAACTACATCGCGAACTCGTTCGAAATACGCCAAGGCACACCTCCAGGAAGACTTGCATGGCTATCCTCCAGCAATTTACCCGCCAAACCTTTTGCCGGTCAAGAACTCATTCAAGTTATTCACTGGATTGCTAATGCCAGGAACCAATGCTCGCCTTCCCCACTTGCTGCGTGTTCAATTTCGCAAATATTTGTCCAATTCCGGACACGCCTGGAATGATTTAGCCTGAGCACGGGTTGACTATGCGGGCTCAATATCATTTTCGAATTTCTCCGCGTGGCCTTTGCGCATGGGACGTGCGCCGCCTCATCCAGCTTTCCAGCGCCCTCGTTCGTGAGCGCGTGCCGTTGTCGGCAATCAGGGAACTCGACGAGCCATATTGGGCAGGCGGAACCGATCAGCGGCTAACCTGCCGCGAGGTGGTCGACCACGCACGCCTGATGCTCGAATGCGATCCTGACTTTCCAGTCATCCTGTCCAGCGACGGCCGCGTGATGGATGGGATGCACCGCATCTGTAAGGCTCTCTTAGAGGGCCGAACCGAAATTGAGGCCGTGCGCTTTGCTCAGGACCCGGAACCCGACTACATTGGCGTTCAACCGGACGATCTGCCGTATTGATCCGGACCACGCACGACAGCAATCAGAGATGCCGCCCAGCTATTCCCGCACGCCGATCCCCAGCGCCTTCATCTTGCGATAGAGATGGCTGCGCTCCAGCCCAAGCAACTCCGCCGCATGGCTCACGTTGTTGCGGGCTTCCTCAATTTTTTTGAGGATGTACTCCCGCTCGTACGCGTCACGCGCCTGCTGCAGCGACGAAAACTCTTCTGTCGAGCGCGTGCCAGCCTTGTGCGTCAGCGGCGGCAGATGCTTGCGCTCAATGCGCAGCACGCGTGGGTTCAGAATCATCACGCGCTCGATCACATTCTTCAGCTCGCGTACGTTGCCCGGCCAGTGGTATGCGCCGAGAGTAGTTAGTGCCTCTTCGCCAATCTCCATCCGCGGACGCCCATACTGGCGGCCAAACTCGGCGAGAAAATCCTTGGCCAGCAGCGGAATATCCTGCTTGCGCTCCCGGAGCGGCGGCACACCGAATGGAACGACATTGAGCCGGTAGAAAAGATCCTCGCGGAAATTACCTTTCGCAATCTCTTCTTCGAGATCCTTGTTGGTTGAAGCGATCAGCCGTACATCGACGCGCAACGGTTGCGTGCCGCCCACTGGCGTGAACAACTGATCGTCAAGGGCAGATAACACCTTGGCCTGCGTCTTCAAACTCATGTCGCCCACTTCATCCAGAAACAGCGTTCCCCCATCGGCGCGCTCCAACGTTCCCCGCTGCTCCACAGGCCCTCCCGGCTGCGCGCCGTGCCGGTAGCCAAATAGCTCCGCCTCGATATGAGCCTCGGGAATCGCCGCGCAGTTCAGTTCCACAAACACGCGGTCCCGGCGCAGGCTCTCCGCATGAATGGCGCGCGCAATCAGTTCCTTGCCTGTGCCTGACTCGCCGTAGATGAGCACCCGTCCATTGGTCGGCGCCATCAGGCGAATCTGCTGCCGCAGCGCCTTGAGCGGTACGCTCTCGCCTGTCAAAACGGAGCCCACGTTGAACTGCTTTTTGAACTCCAGGTTCTCCGTGCGCAGGCGGCGCGCCTCTACAGCATTCTTCAGCACAATTAGCGTGCGGTCTAGCGAAAGGGGCTTTTCAAGGAAGTCATATGCGCCCAGCTTGGTGGCTTTGACAGCCGTTTCAATGGTGCCGTGACCACTGATAATAACCACCTCTGGCCGCATTTCGATGGCCAGCTTGTGCATGTCAGACAGCACGTCAAGGCCATCGCGGTCAGGCAGCCAGATGTCCAATAGCACCACATCGTACGGCGCGTCCTGAATGAGAACCAACGCTTCGGCTGCGCTAGCGGCAGTCGCTACACCATAGCCTTCTTCGCGCAGAATCTCCTCGAGCGAGTTGCGAATCTCCGCCTCGTCGTCCACTACCAGGATGTGATTCATGAACTCAATCCCTTGGCCACGACTTCACCGGAGCCCTCCAGAACGATCTGCGCCGCAGCCCCGGCATCCATCAACGGCAGCCGCAGCAGGAACCGCGCGCCCTTAGGGCTGTTGGCCTCGGCGCGCAGGCTGCCTCCGTGCTCCTGCACAATTTTGGCAGCGATAGACAAGCCCAGTCCCGTACCCCGGCTCTTGGTGGAGTAGAAGGGCAGAAAAAGCCGCTCGCGAATTTCATCCGTCAGCCCGTGCCCGGTGTCGGATATTGCCACTTCCACTGAGACACCGTCCTCGCTCAGGGAACTATGTATCCCCAGAACCCGCAGCAAGCTGCCCTGCATGGCCTCGGCTGCATTGTCGATGAGGTTGGCCAAGGCGCGCCGCATGCCTTCCGGATCCGCCAGCACCACCGGTAAGCCAGGCTCGAGATCCCACTGCACTGTAATGCCATCGAGCCTGCCGGCAAAAAGCGCCATCGCCTCCTCGGCAACGCGGTTCATGTCACACGCACGCGGCTGTGGCGCGGGAAACTGCGCCAGCGCCGAAAACTGATCGACCAGGGTCCGCAGCGTTCCAACACAGCCAAGAATCACTTCGCTGCACTTGCGAATCACCTGCGATGAGTCCGGCTGGTGACGATCCAGATGCCGGCCAATCCGCTCGGCCGAAAGCGCGATCGGTGTCAACGGATTCTTGATTTCGTGCGCAACCCTCTGCGCCACTTCTTTCCAAGCCAGTTGCCGCTGCGCGCGCAGCAACTCTGTCATGTCTTCCACCACCAGCACTGTGCCTTGCTGTCCATGCGCCAGTTCAAGCCGCGCGCTGGTCACTGCCAGATGGATGGTTCGGCCGCGCGCATGTAACTCAATTTCAGTGGACGCAGCACCCATCCGCAAGCCGCGCCGTATCACGCCGGCCAGATCGTCCAGACTCTCGGCAGGCAGCAGGGCGGCAATCTTTTCGCCAGCAAGGCTCACGTCCTCGCGATGGCCCAGCAACCCTGCAAAGGCGCGGTTGGATTGCAGCACCGTGCCCGATCCGTCCAGCGTGACAACCCCGCTGGGAATCGTCTCCACGATTGTTTCCAATTCACGCCGCCGCTCCTCGATGGCCTGGCTGGCTGCGGTGAGTTGCGCCGATGAACTCTCCGCAAGGAATCGGCTGGTCTCCAGATCCGCCGCCATGTGGTTGAACGCGCGTACCAGGTCGCCCATCTCTCCAGTGGCAAGCAACGATACGCGGTGGTCATATTGGCCTTCCGCAATCTCGTCCATGGCATCGGCCAGGGCTTCGACTGGCCGGGTTATCTGCTTCGACAAAAACAGCGCCATCCACACGCTCGAGAAAAACACGAACACCGTGATCAGCAGCAGCAACAAAATGAAGGTGGTGCGAATGCGGTTGCGCGACCGGAAAAGCTCCCAGTATTCATCCGCGCCAGAACGAATGCGCGTCACGGTCTGGCTCAACCCCTTGGGCATAGGCAGCGCCACTACCACTACTTTTCCTGTCGCGGTCGCGCCGATGCCCAACGCGTACTCCTGGCCATTCACTCGAAAGTCGGCCTCATCGCCGCGCTGCGCGGCGGCCAGTAGATTCGCCGAGAGCGGCCCGCGCAGCGGAACCGCCGCTCCAGCCAGGTTTCCCGGCTCTGCCTTCTCCGGCAGCCACGGCAGAAGCGTTGCCTGACTGGACTCGGCCGGAGCCTGGAAATTTGCAATCGCCCGCAAATTTTTTCCGTAGATAACCGCGAAGCCTCCACCCAAAGTGATGCGGTGCGAACTCAGCTCATCCTGCAACGCCGGCAGTTCCCTGTCCGGCGCGCCCGACGCGGCAATCGACTCCGCTTCTACCCGCGCATTGGCCGTTACGTATTGCGCCAGTTCCAGCACCACGCGGGTCGAGTCCTCACGCAGTTCCCATGTCGGCTGTGAGAACCAGCGATCGATCGAGCGGTTCATAAGCTGAAAGCTGAATAGGAACATGAACACGGCCGGGGTCAACGCGATCAGCGTCGCGCCCAGGACCATTCGCGTGCGCAGTCGCGCACCCAGCACGCTGCTGCTCTGGCCCACGTAGAGCTTGAGGATATTCCTCAGCAGCAGCGTCAGAAGGACCAGCAGAAGCAGAAACACCAGCACCGTGAGGCCGGTAAAGATCAGCGTCTCGCCGGAGGTCTCCGGATTCAGAAAACGGACGTTGGACGTGTTGAACCAATTCAGCGCGCCCAGCAGCGCGAAGAAGAGCACCACCCCGCCCGCAAGCAGAGCTACCGATCTGCGCCGTGGATCGCCACCAAATGGCATGCGCCGATTATAGAGCGGGCCGCAAACCCCGGCTAGAAATTGGGAGAGCGATGATGATATGCGGACGGGACACTTTGAGGCTGGTTGCCTTATTCTCGGCCCAGATTTGTCGAGAGCGTCAGAGGGGCGGACCTCCAGGCATTCCTTGGCGCGGAAGCGAATCTCGTGGAAGTCCGAGGGGTTGGCAAATCCCTTATCGCGCCGGCGGAGTACCGTCACTGCCGACCGCCTCCTTTCGTAACTAAACCTTCCACATTAGTTTCTTGACAGGAGAATCCTCTCCGCCTAGTGTCGGGTAAGTATCTGTTCAAGAGTCGGCAATAGTTAATGCAGCGAATTGCGAACTATCAATTTGCGTGGTGGCGTTCTTCCGGCTCCTTGGATCTGATCCTTCCAATTGATTCTCTTTGAATTTTATTTGCCGGTTCATGCAGTTCCTCGGATTCAGCGGCTGAACGAATTTACTGGTAGTTCAACTGTTGGTGTCTGGGGGGGCGAATGCGGGCGATAGTGTCGCGATATATTTGCAGACTGCGCGGCGGCTCACAGCCGATTCTGGCGCAGGCAAGTGACGGACTGCTCTACGTACTCAAATTCGCCAACAATCTTCAGGGACCAAATCTGCCGTTCAATGAGAGCATTGGAAGCCATCTTTATCGCGCATGCGGACTTCCTGTATCTTCCTGGAAGGCTCTCGTTATCACCGATTCGTTCCTCGACAACAATCCTGCTTGTTGGATCCATACCGAAGCGGGGGCCCTTCGGCCAGCATTCGGTGTGTGTTTTGGTACATTATTCCTCGGCGGCATCGACATTCGCCTCGTCGAGATCCTTTCCAAGAACAGATTCCATCGGGTCAGCAATCAAGCCGACTTCTGGCTGGCCTGGTTGATAGATATATGCGCCGCCCACGCCGATCATCGGCAAGCAATATTCGTTGAAAATGCCAATGGCCGGTTTGACGCTACATTTGTGGACCACGGACACATGTTCGGCGGTCCTAGAGCAGATCTGGAGCCGCATTTCAAAGCTTCTCGCTACCTTGACTCCCGTATATACCACGGGGTATCCTCTTCTGCATTCGTTAAATTTCAGAGAATTTTGCTGGCAATGGATACGGATAAACTCTGGCGAAGCGTTAAATCACTTCCAGACGAATGGAAGACGCAGTCCGCCCTCGACAGCTTCAGACAATGCCTTGACAACATTTCGACTCGAATTCTGTTGCGGAATATTGTTGACACAATGATCGATAGTTACGAACGGACTGCTGAATTTGAAAAAGGGAACCGCCAACGACGGCGAAAGTCGCAGCTCTCAATTCGTCGCCCTGGAGTACAGGGCGAAGGACCAGAACAGATCTGCGTCGTTGATTCTGATTGTGCTTGAAGATGCAGACGGAAGCTTGCATTTCTTAATCCACCCGGAATGGCGCCGGATCGTTCAGACAGACGAACTGGACTACTTTCAATCTCTGTTGCGAGATTTTTCCGAACGCGCTGAATTGCATCCACGAGACTTGATGAACCAGCTTTCCTCACTTGCAGTCGGGCCGTTGGTCACTTACGAAACTGGCACCAACATCTTAGATTATCCTTTCCTCGGAGAGATCTGCTCTGGTTTTGTGCAACTCTAGTGCAGTTGCATCCCGATCAGATTATGTCGCGCTTTTCAAGGAGCACGACGGAGCGGAACGCCGGAAGGGGCGAAAGCCACGAGACAGCCCTTGAAGACCAGCTTGCGCGCAAGCGCTATCGGGACAACACTTGCTGCAGCCAGCCGCCCCAAATGTCCGCCCAAGCATGGACGACGATGTTTGCGCGCAAATTCCTGCGCCACACGGCCAGCGCACCAAACAAAATCCCAAGCACGCTGATCACGACGGTGTTCTTCCATCCCTGATAGGCGTGCACGATTCCGAACACGACTCCCTGCCCCAGGACAGCGAGCACAATACCGCCGCCCAGCGATTGAAACTGCCGCTGCAGATAACCGCGAAATGCCATCTCCTCACAGATGCCAGCTGTAATCGAAACCCAAATCCAGACCAGGATTTCAAGCAGGCTCTGCGGCAGCAGACTGGCTACCGTCTTCGCGCTGCTGGGGCCCAGCAACCAGTGCACGCCGTATGCCGCGCCCTCCCATAGAACCCAGAACGGCAGCGCGATAGCCAGGTCGATGCCAACGCCCTTCCATGTCTTCCAGCGCCCGCCGGACAAGGTTTCAAGGGTGCCCCCGCTGTGATGAACGCCAGCCCAGCAGTAATAGAGCAATGCCCAGTCCATGAATCCTGCCACCAGATAAATGGGAAGCGCGCTATGATGCCCGGCAAGCTGTCCGCCGGTCGCAGCGCTACTTCCGCCGGCATGCTGTGCCCAGAATCCCATGCCTACCATGCCGGCCATGATGGCCAGAAACCCGACCAGATGGCCCCACGAAGCGATCCGCTGCTGGGCGTCGTTTTGCTTCGGCATCGTCATTACAACCGCATCACTTGCCTGCATGTTTCTTCTCCTCGCGGATATCTGCTGCACTCCGCTGTTTCCCGGTCATCTTGTGCAACTCGTCCAGAGTCTCCCGCGCCCAGCGCAGATGCGATTCCAACTCCATCTGCCCAAATCGCGCTGCCATCTTCCAGTAAGGCGCGCCAGGATACTGCTGCATCTGCGTAATTTCCTCGCGCTCAAGTCGCGTCAATTCGCTGAGCACCGCTTGCTCTCTCTCGACCATGAGATCGACGTGACGGATCATGAGCTCCGGCGAAACTTGCGCGCCGAAGAATAGCTTTAGGAGCAATTCGTTGCGGGGTATCTCAGGCTGCGGCGGAACTGCCAGCCACTTCGCCAGGCGCTCAAGCCCTTTTTCAGTGATGGAGTAAATGCGACGGTCGGGCTTGCCCTTTTGCTTCTCGGTCTTCGACGTCACAAATCCGCCGGCAGCCAGCTTTCTCAGATTGGGATAGATTTGCCCGTAGCTCTCGTTCCAGATATGTCCGACCGACGCTCGAATGCTGACGCCCAGGTCATAGCCGGACATGGATTCGATCGCCAACAGCCCCAGAAGCACTTCCATACTCGAACTTGAACGTTTCGCCATATCACTAGTAGATATATGCCTATTAGATATATGTGTCAAAAACCATCTTCTTTGTGGCTGCCTTGCAGCGCTCAATTCACTGAGACTCTTACGATTTCGCTTCTAGAAATTCCATACCATTCCGCCCGTGACCCGGCCAAAGTTGGTGGGTAGCCCGGAAACCCGGTACGGAGTGAGGTAGAGCCCCTCGAAGGAGAAGTAGGAGTATTGAAAGTCGCCTTCCACGCGAAGGGCGGCGTGGCGCGTGATCCGCGTATCGAGTCCGCCGCCGACCATGGCCGCGAATGAGGCGGTTTCGCCCACTGTGCCAGGCTTCTGCCCGTCGGCCTGGCCATATGCCCAGTCTTTGTTTGCACCGCCCACGCCGCCCAGCCCCTCCACAAAAATCGTCTCTCTCTTCACTGGAATGCTGTATTGCGCGCCACCGAGAATAAAGTAGGGGCCTTGCGAGGCTCCAAGGTTGGTTCCTCGGTAGCCCGAAACGTCTAGCTTGAAGCGCACGTGATGCCAGTTGGGAAACGCGAAAGCGGCATCGTATCCATTCAGCGCGTGGTGCGCTGCGGGAAGTCCATTGAGGGAGTTTGACAGGTAACTGTAGCCGCCGTAGACCTGGAAGCGCGAAGGGGGCTCCGGCTGGGCGTGAAGCGCTGCGGACAGGCACAACAAGGCGGCTAGAGCGGCGAGACGAGAGAGCATTTCAGGGCCTCAGGTTATGGAGCCTCTTTATCTTATCCGGTGATTTGGCACTTGGGAAACAACAGCTCTCATGCATGCTCCAATCCGGTCTGATCGGCGCCGAATTCTCAGATTTGCGAGCACGCCAAAGGGCTGAGAACGAGGTTGGTAATATTGGTCACCAGCTGGTCTGACGCGAACCGAGGACTGGTCGAAAGCTTCTTCCAATCCGGATCGTTGCGGAACAGATCCCACTTCGCATCCATTTCCGGTTGGTCGGCAAAGCTCAGCATATAAGTCAGATTTGGCATACGCGAGCCAATCAGCGTATCGCCAAAGAACACGGGATGAAACCCGGCCTTGAGGAAGATTTCAAACTCCCCCGAGTGAAACATCTCCACCTTGCGGACATGGTCCCCGTTACTGGGGCTCTCGTAGGTGCGCAGCTGAAAGATACGCTTGCCCCTGGTTGCCGCTGAAACCGGCGGCGTCAACTTCGGCCAGCCTCGGAATGCTACCAGCAGCGAATTTTCCACCCGCTGAAACGCCGGCACGGCTGCGGTTGCATTCCAGAACGGGTCTGCATCTTTCATAAAAGCCGCGTCCTCTGCGAGCCGCAAATCCAGCTCAGCAAGGGTCTGCGCGGAGGACGCCGGAATGAGCAGATAGAAAGTCGGCGTCTCCGGCCCAATCTGCACCTGCAACGCGCCAACAGGCCCCATGCCCATGCGCGTCAGCGCCGGAATCAGCGCATTGGAAAAGTAGTCTTCCGTAAGCTTGGTCTGCGGCCCTGATTGCAGGGTATAGCGCCGCATCTGGTAGAACTCGCGGGCCGCGGGCGCGCCGCTCACCTGCCCTGCGACGCCGCTGGACACTGCCAAAGCCGATGCCGCCATTGACGCTCCAAGAAATCTACGCCGTTCCATGGTGCCTCCAATTGAAGCCCCATTCTAATGCGACGGAGGTAAAGTGGCGAATCCGAAGGGCGAGAGGGGCAACCTGCCTGGAGAGAGCGCATATTGGGAGAGCTTGCACCCTTTGGTCTTGACACTCCTATCCTTCAACTCCGAACATTGTTCCACCATCTCGCAAGGTTCGGCCTTTCCCGCTCGTACCAACGCGCTTATTTACAGGAGGACTCTTGACCAGCCCCACTTTTTTCCGCATCGCCCTCGCCGTCGCTCTTTCTTTTCCGCTCATGTACGCGCAGGCTCAGGATTCGGGCATCGAACAGCCCCCTCAACTCGCGGGTAAGCGCCTTGTCGCCGACTACGATTCCGACAGCAAGTTTTCCGCACCGCCATACACTTACAGCGCTGCGCAGATTCCCTATTCCAAAATCACGGACATCATCCATGCAGGCGTAAGCTTTGACGCCAGTGGTAACTTGCAGGTCCCTGACCAATTCATCGAGCCAGAACTCGTTCCCCACGCTCACGCCGCCGGTACGAGAGTCGTGCTGCTGATCGGCGGTGACGTGACCGGTCTCGAAGCCAATCCCACCGCCGTCCCTTCCCTGGTAGAGAACCTCAAAGAATTCGTCACTACGAACGACTATGACGGGCTCGACCTCGACTGGGAGTATCCCGCAACCACGGAGGACACCGCCTTCCTGCTGACCCTCGAAAAGGCATTTCGAAAAGATTTTCCGAGCCCGCGTTACACGCTCTCGGTTGACGCAGCTCCCTGGGACCCGACCCTCTATGACGCGAAGCACCTCAAGAACGTTATCGACTGGTTCAACATCATGACCTATGATTGCGCCGGGCCATGGACAGCCGACGGCCAGCTCAATTCGCCCATCTTCTGGGACAAGTCCAATCCAAATCCAGAAGAATGCGAACCGGGCGGTAGCGATCAGCAGTCGGCGGCCCTCTATCTCAAATATGTGCCGGCGTCTCAACTCAACCAGGGCACTCCTTTTTACGGCTATAAATACACCAACGTGAGTGCGCTCTTTGGCGATTGCCCCAACGCCGCCACCACCGCGGACGGTGACTGCGACAACACGGTCAAGACGGTGAATTACGGCCAAAACGTCAAGGCGATCATCAACAAGAAGGGCTGGGTCAGCTACCGCGACCCGGTCGCCCTGGTTCCTTACCTGCTCAGGAAAGACGGCTCTCCGGGGTTCATCACGTACGACGACCCGCTCTCCACCTACACCCGCGTTATCTATAGCGATTGGGTTCAGGAGTTGGGCGGAACTTTCATGTGGTCGCTCGATGCAGATTATGATGGACATTCGCAAGATCTGCTCGCTGCCA
>Ga0302326_10012033_pt1 | contig 18526 bp, 17 predicted proteins | sample Palsa_T0_3_FD_202264 | JGI IMG/M metagenome (GOLD analysis project Ga0302326, IMG submission 202264) | Peat permafrost microbial communities from Stordalen Mire near Abisko, Sweden - Palsa_T0_3 | ecosystem: Environmental > Terrestrial > Soil > Palsa > Peat permafrost | place: Sweden: Abisko...
TTGATGTTCTGTCATAGTTGATTTTTGCCAGCCCGGACGCCACCTGTATTTTTTCACCCTGTTGCTGAACCCCTGTCAGCTACCATGCGTAACGATCAGGTCCAATATTTTCGGATAAGAGTTGTTGTATGTATTAACAATGAGTTATTTAACAGCGGTATCGAAAAAAGAATTCTAATTTTGTTCACGAACCAAAATCAGGCTGATGTTTGATGTTTTGCTTTCTGTAGCTATCTCGTTTACAATCACATTTCTTGCTATCCCGGCCGTGATCAATGTAGCTGAAATGAAGAAGTTGTTCGATATGCCCGATGCCCGGAAAGTACACCATTCCCCGATCACCCCACTTGGCGGACTGGGGATATTCGCCGGTTTTATTTTCGGCTGTCTCTTGACGATACATTTTAATGAATATCCTGAAATCCAATATTTTATAGCAGCTTCCCTGGTTATTTTCTTCCTTGGCCTCAAGGACGATATACTGGTTATCTCCCCGATCAAGAAATTCATCGGTCAGGTCCTGGCAGCCTTTATCATCATTTACTACGGCAATATCCAGATCCGCAGCATGAATGGATTTCTGGGCATCTATCAGCTTCCGGAAATGTTTAGCCTGCTGTTGACTTATTTTGCGGTCATCGTCGTCATCAATTCTTTTAACCTGATCGATGGGGTTGACGGGCTTGCCGGCAGCCTCGGACTTTTATCGGCAACGATCTTTGGCATCTATTTTCTTCATGCCGGCATGCTGCCCTATTCGGTCCTGGCCTTTTCATTGGCCGGTAGCCTTCTGGCCTTCCTTATCTTCAATTTTCAACCCGCAAAAATATTTATGGGGGACACCGGTTCCTTACTGGTAGGAACGATCAATGCCATCCTGGTAGTGAAATTTATCAACGTGGCCAATGCTGCAAATGCCAGCTTTCCCATCAATGCTTCCCCGGCGGTTGGCTTTACCATCCTGATGATCCCGCTACTGGATACGCTCCGGGTTTTTGGGATCCGGATCATCAACCGCCGCTCCCCTTTTAGTCCCGACAGAAATCACATCCATCATTTATTGCTGGATCGCGGCTTTTCCCATCGGTCGATCACACTTTTTCTGGTGACCATCAACACAGTGATGATCGGCGTGATATTCCTGGCAAGGTCCCTGAATTGTACCCTCCTCATCTTTTGCGTATTCCTGATGTTCTTTCTGCTGATTGCCGGTATCTATTATTTCATGCCGGCCCCCCGACTTTTTGTCGCAAAAACAGCCAAAGAAGAAAATGCTCAGCTGACCAAGGCATCCCAACTCGTGTCCCTCAAGGATTCGATGCTGGAACAAAATAACTAACGGGCAGGGATTATTTCTTCCACATTTGCCGTACGTTTGCACCGTCAATAATGTATTTATGTCAGACGATCTTGAACTCATCCTGGAAGATGCCCGGGACGGCATGAAAAAGGCGCTCAATCATCTTGAAAGTGAATTGGTTAAGATAAGAGCTGGAAAGGCTAGCCCGCAGATGCTGGAAGGCCTGACAGTCGATTATTACGGTAGCCCGACGGTCCTCAACCAGGTGGGCAATGTCTCCGTCATGGATGCCCGTACCCTAACCATTCAACCCTGGGAGAAAAATATGCTCCAGCCGATCGAAAGGGCGATTATAAACGCCAATTTGGGCGTCACCCCTCAGAATGACGGCAATATTATCCGGCTTTTTATGCCCCCCCTCACAGAAGAAAGGAGGAGGGAATTTGTCCGCCGGGCTTCCGGGGAAGGCGAGCAGTCAAGGATCGCCATCCGCAATATCCGCCGCGACGCTATCGAACAGATAAAGAAATTGCAAAAGGATGGCCTCAGCGAAGACGAGGCAAAAGATGCGGAAAAAGAGATTCAGGATATCACGGATAAGCATATTGCCCTGGTCGACAAACACCTGGCAGCAAAAGAAAAAGAGATCATGTCAGTGTAGGCCCCTCAATTCAACCCTCTCGGAAACTCCCCTGGCCATAGACCGACTGCCGGAAACTTCCTGACCCGAAGCCGGCAGGATTATTGCCAACTCATCCTTCAACTTGTGGCAAACTCAGGATCTGATAAGCTGTTGCCTCCGTCAGGGCAAGTGGGTTGCACATACTCACGGGAAATATCCGGGCTTAAAAAAATGATTCGGAAATCGCTTTTAATAACTAAAATCAACTATCATGGGAATTCTTAAGGACTTTAAAGCGTTTATCATGCGCGGCAATGTCGTAGACCTGGCCGTAGCAGTCGTTATCGGTGCGGCATTTGCTGCTATCGTTGCTTCTTTGGTTGAACATGTGATCACGCCGCTATTACTGGCGCCGGCGCTCAAGGCGGCCAAATTGCAGGACATTGACGGCCTTGCCTGGGGCGCGGTCAAATACGGTCTTTTTTTAGCCGCGGTCATTAAATTCGCCATAATCGCCTTTATCCTTTTCCTGATCATAAAAGCAATCCATAGGTTCGATACGAAAAAAGACGCCGCACCCCCCGAACCAACCCCCGAGGAGAAATTGCTGGCGGACATCCTGGCCGAACTGAAAAAAAGAAATCCCTGAGCGCCGAAACGTCAAAGCTTGGCAACTTTTTTGTTAAATCTATTTTTAATCAAACTGACGAATTATGCAGAATAGCGACAGGAAGAAAATCGTTATCGCCTTATTACTGACGCTGGGGAGTATCTCTTTTTTACAGGCTCAGAACAACCCGGTGCAATCGTTGCAGAACGCCGTTAATGGCGCTACTATCACTAAAGACCCCAAGGACACTATCAAAATGACCTGGAAGACAGGGGGGCTTTATAACCTGACTTTTAGCCAGGCCGCGCTGAGCAATTGGTCGGCAGGTGGCGATAAATCTGCTATCTCTCTCAATACCTTCCTCAACGTGTATGCTTTTTATGCGAATGGCAGACATTCCTGGGATAATATGCTTGTTCTCGCCTACGGCGTAACAAATACGACCAGCCTGGGCACCCGTAAAACCAATGACAACATCGACCTCACGTCGAAGTATGGTTACGATTTGGGCAAAAAATGGTATCTCAGCGGTCTGCTCGATTTCAGAACGCAGTTTGCGCCGGGATATAATTATCCGGACCAAAACACAAAAGTGCTTACCTCGACCTTTCTCGCGCCGGCTTATCTCCTTCTTGCCGCCGGTATGGATTACAAACCCAACGATCATTTTTCCCTCTTTCTCTCCCCATTGACTATTCGTGAAGTGATCGTCAAAAACGATTCCCTGGCTGCAGTAGGAGCTTTTGGGGTGGATTCCGGTAAGACCTCCCGTTTTGAGCTGGGCGCCTATGTCTCCCTCAACTATTCTACCAATGTCAGTAAGACGACTCAGTATATCGGCCGACTGGACCTTTTTTCAAATTATCTGCATAACCCGCAGGACATCGCGATCTACAATACCAACGTCTTCAATGTCAAGGTGTCGAGCCTGATCACCATGAACTTGTCCGTGACCCTGATCTATGACGATGCCATCAAATCTGTCAAAAGCAATGGCACAGCTGGCGGTGCCGCCCTCCAGGTTCAGGAAGTGCTGGGGATCGGCCTGGCGTATAAATTCGCAAAAAAAGCCCGGAAACCGATAGCGCCGCCGCCACCCGTACCGGCAGCGCCAGCGCCGGCAAATCAATAGCGATTCGCCGCCGGCGTGAGGCCCCAGCCAAAAATAGGAAATAACTTGTGGAAAACCTGCCCGGGCTCTTGCGCCCCGGGCAACAAAAATGAGCTATTTTCGGGGTCATGATGACTTCGTACCAGATCAAATTACCACAATTCGAAGGGCCGTTCGATCTCTTGCTTTTCTTTATCGAAAGAGATGAATTGGATATCTACAACATCCCTATTCACCGGATCATCCAGGATTTTCTGACCTATATCCACACACAGGAGAACCTCAATATCGAGCTGTCCAGTGAGTTTATCCTCTTTATATCTACCCTGATGCGGGTCAAGGCAAGGATGCTGCTTCCACGTAAAGAAGTGGACGAACAGGGGAACGAGATCGACCCCCGTCAGGAACTGATCGATAAGCTGCTGCAATACAAGCGCTATAAGGAAGCCGCCGCCACCCTGGCCGAAATGGAAGCTATCCGGCATCTGATGGTCCGGAGAGGCAACCTGCAAAAAGAGCTGGCCCAGGTCGGCGAAGATGCCGGCGAAGGAACGGAGATCCAGACGATCACCCTGTTCAAGCTGATGAAGACTTTCGAACGGCTGATGCTCCGGATCCAGCAGCGACAGAATAGACCCGTCCATACGGTAGTGCAATATAACTATACGATGGAAGACACCCGGACCCATATCCTGGCTGTCGTTCAGCAGGAACGCACCCTTTCTTTTGAAAAGATATTCGATAGCTGCGAAAGCCGCCTCCATGCCATTTTCCTTTTCCTTTCCATGCTGGAACTGGTACAGCAGAACTATATGAATATCCTGATCGGAGAGGGGCGTAATAATTTTATCGTGGAATTCAATTCGGAAAGACCCGATGACCCGCCGCCCGATGACTTCAATAGCCCGCGCGCACCAGATGGCAGGGACGAGGATAAGGGCGGTCATCACCAGGGATTGTTTCCGGGTTTTTTGGACCCTTCGGCAAATTGATATTCTATGGCAAATATATTCCATCCCGCCCCGGAAAGGGGGCATGTAGATTTCGGCTGGCTGGATAGCCACCACTCCTTCAGCTTCGGAAATTGGCACAACAAGGAAAAAGTGCATTTCGGTGCGCTGCGGGTATTGAACGACGATACCGTTAAGGGCGGCAACGGATTCGACGCCCCCAGCCAGGAAAATATGGAGATCATTTCCATACCCCTGAAAGGGACGCTCGCGCATAAGAACAGCACCGGCATCGAAGGCTTGCTCAGCACCGGGGATGTACAGGTCATCAGCGCCGGCAGCGGCATCCTGCGTTCCGAATACAACGCTTCCCATTTCGATCCGGTCAACTTCCTGCAGATCTGGATCTTTCCAAAACAGCTGAATATCAAACCCCGGTACGATCAAAAAAGCTTCGATCCGGCCGGTCGCATAGAACAATGGCAGATCATCGTCAGCCCCCGCCCCGCCGACGACGCCCTCTGGATCAACCAGGAGGCCCGTCTTGCGCTCACCCGGCTTAAGGCAGGCAACGAGCTGTCTTACAGCCCGGCCTTTCCCGGCAATGGCGTCTATATCTTTGTACTGGAAGGCGCCATAACCGTCGACGACAGCAAATTGGCGGCGCGTGACGGACTCGGTATCACCGGAACGGACAGCTTTTCTGTACACGCACTGACCGATGCGGACATCCTCGCGATAGAAGTACCGATGTTCGCGTAAGAAGCGCCAAAGTTCGCAAAATGCGAACTTTTTTCCCGAAATGCGAACACATGCTGGCGCAGATCGACATTCGGAAGACGGCTACTGCAACAAAGTGACCTTAACCTTGTCCTTCATCATTTCCCTCGCCGCCGCCGCGATGGCGGGCGCATCATAGCCACATTCATGCTGCAGCTCTTTTGGGGTTCCATGTTCGACGATCCGGTCGGGGATGCCCAGTATCCTCACCGTCGCCTGATAAGCATGCGCGGCCTGGAATTCCAGGATAGCGGACCCGAAGCCGCCAACGACCGTGCCGTCTTCCACCGTCAGGATACGATCATATTTTGCAAATATTTCGTGCAGGAGCTGCTCATCCAGCGGCTTTACAAATCGCATATCGTAATGACCGGGATTCAGCCCTTCCGACCGCAATTCGCGGATCGCAGCCGTGGCAAAATTACCCGGATGACCCAGGCTCAGGATCGCGATGCCTTCGCCATCCTTTAGCCGCCGGCCCTTGCCGACAGGGATCTCCTGGAAAGGAGTTTTCCATTCCGGCATAACACCCTCGCCGCGGGGATAGCGGATAACAAAGGGATATTCGATCTTGTCCAGCTGAGCCGTATAAAGAAGATTGCGCAATTCGCTTTCATTCATCGGTGCGCTGACGATCATATTCGGCACGCAGCGCATATACGGGATATCATATGCGCCGTGATGCGTAGGACCATCCTCACCTACCAGCCCGGCCCTGTCCAGACAGAAGACTACCGGCAGCTGCTGAATGGCTACATCGTGGATCACCTGATCATAAGCCCGCTGCATAAAAGAAGAATAGATATTGCAGAATACCCGCATGCCCTGTGTAGCCATCCCCGCACTTAGTGTAACAGCATGCTGTTCGCAAATACCTACATCGAAAGCACGATCCGGCATCTTCTCCATCATAAACTTCAACGAGGAACCGCTGGGCATCGCCGGGGTAATTCCAAATATTTTTGGATTTTGTTCCGCCAGCTCGATCAACGAAAGACCAAATACATCCTGGTATTTTGGCGGCTGCGGAGTAGGATAGTGTTTCTTATAGATTTCACCGGTGATCTTGTCGAACAGACCCGGCGCATGCCATTTGGTCTGGTCCTTCTCGGCCAACGCATAGCCCTTACCCTTCACCGTCATGATATGTAATAGTTTGGGACCGGGCATATTTTTCAGGTCGTTCAACGTATCGACCAGCTTGGTTATATTATGCCCGTCGATAGGCCCGAAATAACGCAGATTGAGCGCTTCGAAGAGATTGCTGCTACGATTGACAAACCCCTTGATGCTATGGTCGATCTTGCTGGCGATCTCACGGCTGAACTGGCTGCCAGGCAACCGGCCAAGCGCCTTCCAGATATCGTCTTTCAGCCTGTTATACGTCTTGGAAGTAGTGATGTCGGTGAGATATTCCTTCAACGCGCCGACATTGGGGTCGATGCTCATACAGTTGTCGTTCAGAATAATGAGCAGATCGGTGTCCGCTACCCCGGCATGATTCATGCCTTCGAACGCCAGCCCCGCCGTCATGGCGCCATCGCCGATAATGGCCACTGCCTTGCGGTCCGTCTCCCCCTTGTATTTAGCCGCCATCGCCATACCCAGCGCAGCGCTGATGGAAGTGGAAGAATGTCCTACCCCAAACGTATCGTATTCGCTTTCCCCCCGTTTTGGGAAGCCGCTCAATCCATTGTATTTTCGGTTGCTGGCAAACTGATCCCGCCGGCCGGTAAGGATCTTGTGACCATAGGCCTGGTGACCGACATCCCATACCAACTGATCATAAGGAGTGTTGAAGACGTATTGCAAGGCGACCGTCAACTCGACCACGCCCAGGCTGGCCGCAAAATGGCCACCGTGAACACTGACCGTATCAATGATATATTGGCGGAGTTCATCACTCAGTTGATGCAATTGCTCCCTGCTTAGTTTTTTGAGGTCGGCAGGGGAATTTATCGATTGGAGCAGCGGCCCCGTGGAAATTTCCATTCTTCGGTCTTTAGGATGCAAATTTACAATTTTATCCCCGGATTTACCTTATAGGGCTATCCGCGGCAGACCCTTAAAGATACCATTTTAGTGGGATTTTTCCGCCCTGTGCCGCCGGGTATCTCTCCCTTTTGCCCGGGATATCTCCCCCTTTTGCCCGACGCACCTCCCCCTTTTGGGGTTGGTGGATGCTATCGGACCGATGGTCGGCTTAATTTGGCCATTAATACAAAAGAAGCAGCCAAAGGGTGGGGAAAAGCCTAGTTTTGGCCATTAAGTGTGCGTATGGCTAAAAATGCAAGCAGATATTACTGGTTTTGTCAACTCGGAGGCTGGGGCTTTTGGGCATTGATCCTGGTATGGCTGAATTCTTCAACTTTTGAATCCAGGATCACGTACAAGCTGGTCGGCCTGGCGGTTGTCGCGGCTTTATCGGGATTCCTGGTCACCCATATTTTCCGGGAAGTGATCCGCCGTACCGGCTGGCTGTCGCTGCCGGTGGAAAAGGCGCTCCCCAAGTTCTTTATCGGGACCCTGCTGACCTGCGTGGCGGGAGCGCTGATCCGGATCACGCTTGTCGACGCGTTGGACCTTGTCTCACTTGCCAGGGGGAAAACGGATTTCGTGTCCCGTCTGCTGCTGACTACATTCGAGTCCGGTCTTATGATCGTTCCCTGGACCCTGATCTATTATTTTTATCATTATATCGAGAAAAGCCGTAAACAACAGCTGGATACGCTCAAGCTGGAGGCCCTGGTCAAAGAACTGGAACTGAAGACGATAAAAGCGCATATCAATCCCCATTTCATTTTCAACGCCCTGAACAGCATCCGCGCGCTGATCGATGAAAACCCCGGTCGCGCAAGGACAGCGGTCACCGAGCTCAGCAATATTCTGCGCAGCAGCATGCAGGCGGAAAAGCTGGAGACCGTGACCTTTGAAAAAGAACTGAATATTGTAAAGGATTATCTTGCGCTGGAATATATTCGCTTTGAAGATCGCCTGAAGGTGGAATATGAGATCGACGAGGATACCCTGGACCAGCCCATCCCGCCGATGATGCTGCAGACCCTGGTGGAGAATGCGATCAAGCATGGGATCAGCCGGCAGGTAGATGGCGGAAAAGTAAAGATCGTCTCCGATTTCAAGGGCGATTATCACGAACTCCTCATCGTCAACACCGGTGTTCTCAATGGCAGCCGCAACGGAGACGGTTTCGGCCTCGCCAGTACGAAGAACAGACTTCAGATCCTTTTCGGCCAGAAAGCAAACTTCGATATCCGGGAAATAAACGGCAACACCGTCCAGGCCAGGGTATTGATACCGGTTGACGGAAGTAAATAAAAATAATAATAACCAAAAGCGGCGGTCCGGCCGCCCAATCAGAGCGGACCCACCCGAGGAACGAAGGGTGCGAACGAGCGCCTCAACAGTGTTGAGGGGCGAAGTTCAGTCCGCCGGCCGAAGGCCCATCATTAACGGTGTTGGGCCCGAGGGATAAATTTTTAAAAAGGCCCTCGGGCCCAACTATATGATACGAGCTATTATCATCGACGACGAACGCCTTGCCAGAAATGAATTGAAGAAATTGCTGCTGGACTTTCCCGAGATCGAAGTGATCGCCGAGGCGGCTAACGCCGCAGAAGGCGTGGAAAGGATCGACAGCCTCAACCCCGATCTCATTTTCCTGGATATCCAGATGCCGGGCAAGACCGGCTTTGATATGCTGGCTGAGCTGGAACGGGCCCCCAATGTGATCTTTACAACCGCCTACGATGAATATGCGCTCAAGGCCTTCGAAGTAAATGCCCTGGATTATCTGCTCAAACCCGTAGAACCAAAAAGACTGGCGGATGCCCTGCAGAAATTGCAGCTGGAAGAAGACAAGGAACCCATCTCCGACAACAATATTTCCGTCAACCGCAGCATTCTCAACGAACATGACCAGGTATTTGTAAAGGATGGGGAGCGCTGCTGGTTCGTTAAACTATCCGATATTCGCCTCTTCGAAAGCGTAGGCAACTATGCCAAAGTCTATTTCGGACCGAACAAACCATTGATCCTGAAATCGCTGAATGCACTGGAAGAAAGGCTTGACGAAAAGGTGTTTTTCCGCGCCAACCGCAAGCATATCGTCAACCTTCGCCTCATCGAAAAGATAGAGCCATATTTTAATGGCGGCCTGCTGCTGGAAATGAAAGGCGGAGAGAAGATCGAGGTCAGCCGGCGACAGACGGTGAAGTTCAAGGAAATGATGAGCTTATAATTTTCGTTATGCGTATAATAAACCTTATTCTTTTGCCGGGCCTTATCCTTTTACTGGCCTCCATCCGGCTACAGGCCCAGGACACAGACCCCATCTTCAATGCCAATGCCGTACTGACGGTCGAAAATTCGCTTGCTTCCGACTCGATGCGCGGCCGGGCCGTCTTCACTCCCGATATCGAACGGGCTGCCGATTATATCGAATCGCAATTCAGAGCGGCCGGTCTCCAGACCTGGAACGGCACGGACAGCTACCGCCAGCCTTTTTCCATGATCCGGGCAAAGCTCCTGTCGATCAGCGGCACGGTCGACGGAATGCCGCTGAACAGGGATAGCACGGTTATCATCTCCTCGACTCCGCACCTGCAGCTGGACGAACATAGCGGCTATAACACCGGGTTTATAAAAGCAGGAGAAGACCTGCGTGCCAGGGCCCTGGGGTATGTGGGGGAAAAGAAAAATTACCTGGTCCTGGTAGATACCTCTTTTTCAAAGACCTTTCCCCGGCTGAACCGTCTGGCCGGTCAACAATTCAAATCCGATTTCAATGTTGTTTTTGTGCTGGCGACGACAAATGCCGCCCACTATTCGCTGACAGCGGAACAGGAGATAAAAGAATCCAAACTGGCCAATGTGGTTGGCATCCTTCCTGGCAAAGGGAAGTTGAAAAAGGAGTATGTGATCTTTTCCGGTCACTACGATCACCTGGGCGTACGTAATCCCGATGCCAGGGGTGATTCTATTTACAACGGCGCCAATGACGATGCCAGCGGCACCACGGCCGTGATCCTGCTGGCCAGGTATTTCGACCAGTTGAAGAACAATGGGCGCAGCATCGTCTTCGCCGCCTTCACCGCCGAAGAGATTGGCGAATATGGGTCACAATATTTTTCCAGCCAGTTTGATCCGGCTGCGGTAATGGCGATGTTTAATATTGAAATGATTGGGTTGCCAAGCAAATGGGGAGCCAACTCCGCCTTTATCACCGGTTACGAACGAACGGATATGGCAAAGATCCTGGAGAAGAACCTGGCGGGGAGCGCTTTTACCTTCTACCCGGACCCCTATCCGGGACAGAATTTATTCTATCGCTCCGACAATGCCTCCCTGGCACACAAAGGCGTTCCTGCCCATACGATCTCCACGACACAAATAGATATTGACAAGACCTATCATACACCGGAGGATGAGATCGGCAACCTGGACCTGAAAAATATGGCGGCTATTATCAAAGCGATCGCCATCAGCTCGAAGACGATCGTGGAAGGAAAAGATACTCCCTCCAGAGTAGACACTTCGCAGTTAAAATAATCCTCTGGCTCGGAGACCAGCGCACTGACATCGACGACCAGCGCACCGGCACCGACGACCAGCGCACCGGCACCGACGATCACGGCAACCCGACCGGCGGATAGCGGTGGACTTCTATTTCCTCGCCCTGTTCCGTTTTTTTCTCTATACAGCCAAAGCCCAGCTTGCCCAGCAAGCGCCGGGAAACGACATTGTCTTTTGCAAAGACGCCATAGACTTCCGTCAGCCCGGCTTCGTCGAGGGCGAATTCCAGCACTCGTTTTGTCAGTTCGGATGCGAAACCCTGACCCCAGTAAGCTCTTTTTAGCTGGCAACCGATCTGCAGCCGCTGGCTGTTGCCGATAGGATTCAGGTTGACCGCGCCAACGAAGTCGCCCCGGTCTGCATCTATACCGGCGCCCCGTCCGACGACCAGACCCTCCCCCCGGTCAAAGCCTCCGCCTTTTAGCCAGACGGCCCAGTGATAGCCGGTTTTTAACCGGATCTGCTCCAGCTTCAGCAGCAGGAACCGCTGATATTCTTCGGGCGTCATCACCTCCAATCTACGGATATACCGAAAGGTATCGGGCTCTTGCGCCATGGCTGTCATCGCCGGAAGATCCTGCTCCTCCAGCAGGGTAAGTATCGTTCTTTCTGTCTGCATAGTTGATAAAATTTCACCCCGCTGCCCCCTCGCTCCCACCGCACCCCGGCGCCCCACTGTGCCCCCTCGCCCCCCTCGCACCCATCGCACCCCGGCGTCCTACCGCGCGGTGCCTAGTCCCGGTAATTCAACGCCGGCTTCCTGTCCCCCAGCAACGCCTGGTACCGATAGTCTCCCTTGTTTTTTGAAAACTCTTCTTTCGCCCGGACGATCAGCGCGGGATCCGTAAAGAGATCGATCGCCGTAAGCGCCATGGTTTTCGCAGCCACCATCATCCCCTTGGCGCCGATCTCCATGCCGCCACAAGCCGTGGCCTGCCAGCTGTGTGCAGGAGTGCCGGGTACCCAGGTAGCTGCCTGCAACCCTACTGTCGGTACAGTATAGCTGACATCGCCCACATCGGTCGATCCGCCACCGGCATCATTTTGCTCTTTCAGCGGTTGGACGATGGCCGCGGTTTCGATCGCCGGCACTTTATAGGTAAAGGAGGCCTGGATCTTTTGAGCAAATTCGGTTTCTGCTGCTGTATAGCTGACCCCGCCGACTTGCAGCAAATTCTGCTGCATGGCCGTGGCGAGTGTTTTGTTCAGCAGCAGATCATGTGTTCCGCCGATTACTTCATAGTCCACGGTAGTCTGGGTACCCATCGCTGCCCCCTTCGCCGCCGCGACCACCCAATCGAATATCCGTACGACCTCTTCTTTTTTTGGATGACGAACATAATAATAGACCTCCGCAAAATCGGGTACAACATTGGGCGCTTTCCCTCCATTGGTGATCACATAATGGATACGGGTCTCCTGGGGCACATGCTCGCGCATCATATTGACCATATAATCCATGGATTCTACGCCATCGAGCGCGGAACGACCCTTGTCCGGCGCCGCTGCCGCATGGGCTGCCAGCCCGTGGAAACGGAATTTGGCCGACTTATTGGCAAGAGCGCTGGTGAGGGTCACCGAATTGACATCCCCCGGATGCCAGTGGATCACCACATCGACGTCATTAAACAAACCGGCCCTTACCATATAGACCTTACCGCTGCCGCCTTCTTCTGCCGGACAGCCATACACGCGGATCGTGCCGCTGAGCTTTTTTTCAGCGATCAGCTGTTTTATTTCTATGCCCGCGGCCACCGAAGCCGTCCCGAATAAATTATGTCCGCAGCCATGACCGGCATTTTTCCCTTCTATCGGCGTCTTTTCCGGCACCGCCTGCTGCGCCAGACCCGGCAGGGCATCAAACTCCGCCAGAATACCGATAACGGGGCTGCCCGACCCATAGGTCGCCACAAAAGCGGTGGGAATGTCCGCTACCCCGGCTTTTACCGTAAAGCCATTATCGCTAAGCGTCTTTTGCAGCAACGCCGAGCTTTTCACTTCCTTGTACCCTACCTCCGCATATTCCCAGATCTGCAGGGCAATCTTTTTATAGTCCGCATACCGCGATTGGATCTCCGTCACGGCCTGCGATTTGAGGGCTGCGGTGTCGGTTACCGCACCCCGGGTTACCCCACCCCGCGTTGCCGTGGACCTGGTCAGGCCACCCTGCGTCGCGCCAGCCCCGGTCGCCAAAGGTTGCGCGGTCAGGACCTCTGACCCGGCGCAACACAAGCTCAAGCCGAGAGCAAATGCCGAAAAGAAAGATAAATTCATGATGCTGTAGTTGTTGGTTTATATTTTCTGGTTTTTCTGTTGCTATAGGAAACGACTAAGGGAATCAACAGAGCGGCATAACCGATATACCCCGGTTTGTCCGGGAATACAATGGGGACAAGAACCAATAGTAAAAACAGAGCGGACACCGCGACAGCGCTGTACTGCGCCCGCATGTAAATATATTTCTCTTCCGCTGCTTCGCCCCGGATCGACAGGCCGGGTTTTTTCCGGAACATGTATCTGCAGATCTGGAAATGAGCTATCGCGACGGCCGCTACATTAAACATATACAGGTTGAGCGGAAATATGAATCCCGTTTTTATATGGCCGAAAAGGCCGGCGGCAGTGAAGGGGAAGGTGACGACAAAAAAGAGGAAGCGAAGGTTCCGGTTGATTAGCCCCTGATCATAGGTCCTCAACAGCCGGAAAAGCCTCAAATGCTGGCTCCAGGCCCGCCCGATGTAGAAAAAGCTCAGGACAAAAACGATGAATTGCAAAATAGTGGGCCGGAATAGCCGATAGAGATCGACGCCTTTGAGGTTATCGGGAATCTCCGGCCACTTGATCTCGATCACCATCAGGGTGATGGCGATGGCGAAAACAGCGTCGCTGAAAAGGATCATCCTTTCCAGCTCGAATTCTTTTTCCAATTGAGAATGGGACTGCGTGTCGCCATGAGGATGTTTTTGGGCCATGCAATAAGATCCGAAGAAAGGCGGAACTAAGCAAATTTCAACAGCACTTTTTCCATTTCCGCCTTGATCCTGTCATTCGATAGATGCCCGATGCTGCCTTCATGCGTATGATGCAGCTGCCGATGGTAGTCGAAGTGAAAGGACCCCTTCTCGATTTCATTCCCCACCTGGCGATAGGCTTCGCGGAAGGGAATGCCCTGATTGACCAGCTGGTTGACGGCTTCTACACTAAAGAGGTATTTGTACTTTTCGTCTTCCAGTATCCCATCCCTGATCTGGATATTCGACAGCATCAGCCTCGTCATCTGAAGACAGGCCAGCCCTTCCTGGATGGCCGGAAAAAGAATTTCCTTGGTCAGCTGAAGATCCCGGTGATAGCCGGAAGGCAAATTATTGATCAGCAAGGTCAGCTCGTTTGGAGTAGACTGGATACGATTGCATTTGGCCCGGATCAGCTCGAACACATCCGGGTTTTTCTTATGTGGCATAATACTGCTGCCGGTAGTCAACTCCGGCGGAAAGGAAATAAAGCCAAAGTTTTGATTGATGTACAGACAACAGTCCATCGCCAGCCTGCTAAGCGTGGCAGCGACAGAAGCCAGCCCGGTCGCTACGATCTTTTCCGTCTTGCCGCGGCTCATCTGCGCATAAACGGAATTGTAATTCAGCGTCCGGAAATGCAGGAGCCGGGTGGTCATTTCCCGGTCCAGGGGAAAAGAAGAGCCATAGCCCGCACCGCTGCCCAGCGGATTCTTGTTGGCCACCTGGTAGGCGGCTGCCAGCAGCTCCAGGTCATCGACAAGGCTTTCCGCATAAGCGCCAAACCACAGCCCGAAAGAGGAAGGCATGGCGATCTGCAGATGCGTATAGCCGGGTAATAATCTGTCCTTGTATTTTTCGCTCAGGGCAATCAATTGATCGAACAGCAGGCCTGCTTCTTCCTTCAGCGCCAGCACCCGGGCCCGCAGATAAAGCTTGATGTCGACAGCCACCTGGTCATTACGGCTCCTGCCGCTGTGAATCTTCTTGCCGGCCTCGCCGATCCGCTGTGTCAGCAGTCCCTCCACCTGGGAATGAACATCTTCAACGTCCTTGTCGATCGTAAAGCTGCCTTCCCGGATTTCGGCCAGTATCTGCTGCAGCCCTTTTTGGATAAGAATAAGATCCTCCTGACCAAGCAGTCCGACCGACGCCAGCATCTCTGTATGCGCCAGACTGCCCAGCACATCGTATTCCGCCAGCAGCATATCGAAATCCTTGTCCCGTCCTACGGTAAACGTCTCGATCAGGGCGGAGGTAGCGGTGCCTTCCTTACTCCAAAGTTTGTTGACGCTCATAAGTGTAAAGTTATAGATAATCTTTCAGCGATGGATGGGTCCCGAGGATTGGCTCCAGCAACGCGATATAACCTTCGATGCCTTCCAGGATCTCGACCGGATAAATATATTCGTCGGCCATATGACTGCGCGCGGAATCGCCGGGACCTGTTTTGAGGGTAGGGAAGGGCATCAGCGCCTTGTCGGACGTCGTGGGGCTGCCATAGCAGGTCCTTCCCAGCCGCAACCCGGACTGCACGACCGGATGATCCAACGGGATGAAGGAGGATCGCATGCGCAGGCTCCTGGGCGTTACATCACAGGATACGGCCTCCCGGATAAGGCTTAACAGCTCGCCAAAGGTATACAGCTCGTTTACCCGGACATCCACCACAAATTGACATTGCGGCGGGACCACATTGTGCGCCTTGTTGTCGGTATCGATGACGGTCACGCTCATCTTTACGGGCCCCAGCAGGTCGGATACTTTCGGGGCATGGTAGCTGCGGAACCATTCTATAGCTGCAAGTGCTTTGTAGATGGCGTTCTCCCCTTCTTCCCTGGCGGCATGACCCGCTTTGCCATGGCTGACGCAATCCAGCACGAGCAAACCTTTTTCGGCTACCGCCAGCTGCATTTTTGTTGGTTCGCCCACGATCCCAAAGTCTATTTCGCCCAGCGCCGGCAGCAGCAACTCGATGCCGTTATGACCGGATATCTCTTCTTCCGCCGTGGCCGCCAGCACAAGATTATAGGCCAGGTTTTCCCGATCGGAATAGTAAAGCCAGGCAGCGATCAACGATACCAGGCAGCCACCGGCATCATTGCTGCCCAGACCGAATAATTTTTCCCCCTTTTCCAGCGGGTTGAAGGGATCGAGGGTATAAGCCTTATTGGGCCGGACGGTATCATGGTGTGAATTGAGCAGGATGGTAGGCCTGGCGTGGTCGAAGTGCCTGTTCCTCGCCCAGACATTGTTCTGCATCCGCCTTACGTCGACGCCCTTCCCGCGAAGGTGGCGCTCGATGAGGTCCGCCGTCTTATCTTCCTCCTTGCTGAAAGAGGGAGTGGCGATCAATTGCTTCAATAAGTCGATGGCTTCCGCCTGCAACAGCGCCAGCCCGCTATGGTTCATTTGCTTACTCATGCACGATGGTTGTCCCGGCCCGACCGGCCAGCAGCAGCGGCAGCTCTTCGGCCCGACCGATAATGACTTTTCCTACACCGCTGCGCAACGCAGCAAAGGCATTGTCCAGTTTGGGGATCATGCCCGCAAAAATTAATTTCCTGTCCTTCAGCTCCTGGTAATAGCCGGGACCGATCCGGCTGATGACGGAACTGTCATCCGTTGCATCCAGCAGCACGCCGCTCTTTTCAAAGGTATACACGAGGCTGATCTCAAAGGTAGAACTGAGGCCCCGGGCCAGTTCCTGGGCGATCGTGTCGGCGTTGGTGTTGAGCAGCTGTCCTTTTCCGTCATGCGTGATAGGCGAGAACACCAGCGTTTTTTCCAGCAGGAGGAGGCTGGTCAGCAGGCTTGTATTTACGGAGTCGACATCTCCTGCAAAGCCATAGTCTGTCGTGGCGTGGGTTCTCTTATGGGTCAGGATGGCATTGCCGTCAGCGCCGGACAGACCGATGGCGTCGCAGCGACGCGCCTGCAGTTGTGCAACGATGTTCTTATTGATGGTTCCGGCATATACCATGGTGACGATCTTCAGCGTCTCCGCATCGGTGATACGCCGGCCGTCCACGAGCTGCTGACGGATTCCCAGCCTCTCAGCTGTATTGGTGGCCAGCTTTCCGCCGCCATGCACCAGGATTTTTTTACCGGGGACGGCCGCAAAGGCATCCAGGAACGCAGCGAGCTTGTTCTCGTCGTCGATGATATTGCCGCCTATTTTGATAATGGACAGTTCCATGTCATTTGTCTTTTGTCCGCAGGATCTCCGCCAGCACCGCCTGCGCGGCCCACACCCGGTTCGAAGCTTCCGGGGTCACGATGCTCGACGGACCATCCAGGATCTCATCGCTCAGCTCCACATTCCGGCGAACCGGCAAACAATGCATGACCTTGGCCTGATTCGTCAGACGCAGCTTTTCATTGGTCATCATCCATTCGGGGTCATTGCAATAGATTTTGCCATAGTCCTTATAGGTGCTCCAGTTCTTGACATAAACGAAATCGGCGTCTTTCAGCGCTTCATCCTGGTTATGCGTGATCCTTGCTCCCTTTGTGAATTGTTCATCGAGCTCGTAATCTTCGGGATGCGTGATAACAAAGTCGGCTTTTCCCCAGGCATTGACCCATTGGGCGAAGCTGTTGCCTACACATTGCGGCAACGCTTTTACATGCGGCGCCCAGGTCAGCACGATCTTCGGGCGCTTGCCGCCCCCGGCCGCCGCCCCGCCCCCGGCGTACCCGCCGATTTGCCCGCCCCCGGCCAACCCGCCACCCCCGGCGTGACCTGCGGCTCCGGCCCCCCAGCCGAGCGCCTCGGTGATCGTGACAATATCCGTGAGACTCTGGAGCGGATGCAGGGTGGCGCTTTCCAGGCTCACCACCGGGATACCGGAATATCGGATGAATTGTTTGATATAAAGTTCGCTATAGTCGTCTTCCTTATTCTTTAAGGAAGGGAAGGTCCGGATACACAGGATGTCAAAATAATTGCCCATGATCGGGGCGGCATCTTTTACATGCTCGACCGTATTTCCGCTCATAATGGCCTCTTCCTCGAACTCCAGGGCCCAGCCTTCTTTGTCGACGTTAAAGACAATGGGCTCCGCGCCCAGGTTCTGCGCCGCTATCTGCGTTGAGAGACGGGTGCGCATGCTGGGGTTGAGGAACAACATCCCTACACGTTTGTGAGCGCCCAGGGTCTTGTCCTTTAGCGGATCGGCTTTATAGGCCAGTGCCGCACGGACCAAGCTGTCGATATCGGTCACATCGTGAGCGGAAATAAAATTTTTCATGTTATATCGTTTATTATTTCACCGCCGGCGCCGCACCTTCCATCGCGTGAATTTCTTCCTGTATCGCGTCCAGGAATTCGTCGGCATCTTTTTTCCGCAGTGCCAGCGAAGGCAGCAGCCGGATAGTATTTGGCTTGGCCTCACCGGTAAAGATGCGCTGGCCAAACAATAAATTTTTCCGGAGGTCCTTCAGGGAGTCGGGAAGATCGAAACCGATCATCAGCCCCTTGCCCCGGACACGTTTTAGTTGCGGGATCTTTTTCAATTCGCCGGCCAGATAGCTGCCCGTCTCGGCGG
>Ga0302326_10012034_pt1 | contig 18526 bp, 20 predicted proteins | sample Palsa_T0_3_FD_202264 | JGI IMG/M metagenome (GOLD analysis project Ga0302326, IMG submission 202264) | Peat permafrost microbial communities from Stordalen Mire near Abisko, Sweden - Palsa_T0_3 | ecosystem: Environmental > Terrestrial > Soil > Palsa > Peat permafrost | place: Sweden: Abisko...
CTCAAGGATTACCCCAGCGGCCGTTCCGCTTTCTCCCGCGGTAGCGGGTTCGTTCTGCGGCCCATCTCGGACAGACCGAAGGGAACCACCAGCCGGATCGGCCGCGTCGGGTAGGCCTGCGCCCTCGCGATGCCCGATAGGGCCGGGACAGCGGCAGCACCGGCTGCCAGATGCAGAAATTGGCGGCGCGGAAGTTTCATGAATGTGTCCCTCAGTGAAATTTGCTGATGAAAGTGCTCGCATCAATGTGCAAAACTATGCCGACTCGCGGAAGGGGCGGACGGCGGCTCTTGGCCCGAAGCCACTCGGCGACTACTGTTCGCCTTCACGCCGTTCGTCACCCTTCAGAAGTCCGGCTTCTCGGCTTTCGGGACGTCCGAGTCCTTGTTGTTGTAGTACTCGTGCGGATTTTCAGCACAGACGACTTCCGCCGTAACATCAGGTCTCGGCACATAGGTCAGGGTCGCGGTCCACGGGGTCGTGAAGACGCCCTCGTCCTCGATCGTCAGATGCAGTTGCAGGAACTTGCCCCGGTGGTTGCTGAAGACATCGCCCTGGAGCAGCCAATTCTCTTTCTTGTTCCTCTCGATGGCGTCCTTCACGTCGTCGTATTCACGCAGCCGATAGCGTTCGACGACGTGCAACGATTTTGTGTAGGGCGTGCCGAAAAGATCGATCATCGCGTAGGGCCGATCGGTCTTGACGCCAACCGTGTCGATCACGAGCGTGTCGCCCTCATAGTGACCGACCGAATCCCCGTACCAGGACGGAGTGAGCAGCTCGGGATGCCGCTCGTTCAGGCGCACGTGGCGCACGTCCGTGCTAGGGCCAGTGTAGATGAGCAGGACCCTGTCCGGCTGCTGAAGGATTCGCACCGTCCCCTGCTTATAGATAAACAGCATTGGCATAGGCCAACATTGGTTGGAAGGGTTCCCGTAGACGATGCCCGCGAGCGACATTTCGCCGAACTTCTTCACGACCTCCGCTGCCCAGGGCTGCAAGATCGGATTGGTATAGTCGCCGACCAGCTGGTCGTAGTCGCTAACGCCTTCCACGCCCGGAGGAAGAGGGGGAAGGGCCAACGTGCCCGTAGCAGGGTCGCCGGGATCCTGCGGCCAACGCGACTTGTTCGTCACTGGGCCGGGACCAGATGCCGGCGGCTCAAACCAGGGAAAGCCCGGGTGTATCCAGACGCGGGTAAAGTCCGGAATCGAGGTTGCCTCGTTCGCTTCGCCACTGGCCGGTCCGACCCCGGACGTCACCGTCTGCCCGAGGGCAGGCGTCGCAACCGCCGCTGCCAAAGCGATGAATAGAAGGAAATTCCGCTGCCTGCGCACGCCGACCTCCATCTCACTGGTCGTTTGAGAGTTCTCGCCGTCGCATCCTCGCTGCCTCGCTTTAGGTCTTGGAGGGAGAGTAGCGCGATCGTGGTTATAAGGAAACGGAGTTACACCGTGCGCCGGAGCGTCTGGTCCTGTTGCCGTCCCGCGACCCGAAAACAGGGTGCAGCGCACCAACGGCGTCGTCGACTCACAGAATGGGACTGTCGGAACATGGCAAGGGATGTCGCCGTGAAAAGGCACGCGACGGCGGCGCGCGCGCCGACGCGCTCACAGAAACCCATCGCCTGCATGATTGCGGAACGCCTTCGCCCGCCGGTCGTATCCCTTGAGCGTCTCGACCCCGCGGTGCCGCGTCACATACATGACCTTGAAGATGTCGGCGCCGTGCTCGAGGGCGGAGGTCACGAAGCCGGCGCGCAGCGAGTGCCCGGCGAACATCTTCGGATCGAAGCTCGCGGCCGCGGCGTAGCGCTTCACGATCTCGCCGATTGCGTCATTGGCTATTGGCCAGCCCCAACAGCGCGATAACCGCAGGCACCGCGCTGGGATAGGGGTTGAAGGGCATCAAGGGTGTTACCGTCGGGCGCGTGCGATACGGCTTCAGTTCAAATCATGTTGTCGGCCTCCGGCGACTCGGAGTCTGAAGCTACGCAGACCAAAGTCCGTCCGTCGAGCCTTTCTATCTCACCGAACCCGCAAAGCGAGGCAGTGTTGGTCAATTACAGATTAGAAGTAAGCCAACACATCGGCATGGCAACCTTCACTCCGAGCAAGTCTAGAGTCTGTTGACGAAAGTATGGTAAGTCAAGGCTTAAGTCGGAAAACCTGATCATTCAACGATCCGATGATCCAGGAGGAGTACATGCGCAAATATGCTTTGCTGGCGGCATCGGCCAGCGCCATCTTCGCAATGGGATTCGGCTTGCCCAATCGGGCCGGTGCGATGACGTTCACTATCCCGGCGGGCGTGCTGAGCGCGGCGGAGACCGTTGATATCGCGGAGCCCGAGCAGGTCCGCTGGTGCGGCTGGCGCGGCTGCGGGGGCGGTTATTGGGGACCTCGCCCCTATTATTACGGTTATAATCACCCGCGGCCCTATTATGGATATTATTACCCCGGCTATTCCCCGTATTGGGGCTGGCGGCGCTAGTGGGGGTAACCGATTAAGTTACCGCGCGTGGCGCTGATCGACAAGGAGCGCGATCGGCCGATTCGGATCGCGCTTCGTCCATGGGGCGGTATCGGCTCGCGGCCAAGTGATTCCAATCAGGCGAGTCCGATTAATTGCGTGTCAAAAAACGTGCTTTTTTCTCCGCCCGACTCCTCGGGGGATTGGCCCGCATCGTGCTTTGGACACTGCGCTTCGGCCGGCGTGCAAGGCCTCCCGGCAGCAAGCTGGCCTTGGCGTTGGTCCCGATCCCACTGCTTCCCGGGATCGGGGCCTTCGCTGCTCCGCACGTCCACCGCCCAGGCCGCTGAAAATTCCCGGAGCGCTACCGACCTGCCACCAGCTCAAACGGCACCACCCAGTCCTGCCGAACTTCGCCCACGCGACCGCAGTCGAAGCGCGCTTCAAGATGCTGATTGGCGCCGGATTAACCGCCGCGAAGCGGCTGGGCGGGGGCAAGGGCGAGGTCGTCAAGAGCTTCGACCCGGCGGCCGAAGAGACGCTGTTCATACCGCGGCTCGGCGGCGGATGATCTGGGCAGCACTTTGCACGCGCTGACGGCCGACGCGGTGGTCATGATTTTGATCATGGCAGGCGAACGGATGCGGGGTGAGGCCGAGAAAAAAAAGCTCTGACCCTTTTGCGCTCCTGGCTCTCCCCTGAGCAGGCCCAGCAGTATGATTTCAAAACCATTTCGAGGTCATCGGCTCCGATCGCCCTGGCCGCCCTGCTGGCCGCCTTGGTTGATTCTGATTCATGATCGTCTCCTTGAGATTTTCCTTCCCGGCATTTGGCCAACCGTCCGACAGCCGGTCCGTTCCTGCCGGTTCCATTGATGCGGAATCTTTGCGCGTGGTCACTGACGCGAGGCCGGGTCTCGCCATGGGCACGTTTGCCTGCTACGGCGGGATTTGTATGCGGTTCCTACCCGTTGGACCGGGAGAAGATTTCCGGCGACTCCAGCGCGCGGGAGAGCATCGACAGGCGGATACTGTCGGCTGAGGCGATGTCGACACCGGTCGCCACCACTGACACCCGAATTATACCGTCGAGACTTTCATCTAGGGTTGCGCCCACGATGATGTTGGCGTCGGCGTCGACCTCCTCGCGGATGCGGGTGGCGGCTTCGTCGACCTCGTGAAGGGTTAGGTCCTTGCCGCCGGTGATCGAAATCAGCACTCCACGGGCGCCGCGCATCGAAACGTCGTAGATGAGCGGATTGGCGATGGCCGCCTCGGCGGAGAGCAGCGCGCGCCTGTCGCCGGAGGCTTCGCCGGTTCCCATCATCGCGCTGCCCATTTCGCGCATGACGGCGCGGACATCGGCGAAGTCGAGATTGATGAGGCCTTCCTTCACCATCAGGTCGGTGATGCAGGCGACGCCAGAATGGAGCACCTGGTCGGCCATCGCGAAGGCGTCGATAAAGGTGGTCTTCTCGTTGGCCACCCGGAACAGGTTCTGGTTCGGGATGATGATCAGCGTATCGACGCTCTTCTGCAGCTCCATGACGCCGGCTTCGGCGAGTCGCATCCGGCGCTGGCCCTCGAAGTGGAACGGCTTGGTGACGACGCCGACGGTGAGGATACCGAGCTCACGAGCGACGCGCGCCACCACGGGCGAGGCGCCGGTTCCGGTGCCGCCGCCCATGCCGGCGGTGACGAACACCATGTGGGCGCCGGTGAGGTGATCGCGGATCTCGTCGATCACTTCTTCGGCGGCGGCGCGGCCGACATCGGGCTGAGAACCCGCGCCGAGACCTCCGGTCGCCGTCAAGCCCATCTGGATGATGCGTTCGACCCGCATCGTGGCCAGCGCCTGGGCATCGGTATTGGCGACGACGAAGTCGACGCCCTTGAGCCCGGCATCGATCATGTTGTTGACGGCGTTACCGCCCGCGCCACCTACACCGAAGACGGTGATCCGCGGCCTCAATCTGCTGATGTCGAGTTTCTTCGAGTTGATGCTCACGGCCTACCTCTTTATTGCGGCGACGGGATCGACCACCGAGTGGGCGGCGCGCCGCCGTCTCGACAAAACTCAACCTACGCAGACATCTTCGCCTTGATCGGCTCCGGCTCTGGCTCACGCAACAGGTAGCCCCGGCCCCACACGGTCTCAATGTAGTCCTTGCCATTCGACGCTTCGGCGAGCTTCCTGCGCACCTTGCACATAAAAACGTCGATGATCTTGATCTCCGGCTCGTCCATGCCCCCATAAAGCTGGCTCAGAAACATATCCTTGGTAATCGTCGTGCCCCTGCGCAGGCACAGGAGTTCCAGCATCTGGTACTCCTTGCGCGTCAGGTGCACGCGAACCTGGTTGATGTGGACCGTCTTCGCGTCGACATTGACGATGAGATCACCGGTCTGGACGACGGACTGGGCATGGCCCTGGGAACGGCGCACGATGGCGTGGACGCGAGCGATCAATTCGGCTTTGTGGAAGGGCTTGGTCATGTAGTCGTCGGCGCCATAACCGAGGCCCTTGACCTTGTCCTCAATACCGGTAGCGCCGGAGAGAATCAGAATCGGCGTGTCGACTTTGGATAGTCTCAGGGACCGTAGGACTTCGAAGCCTGACATGTCCGGCAGGTTCAGATCGAGGAGGATGATGTCGTAGTCATAAAGTTTGCCGAGATCGACACCCTCTTCCCCGAGGTCCGTCGTATAGACATTGAAGCTTTCGCTTTTGAGCATCAGCTCAATCGATTGCGCCATGGAACGATCGTCCTCAATCAATAAAACGCGCATGCCTGATCGCTTTCTCGCTGCGGGCGTCACGCTGCAGCGGCGGTCCGAAATTCACTTCAGGACAGAGTTTCTTAGCAACGCTAGTTGAGCATGGTTAAAGAAGGCTGAAAATCGAGTGAGCTGCAGTCCGCGGCGATGTCCCGGATACGCATTTCCGACCCGCTCCCGACGCAAAATTGAGACCTATCGCCACCACCCGGTCGTGCGCAGAGGGCTCCGCCTATTAAGCATGCCGACAACAATCCCGCCATCTTCGTCTGCGCAAATCCCGACATTAAGTGGCCATTAAGCCGGCCCAGCCCTACATCGAGTTGGGGCGCACAAGGGGGCTGGGATGGTGTACCGTGTTGTGATGGGTGACCGGCGCGGTCGGGTGACGGCAATGTCGGACGAGATCGCTGGACCGAACGAGGATTTGCAGCGACTGGCGAAGCGCACCTTCCTGGAGTTCCAGGCTCCCCACGGGGAGCCACATTTCAGCGGCCACGTCCTGGCTGGCGATCGCGAAGTCTGTATCTATTCGCGTCGGCATCTTATGATGGAAACCTGCTAGGCGGTTGAGCGCGATCGGTCGATGCCGTCACGGGACCGGCAGAATTGCGGGCAGGATTGGCCGGGCACGATGGTGGTCGTTCGGATCATGCTGCGCGAAGCCCGGGGCAAGGAGCGCGCTCCGCTGCAGTTCGGCGCAATCCTCGACGAGGCCAACAATTAGACGTCGCAACTTCGCATTCGGATGCCTGTGAACGCCTTTACCGAGGCCAATCCATCGGAGCGTAGGCCGGTACCAAGGTCAAAGTCGCCGAATCCATAGGCGATCGAACAGCCGTCGAAATTTGCCATGAGTTCGCGCCATCGGCGCGCTGCTGCTGTAGACGCTTGGCGTCCATGACAGCCTGGGGCGTTCACATTTCGTGACGACACGCGTAAACACGAACCATGGCAGAGAACCTTGAATTCGGACTGGATACATTTGGCGACACCACGATGGGATCCGACGGCCAACTGCTGTCGCATGCTCAAGTCATCCGCAACGTAATCGAGGAGGCGGTTCTCGCCGACCAGATCGGTGTGGACTGCTTCGGCGTTGGTGAGCACCATCGACCAGACTTCGCGGTTTCGTCACCTGAGATCGTGCTCGCCGCAATTGCGGGGCTTACCAAACGAATTTGCCTCGGCTCGGCCGTGACCGTGCTCAGCTCGGACGATCCGATTCGTGTTTTCGAGCGGTTCTCGACACTCAATGCGCTTTCCAACGGACGAGCAGAGGTGACCGTCGGGCGCGGCTCATTTACGGAGTCGTTTCCGCTCTTCGGGTACGACCTCTCGCAATACGAAGAGCTCTTCGAAGAAAAGCTTGATCTGTTTGCGACTCTGATCAGAAAGGATGCCGTGACGTGGCACGGCAAGACGCGTCCGCCCCTCACCAACCAACGTGTCTTTCCACCGATCGAAGGCGCCCCGCTGAAGACTTGGGTCGGGGTCGGAGGAAGCCCGGAATCCGTGGTCCGCGCCGCTCGCTACGACCTGCCATTGATGCTTGCCATAATCGGCGGCGATCCCAAGCGCTTCAGCCCCTATGTCGAGCTTTATCACCGCGCTCTGGAGCAGTTCGGCAGGCCGGTGCGGGCCATCGGTGTTCACTCGCCGGGTTATGTCGCGGACACCGATGAGCAAGCGCGCGAGGAACTGTGGCCACCCTACAAGCAGATGCGCGACAGGATCGGCGCCGAGCGCGGCTGGCCGCCGATGACAAAAGCGGAGTTTGAACGCGAGGCCGATCGCGGCTCGCTGTATTTAGGCTCGCCAGAAACGGTTGCGCGCAAAATTACCGCTACAGCCAACGCTCTCGGCCTCTCTCGATTCGATCTGAAATACAGCTCCGGGACATTATCGCATGAGAAAGTGATGCGCTGCATCGCACTGTACGGTAGCAAAGTCGTCCCGCTCGTACGTGATATGCTTGCTTGAGTCCGGTAACTATCGCCGTCAAGCCTTCGCTCACCAGGAGCGGCCTGCGTAGCAGGCGCAAATCCCGCGGTGAAATTTCGCCGGCGCATCAGCGAGTTCCGCTGCGGATCGATGCGCGGTGACCGAGAGCGCCATATTAGCGTTCTTCTCCACCAGCAGCACCGTCGTGCCCTGACGACGGATGTCGGCGATCACCCTGTGGACCTGCTGCACGATGATCGGCGCAAGGCCGAGCGGCGGTCCGTCAAGCATCAAGCAGCAGTAGCTTCGGCTTCGCCATCAACCCTCGCGCGATTGCCAGCATCTGTTGCGGGCCGCCTGAGAGCGTTCAGCCCAGCGCATTCGCGAACGGTTCCAGCTTCGCCCGAAACTCAGCCATTTCGACCGAGTCCCCAATCGACGTACCGAACCGCCCGAGCTGCGGCGTGCCGATGCGGCTCACGCGAGTTCCTCCGAGCATTGTGCCCGTTCCAGGGATCGTGATCACGCGCGAAGGCGCGCCCGCCTTCGACCGACGCGAGCCGAGTCCGCTGAGATGCGGGGTTTTGCGAGGCTGAAGGCGCGGGTATGTTGTCATTTGTTCAATACGGCACCTCTTGCTCGGGCGGCAGCTATTGCGCTACGCATCAACCTAAAATCAGCGATGCGGCGCCCGAGTCTCAAAATCGGGGCTAAGGCTGTCAGCGAGCGCGGCTAGGCCCGTCGCACCCCGCTTCGGCGGATTCGCAGGGTCGGCGAGAGGTCGGTCAACGAAACACCCAGTGTTTTCCCGTGCCACATTGGGCCTCGACCCCGCGTTCTGTAGGCTCTCGATCGCGATGGAGATGTGTTAATTTAGGGGCTCGCCGTCCACCCGATCTCCGGCCGGCCACAACCCACAGAACGGGAACACAGGGGAAACTCCATGGACAAGACCACTCACCTATCCATGCCGGCGGCACTGCTGGCGCTCGCGGTCGGCGGAACCGCGTGGGCGCAACAGGCGGCGCCGCAGTCGCCCAATATGAGCTTCTTCGTCGCCAGCTCAGGGTCCGGCAACGGCGGGGATCTCGGCGGCATAAACGGCGCGGACGCACGCTGCCAGACCCTCGGGGCGTCTGCCGGCGCCACGAGCAAGGTATGGCGTGCATATCTCAGCACCACCCCGACCCCAACTGTGCCCGAAGTCAATGCCCGCGACCGCATCGGCAAAGGCCCATGGCAGAACTTCAAGGGCGAGGTCATCGCGCAGAATGTCGATGACCTCCACGGCCCCGGCAACAAGCTCAACGGGCAGACCGCGCTCACCGAGCGCGGCGCCATGATCGCGGGCTTCGGCATGACGCCCAATTATCATGACGCGATTACGGGGTCGACGCCGGACGGCCACGCTTTCGGATCCAACCTCAACCTGACCTGCAACAACTACACAAGCGGCACATTCGGGAAGGCCATGCTGGGGCATATGGACCGGCGCGGCCCTGCCGACACCGATCAGATGCGGTCCTGGAACGCTTCGCATCAATCCCGCGATTGCAGCCAAGAGGGCCTGATCGCTACCGGCGGCAACGGACTGTTCTACTGTTTTGCGCGATAAGCTGATCGCGACCGACGCATCGCGGTCGCCGGTCGGCACGCGGCAAATCCAGACCCGAGGCCGCAAGCTCATCTCGACCTCGTCGCATCTTTGCGACGAGGTGTGACCTTGCGGCAACCAACGCAGGGGCGGACCCGTGTACGGTTTGCCCGCATGGTTCACACCGATTGAAGATCAGGTTATACGAGGCCCCGCTTCATGCGGGGCCTTTCTTTGGATGACCGCCGATCTTCGTCCGTAGCGACGAGGCGGCCCTCCGGACGGTGTGTTAATCGGCGTGGGGGCCGTCCCAGAGGTGAGGTCGAGCTTCTCTGCTGGCGCCCAGACGTAATACCAGATGTAATAGAAGCTGCAGACTGCTGGTCACTATCTTGTTGCGCCAACCGCGGCGGGACCGGCACAGCAAAGCCAATATCACCAAGCGGCGCGATCCAGGAAGCATGGCGTTGATCCGCACGGCTCACCCCTGTCGGTAGCTAATCAAGTTGTCCGGTTTTGGTAGCACATCATATGTCCGCTTCGGGTTTGGTTGGCACGACCGGATCGGAAGCGGTGGACGCTCCGGACGTGGCTTACGCGAGGTCAGGCTGTGGCCGATGATCATCAGCGGGTTCTTCGACAACAGACCGATCGGCTCGAAATCCCTGACGAGGTCGTATGGCAGGGGATAGATCGCGCCGTTCACCACATGGGTGTCCCACTGGCCGATGTCGATGGTGTAGCCGTCGGGCGCGGCACGGGCGACCCGGCCGACGCCGATGCTGCCCTGGGCGGCGCCGACATTCTCGATCACGATGGGCTGCCCCAGCGTCGGGCGCATCCGCTCGGCCATGATGCGCGCGATCACGTCGGTCGATCCGCCCGGCGGAAACGGCACGATCAACGTGATCGGCCGCGACGGATAGGTCTGCGCCGCCGCAGCGGCGATGCTCGCAAGGACAGTTTTTTCATGTCACGCGTCTCCACGCAGGCGATCGTTTTTGAGTTGAACGTGTCGCATGATCCCGGCCGAAGCTTCAATCGGCCTGGACCCCGCTCGCCTTGATCGGCGCGGCCCATTTCTCGATCTCGCTCGGAATGAACTCGGCGAGATATTCCGGCGTGCGCCGCTGCGGCGCCACCACCGAGACGCCGAGACTCTCGAAGCGCTCGCGCACCGCCGGCGTCTCTACAGCCTCGTTTGCGACTTCGGCGAGGCGGCGGACGATGGCGCCCGCGGTGCCCTTCGGAAACACCAGCGCGATCCATACACTGCAATCGAGGTCGAGGCCTTGTTCCCGCGCGGTGGGAAGGCCGGCGAGGACCGGCGGCCGATCCATGGCGAGCGTGGCGATCGCCTTCACCGTGCCGGCCTGGATCAGCGGATAGGCCGTCGAAATCTGTTCGCATGAAAAATCGATCCGGCCGGCGATCATGTCCTGCATGGCGGGCCCGGTGCCGCGATAAGGGACGTGCACCATGTGGGTGCCGATCAGCGAGTCGAGCAGGATGGCGCACACGTGGGAGCCGGAGCCGGCACCGGCGGAGGCATATTGCATATGATCCTGGTTGGCCCTGGCATAGGCGATGAATTCCCCGAGCGTGTCGGCGGGGAGGTCCTTGCGGGTGATCAGGATCCGCGCCGAGTCCGCAATCAGGGCCACCGGCTCGAAATCGGTTACGGCATCGTAAGGCGGCTTCTTATAGAAGGTCGGGATCTGGCCGAGCACGGCGAGGCCGCCGAGCAGCAAGGTGTAGCCGTCGGGCGCGGCCTTCGCCACCCGGTTCGCTCCGGTCATGCCGCCGGCGCCGCCGATATTCTCGACGACGACCTGCTGGTGCAGGAGCTCGCCCAGCCGCGCCGCCAAAATCCGCGCCTGGGAGTCGTTCGGTCCGCCGGCCGCATAGGGCACCACCATGGTCACCGGCCGCGCCGGCCAATCCTGCGCGTGAGCGATAGAAACGGTCGCGAGAATGGCGAAGGCGAGCGCGAGTGTCCTCATCCGAGCCGTCGTTTCCCTGTGCTGTCCCTTGGCGCCGGTGCCTGGCGCTTACCATACAGGGCTGGCGATGGCGCAGGAAGGCGAGCTTTGCTTGTGTCCGGAATCACAAAAGGCGAGTCGCGTGCGGTCCGCGGCACCCCCGCGCGCGGGGGAGGGAGTAGGCCCTTGGTTGACAACCCTGCAGCGCCGCCCATGATCGCCGGCATCCCGCGTGATCGCAAGGAATCGGAATGAGCATCAGGACGGTGGCGATCCTCGGCGCCGGACACGGCGGCTGCGCGGCAGCGGCCGATCTCGGCCGGCGCGGCTTCGAGGTGCGCCTCCATGCCCGCAGCGACGAGCGCCTCGCGCCGTTGCGCCGCCGCGGCGGCATCGAAGTGCGCGGCGTGCAGCAAGGACTGGTCCCCGTCGCGCTGATGACGACCGATCTCGCCGCCGCCGTGCGCGGCGCCGACCTGATCATGCTGGTGGTTCCGTCCGTCGCTCATGCGCCCTATGCGCGCGCCCTGGCGCCGCTGATCGACGGCAGCCAGCCGGTTTTCCTCAATCCCGGGCACACCGGCGGCGGGCTGCATTTCCTCCATGAGCTGCGCCGCGCCGGCTATCGCGGACCGCTGCGCAGCGGCGAGACGGTGACGCTGACGTACATCACCCGCATGGAGGGCGAGGCCACCGTCGCCATCTACAGCTACACCAGGCGGCTGCGCTTTGCCGCCCTGCCCGGCCGCCATGCCGCCGAGATGTTCGCGCTGGTCAAGCCGCTCTATCCGCAGATCGTCGCCGCGACCAGCGTGCTCGAGACCGGGCTCGGAAATCTCAATGCGGTTTTTCACCCGCCCGGCATGTTGATGAATGCGGGCTGGATCGAACGCACCGGCGGCGGCTTTCTGTTCTACCGCGAAGGCTTCACGCCGGCGGTCGGCCGCGTCACCGCCGCCGTCGACGCGGAGCGGCTGGCGGTGGCGAAGGCGCTCGGCATTCCCGCAATCGCGTTCCTCGACATCTTCTACGAGGCGGGGTTGACCACCGAAGCGGCGCGCGCGGCCGGAGACATCGCGCGCGCCTGCGAGGAGAGCGAGCCCAACCGGACCATCAAGGCGCCTGCGCGCCTCGACCATCGCTACATCCACGAGGACATCGGCTACGGCCTCGTCCCGATGGCGGCGCTCGGCCGGCTCGCGGGTGTCGCGACACCCGCCATGGACGCGCTGGTCCAGCTCGCTTCCCTCGCGCTCGGCATCGACTATGGGCGCGACGGCCTGACGCTGGAGCGGCTCGGCCTCGCCGGCAAATCGCCGGCCGAGCTCTTGAAGTTCGCGCAGCAGGGCGATGAGTGAGCGCGTGCCCCGGGCTACTCGCCCGCGGCGTAATTTCCCACGTTGTTGGCGGTGATGTTCGTGATTGGCCCGGGGTACGGGTCCGTCGGAGAACCGGCCGGGATTACGCTCACCGAAGGAAGACTCACGTTTGCGAATGGCCCGCCGGCCAGTCCGGACGTAATATTCTGCAATACAATTCTCTTGGTTTTCGGACCTACGAAGATGCTGTCCACCGAGCTGTCGGAAATCTGCACATTTCGCGTGTCCCCGGTAAGAGACACGATCGGAGCAGGCGGTATGACGGCGCCCGACACGGAGTTTATCGCGCTCATCCTGATATTGCTCGAGCCGTCGATGACGATGTCCTGACCATTGTCCTCGAAATCGATCCCAGTGACCGAGGAGGGCAGAAACGTCCCGTGAAATTGCAAGCCGATGCCGGTCACCCCTTCGATCGTGCCCCCGACGAGTTGCAGGCTGCCTTGGCCGTTTCCATCCTTGATGAAGATTCCGTTCGTGCCACCCTCCAGCACCGGCGCGATGAAGGTATTCGCGTTCGCGGAGATCCCGGTGGCGGCATAAGGCTCCGCATAGACCCAATACTGGTTCGGCGTCACGATCTGAGAAGCGGCGAAGAACAACTGGCTGAAATTCACTCCGCTGCGCAGGTCGACCACCGTGTTGAGCAGCGAGCCGTTGAGGTGCAGTCCATGATAGCTTCCCAGCATGCTGACGTTGTCGATGCGGTTACGATGGCTGTTGGTGAGATCGATGAGCGCGGTGCCGACTGACGTCGCGGCGGAGCCGAGAAACAGATTTTTGATCATGAGGGCGGCGGTGTTCGTAAGCCGCAGCAGCGTCTTGTCCGATTGCTGGAAAATCTGGCTGCCGAGGCCGTCCCCGACGATGGAAACGAGATTATTCTTGATGTCCAACGTGTCCGACACGACGCAATTGCCCGGCGGCACGAATACCACCCCACCGAACGGAGCGGCGGCGATCGCCGCCTTGAAGGCCGACGTGTCGTCATTGGTGCCGTTACACAGGGCGCCATAATCGCGGATGTTTGTCCGGCCGCTGTGGTCGTCGGCGGCGAACGTCGGTGCCGTGGCGGCGAGCAACAGCAGCACAGCTGACGAGAAAACGCGCATCGTATATTCCCCCCGGTTTCAAAAATCGAATTCAAACGGTGTTTGCGGCGTCTACACTCATCGCAACGCTCACAATATCAATTCGTCGAGCGGCGGATTGCCGGCCTTGTCTGCCGCACCACTCGGAGCACGGCCTCGGGACACTACCTCATCGTACCGAATTGGGGGCTTGTCGCACCCCCCATTTGGGAGGTGCGGCCAAAAAAAGTTGCATGCAAATCACAGTCTCATCTGAGGATCAGCTTGGTGAGCAGCGCCGACAATTCGCTCTGACGCGACACGCCGACCTTGGCAAAAACCCGCTTGATCGCCGTACGCGCCGTTTCCTCGGTGATGCCCAGCTTTTCGGCCGCCTGCCCCGGCCGCAGGCCGATGCCGACCAGCGCGGCGAGGCGCGCCTCCGCAAGGGTCAAACCGAGCGCGTCCCGCACGATGGCGGGATCCGGCGGATCGTCGGTGCGGGCATCGATCGCCAGCACCAGGGCCCGCGCACGGGTCAGGAACGCCTGCGCCGGCGTCCGGACGGCGCCGACCGGCAGAACATAGACCGTCAGCGGCCGCGGGCTGCTCGCCCGCTCGACCAGCATCGGCTTGGGGTCCGCGATCACGTCGCGCGGATCGCTCCGCAATACCCGGTCGGTCAGGCTTTCGATATCGCCGCGCGCGGCGGAGGGCGAAAACCGGAGCCGTTCATCGACGACGATCAGGCCGTCGCCGATCAGGCGATCGCCGGCCGGATTGGAGAACACGATGCGTCCGAGCGAGTCGAGCGCGAACACACCGATGCCGAGCCGGCCCAGCGCCTCGCGCAGCCCCAGATTGCCCAGTTCGGCGTTGAGGAGGCCGATGCTCAGCTTCAACGATTTCTCGGCATGGCGGCCGAGGCGCACCATGAGATCGATCTCCCGTTCGGAATATGGGTCCTTCTCGATGGCCCGTTGAACCGCGATGGAAGCATTGATCCGCGGATCCGGAGAGACGATTGCGGCGACGAAGTATTTCAGCCCGTGGCGGGCGAGCATCTTGTAGAAGGGATGATGTTCCATTTCCTCGGCGGAGACCACGTCGTGGTCGACGAGGCCTTCGCGGGCGAGATAATAGCCGCGCTCGAGGCCGCGCAGCGCCCGCAAGTCCTGGGTACCGAATTCTCTGACGTAGTCCTCTTGAAGCCGCGCAAGACTCGCGGACCCGACCGCCCCAAACCCGCCGTCGTCACGTTGGTAGACCAGGAACGCCCCGACATCTCCGAAGCAGTCTGCGATCGCCTGAAGCGCGATCGGCCAACGCGACGGGTCCGGGGCCGCATCGTAGATCGCTTCGACCGCTTTGGTGAAAAGGCTCTCCAAGGCATCGCTCCGCGAATGGATGCCGCCACCCGATCCTGGCAAAGCGCATGACCGCCCGCGCCACGATGCCGATGGCACTCGCAATCTGTCTGTCGATGTAAGGAATCAATACCAGCCGACGGCATGCCCGCTGCCGTTGTCGCCCCCGGGATTTCGGCGTGTCCCGCTGGCAGCTCTTTGTCAAAGCTACATTAATCGCGATCGGAAGTCGATATTGCGGTCTACCCGGCCAGGCCGCCCGTACGGAAAAGCGCCGCCTGCGGCCGCGAACCGGTGTCCAGCCGCCAGCAACGGAGTTTGTCGTTCACACTCCAATTCTGCGCCAGCTCTGATCCGGTGGAACACTTTGGCATCTCCGGCATTGGGTCACAGGTCTGTTGAGCGACACGGGCTACGAGGCTCGCGCCCGACGAAGACCGTTCCGGAGGAAATTCAATGGTACGTAACCTCTCGCTCATGCTCGCAGTCGCGGCAACGCTCGCGATCCCGGCCGAAGCAATGGCGGCACACGGCGGTGGCGCCCACGGCGGTGGCCGTGCCGGCGTTGGACATTCCATGGCCGGTCACGGCGGTCAGAACCGGTATGCCGGCGGCCATCGGTACGGTGGCTACAGGGGCTACGGGTATGGCGGCCCCGTATACGGCGGCTACGGATATGGCGGTTGCGTCGGGCTCCCGGTGCCGATCATCGGCTGTCTGTGAGACTCGCAGGCATTTCGAATACCGAGCAGTCATTCTGGCCCCGCCGGCTCACGCCGGCGGGGCGTTTCCTTACTCCTGATCCGGCTCCAAACGGGAATCTTCTTTGGAAATTGTCCCGCGCCCGACCACCTCACCCTAATTCTGCGCCAGCGCCCGCTTGTCGAGGAATTCGTTGACGTGGTGCAGCACGTGGTCGGCGACGATGGCGTGGCCTTCGGCGCTAGGGTGGAACGCGCCGCTGGTGAGGGCGGCATAGGGCGGCTGCAGGTCGTCGAACGGCGAGATGCCTTCACGGTGGGTGTTGCCGGCGAGGAAGGTGTCGTTCGGGCTGCGGGCGAGGCGCCAGTGATGGGCGTAAGGCAGCACCGCCGCCGGCGAATAGGGCAGGAAATTCCCGGCCGCCTGGGACATGCGGGGCATGCCCATGTTGATCTGGTCGGCCAGGACTTTCTGGGGATCGCGCGCGCACACCCCGCGCCTGGCGAACTCGGCGACGTGATCGGTGATCAGCTTGAAGCCGGTGCCGGTGCCGGTCGCGAGGCCGGCCGGGCAATTTGGATGCCGCGCGTCTGTGATGCATTCCAGCCGGCCCTGCAACTCGCGCACGAAGCCGGAGACCTCCTGGGCGCGATCGCGGCTGTAGCGGAGCTTTTGATGCACGTCGAGGCCTAGCGTCGGCAGCGAGCCGCAGACATTGCCGGTTTCGTCGAACTGGATCGGTTCATAGGCATTCTGCAGCACGCGGGAGGGATCGACGCCGAAACCGTCGCTCAGGGCATCCTTGACGGCCTTCATGCGGCGATCGAGCACGCGCAGGTAGACCTCCGAAACGGCCGGCGAAAACCGCAGCTCGTGACCGACCAGCCCGACGATCGGGGCTATGTCGCTCGCGCTTTCGGTCATGGCATAGGCGACCAGCGCACCGAACCCCACGTCGTTGCCGCCGACCGAGAGCAGCATGACGTCGATGGCGCGCTTGCGGTTTTCCGGCGGACACCATTGCTTGGTGAAGACCTGCTCGCTGATGCCGGTGCTGCCGGTGGTGTAGACAGGAAGGCGATAGGACGCCGCGCGGGTGCGCCCGGCCGGTCCATTGCGGCAGATCAGGTCGCTCAACTGGTCGAGCTGCGCGACCACGTGCTTCTGGCCGTTGGGTCCGCTGAATTGCTCGCGCGGGTCGCTTTGCGTGAACAGGCCTTCGACGATGTCGGCGCCGGAGCAGGCCAGGCTGACGAACGTCACCGCGCGGTGGCGGTTCTCGAGGGCGAGCCCGATGCTGACGCGGAACGGATAGCCGTATTGGGAGCGATGGCAGTCCGGGCTCAGCCATTGCGCCGCGCGGCGGTCGAATGCCTCTTGAAACTCCCGCGAGTTCGGCTGGAGGATGAGGCCTTTCTCCTCGTCCTCCATCAGGCGCTTGGGCAGCGCCTTCGGATTGACGAAATCGGAGCTGGAGGCGATGCCGTAGCTCGGTTCCTTGAGCGAGCGGGTGGCCACGCTGTCGCGCTGGAAATTGACGGGGTCGTAGACCATCTCGCGGGCCGGGCTGAAGGTCACGGGGCGGTCGGGATTGCTTTCGCCGGAGGCGAAGGAATCGCCCATGGCGACGACGAACAGGTCCTCGACCGTCACCTGCGGCTCGGCGAGCTCCGCGCCGCTGGGGAGTTGCACCTTGACCGATACGCCCGAGAAGGCATGGTTGAGCGAGAACGGCACCCGCCTGATCACCAGCTTGTCCTTGCAGGCTTGCTTGTGGGTTTCCGCCGGAGCGCCGGCCCGGTGCCCCTGCCATGTCCACGCGCAATCGCCGGGGCCGGCGGCAGCAAGCTGCTCGGGCGCGATGTGCATGACGACGGTGTGGGCGTCCGGCAGGATGTAGTCTTCCTTAGCCGTGCCCCAGGAATACTGGCGGTCGCAGGTGACCATGTAATGCCGCGGCCGCGCATTGCGGTCGTAGCAGTTGAATTCGACGGTCTGGGACGCCCAGCCGAGCCTGCTTTTCGCAAACCCGGCGCGCTGGGTCTCGATGCAGGAGGTCGGCGTCGAAGCGTCCTTGCAATCGGGATCGTTGAGGCGCCGCTCGACCTTCCACAGAATGTTGGACGGGAGCGGCTGGCCGGCGGGCCCGCGCACGGCGGCAAACGCCTTCTCGTGCATCTCGAAAGACGCGCTCCGCTTGAAGAAGCGGTACGGATTCTCGACCTCCCACAGGAGGCCGGCGGCATGGCTCACGGCGATGCCCGATCCGGATTGAAGTGCGACAAACAGGGTGGTGGTTACGAGTGCCCGCGCCCGCGTCCGCATCGCCATTCTCCCCGCGCCCCCGATGGCGCCCATGCTATGAATGAGTAACACGACTAGGGAACAAAGTTCATACTTTGCTAACTATGACTAACCCATTGGTCTAATTTACGAAAATAGCTTGATGCACGATATATCAGGCAATCGCGGCAAAAAAAGAGTTCCGCCCGCAGATTTCCACATCCGGTTCGCTTGGCCGCCGCGGCGTGCCCGGTTACGGGGCCCGGGCGACCGAGACTGGCGGCCTTGACGGGGGTCACAGCCGCGGGCCAGTGGTTTAAGACACCTCCATGAGACCACGCAGCGAGCCGATTCCCCCCGCCATCGATATGGCCCGCTTCGCCAGCGGCATCCGTGCCGGCGAGCGGGCGGTGCTGGCGCGTGCCATCACGCTCATCGAGTCCAAACGGCCGGACCATCAGCAGCAGGCCCGCCGGCTGGTCCAGGATCTGCTCCCGGATACCGGCAAGGCCATGCGCGTCGGCATCACTGGCGCCCCCGGGGTCGGCAAGTCGACCACCATCGACGCGCTCGGCACCTATCTCACCGGGCGCGGGCATGAGGTCGCCGTGCTCGCGGTCGATCCCTCCTCCGCACGCACCGGGGGATCGATCCTCGGCGACAAGACGCGGATGGCGCGGCTCGCCACCGACCCGAAGGCCTTCATCCGCCCCTCCCCCGCCGCCGGCACGCTGGGCGGCGTCGCCGCCAAGACCCGCGAGACCATGCTGCTGTGCGAGGCCGCGGGCTTCGATGTGATCCTGGTCGAGACGGTCGGCACCGGGCAGTCGGAAACCGCGGTGGCCGACATGACCGATTTCTTCCTCGCCCTGATGCTGCCAGGCGCCGGCGACGAATTGCAGGGCATCAAGAAAGGCCTGGTCGAACTCGCCGACATGATCGCGGTCAACAAGGCG
>Ga0302326_10012035_pt1 | contig 18525 bp, 17 predicted proteins | sample Palsa_T0_3_FD_202264 | JGI IMG/M metagenome (GOLD analysis project Ga0302326, IMG submission 202264) | Peat permafrost microbial communities from Stordalen Mire near Abisko, Sweden - Palsa_T0_3 | ecosystem: Environmental > Terrestrial > Soil > Palsa > Peat permafrost | place: Sweden: Abisko...
CCGCTGATCCTTCTGCTTGCTTGGCGCGGGGCCGGCTCGATGTCGCCAACACTGCTCTGCATCGCGCTGGGAGCTTTCGGTGGGATCGGCTGGGCGGGGGCGAACATTCCCAGTCCCCTCGAAGCGGCGCTGGAGGCCGATCGGCAATTGAAGTGGGGCGATCTGCTCGGCTCCGCCTGGCTTCTCCGCGCCATGCCTGACGACCCGTGGCGGCGCGTGGTGCTCATCGATGCCGATCGTCGATGCCGGGGTCTTCCTCTCTCGGCGATTTTCCTGCGACGATTGACTCCCGCCGCCTGGAGCGGGATCGCGCTGGCCCTGACCTTCACGCTCGCCGTCTCCGCATGGCTCGGTTCGCCGGCCGACTCCCTCGCCCGTGAGCCGCGGCCCTCAGCGGAGGCGAGTTCAGCACAACCTCAGGATCTTGGCCAACAACCGGTGCTCGCCCCGATCCCACTAGCCAACGCGCGCCTCTCCGCCGCGCCGCCCGAGGGTCAGGATCCCGCGTCGGACGGTGGATCTGTGTCCGCCCCCGATGGCGATGACCAAAACGCGCAGGCTGTTCGCGCTGGTTCCTCCGGCAAGGACGCCGCTCCAAGCGACGGACAGGGGGGTACGCTCGGCCGCTCCAAGCCGAAATCGCCCGCAGCGCAAGACGCCCACGCTGCCGCCACGCCCGGGAGTATTCCCGCGGCCAATGGCAGACCCGCTGGCGGCAACGCCCTGTCGGTTGGCGATGTTCGCGCCGGCGCAGGAAGCGTCGCAGGCACCGTCACTTTCTCGGGGAGACGAGGACCAATTAACGTTCCCTGGACCACCAGCGACTGGCCCCGTGAAGCGGAAGCGGCGCAGCGGGCCATCGCCGCGGGGACTGTGCCGCCCCCTTTTCGCGATTTGATCAGAGATTATTTTCAGCGCGATTGACGGCTTTTTCACCGGCACATCTGTTTTTTTGCCTCATGGAGCGGCAATTCCGCCGATTCTGAGCATGGTCTGAGCAACGATGCGCGAGAAAATGCTGCCTCCGGCTCACGCCGGGACTGGGCGAACCAGCGGCCGGCGATTACAATGACTTGCCGCGTCAGTCGTTCAGAGCTGCGACGCACGGGGTGTGGTTACGGTCCGGGGCGTCCGCGTCAAGTGATCGTTGATGCGCAATAGCGTCGGCGTCCGATTGAATAGTGGGTTTTTGCATGTCCAGCGGCTCTTTAGCCAATTCCCGCGGCGTTGTACCGCTTTCTCCGCCAGTCGACCTGTCGCGACAGTTCGTCTGTCCTTACTGCGGTTCGGTAAATGACGTTGCGGAAGGGAATTGCCCGCGCTGCACGATGGAGAACAGTCCAGCCGGTCGCAAGGCCACCAAGGCTCGTATCGGGCCGTGGTACGTTCTGCAAAAGCGCAATCCCGCTGCGCCGGGAATGAGATACGAGACTCTCCTTTCTTTCGTGCAACGCGGGCGCGTCAAGGCGCACTCGATCGTTCGGGGGCCGACTACGCACCAGCTCTGGCGATTTGCCGCGCAAGTGCGCGGGCTCAGCCGCGAGTTTGGCCTCTGCTACAGTTGTGGAAGCGAGCTGGCGACGGCTGATACGGTCTGTCCGCGGTGCAATCGCCCGCAGTCACTGCCGGCGCAGCCGGATGTCTTTCTCGAAGGAGCAGACAGTGAGCCGGACCCCGTGGTCTATCGGGAGGTGCCGGCGACCGCCGCAGCCACGGATGAGTCGTCCCCCAATCCTGCACAAACGCCCGTGGAGGAAGCGGTCGCAGTCCCAGCCGAAAATAAAGCTTCCCCGGCTGCCGTCGCCCCAGAGGCTGGGGAATCTCCCTCCGAGCAAGCGGTCGCAGAACCTCCCGCCGAGGACGATCGCGACATGATTATTCCCTCGCTGCCGGAAGAGGGGCCTGCCCCGCCGCAGCGTCCGAGCAGCGTTCACGAGCGACTCGCCCAGGCCCGTCGCCAGTTCGCGCTCGATCCGATTCCGCACGACTCTCAGGACCCCGAGGACAGCGCGTTTGACGATGGTCCGCCGCGTCCCCCGCGCCAAATCGGACCCGCGTTCCTGCCGGGACCTCGGCCGCCAGACCCGCCTCGAGGAAAACGAAGGTGGCTTGAAGGCGCGCTGTTTGTGGTGGTTATCCTCGCGGCGATGGGATCAGGATGGCTGTATCTCGATCCGCACATGCAGAACGTCGTCCAGAAATGGGTCGGTGCTCAACTCAGCACCGTGGGCGTACACGTTCAGCCCAGTTTGCCCGAGCCGACAATACCCCCCGTCGGCGGCAATCCGGTTCAACCATCGCCGATCGCCCAGCTGCCGGCGGACAGCCGTCTATCCTCACCGCAAGTGGCCATTCCTCCACCGCCTCTGTTCGCGCCTGCCTCACATCAGCCTGCCGTGATCGCACCGGTGGTGAGCTCCACTCCCGGCCCTCCGAGCACACCAGTCCAGCAAGCTCCGCCGCCGCCGGTGGTTGCCGACTCGCCGCATGAGTCGCCCGAAGTGCCGGCAGTTCATCTGCCACCGGCGCCCGCGCCGGTCGAGGATGCGCCATCCGATGCAACTGCTGCCGGATCGGATGCAACTGAAGACGATCCGTTTGCCAAGGCGCGCACCTTGCGGCGCCGGGGCATCGACGCCGAAAACAGCGGCGATTATGCGACTGCGGTGTCACTATTCGAGCAGATCAAGGATCTACCGCGCGAAGCGTGGCCCGGCGATTTGGAACTGCGCCTCAGAGCCGCCAAGGCCAATGCCGAGGGACAGCCGCGTCGGTGAGTTCCAGGATTTAGGGTTCAGGGTTCAGGGTTCAGGAAAAACCGTGTCGTCGCGTTGGTCGCTGCTTAGCCGCGACGCGCAGCGGAGCGTGTCCAGCGGCGTTTTTCGCCGATTTGTCACCGTCCGTCAGGACGCGCTGTCAGACTCGCCCCCCTTCGGGGGGCCGCTAAAAGGGCATATGAAATGGCTCTTAACTTGAGCCGCGCTGTGCTCTTTCGCCCTTCCTGAACCCTGAACCCTCCTACGGCTGCGTCGTCGCCGGCGCGTCGTCAAATTCGACGTGTTTGACGTATACCAGCTCATCCAGCGATTGGCCCAAGTCACCCTTATCTCGTTTGTGCAGGGCGTAAGTGACGCTCCCATCGCGCATGACCAAGTAGAGCGGCTCCACGACCGCGCCGGTAATCGTCTTTCCGTTCTTGAGCGTGATCTGATATTCCGTGTCGCGGGCGGGGTAGGTCTTGCCGCTGTACTCCTTGATGTCGCTGCCGCTCTCTTTGAAATGCCATTCCTTCTCCTGCCGCTCCCAGACGACCTGCGCATCGATCGATTGGACCAACGCAAACGGCACGTCCCTGTACGCCTTCTGCTCCTCCACCCAAATTCGCATCGGCTTGCGCGCGGTATGTGCCAGCAGTCCATGAATCTTTTCTCCGTTGCTGAGCAGCATCATCCCCTGGCGGGCGCCCTCCGGCCGGGTGGAGTCGAAAGGTGACGCGGGCTGGGAAGCTGGTGCGTCCGCCTGATTGCCCGGCTGGGTTGCCGGCGCACCGCGCGATTGGGACAACAGAAAATCCAGGTCGCTCTGCGCGGGCTGCGTGGTGCTGTTGTCTGCCTGCGTCGCGGCGGCCGCGGTAGTCGCGGCCAACAGCGCGCAGATCACGTCCGTGCAAAGGCGCCGCTTCGGCACGACGCGGCGCGCTTCATGCCCCGTCATCGAAAATCGTGTGAGTGGCATTCCGTCGTCTCCCTCGCCAGAGTATACCCCGATGCTCTCCGCCCGGCTCGCCAGCGCCGTCGAATCCGTCCCGTCCGGCGGTTGGGCCGTGGCCGTAAGCGGCGGGGCGGACAGCGTGGCGCTGCTCGCGCTGCTCCGCTCCCGCGGCGATCTGCGACTCCACGTGGTTCACCTCGATCATCAAACTCGCGGCCAGCAAAGTACCGACGACGCCGCGTTCGTCGCCGATATTGCCTCTCGGTGGCACCTCGATTGTTCTCTGGCCACGCGTGAGCAGATCGAGCCAACTCTCGGCCAGCCTCCCAAAAACCCGTCCGCTCGATTTCGAGCGATGCGGCTGGCGCTCTTCGGGCAGGTGGTGCGCGATCACCGCCTCGCTGGCGTGGTCGTCGCGCACCATGCCGACGACCAGGCGGAAACCATTCTCCATCGCCTTCTGCGCGGTAGCGGGTATGAAGGCCTCTGCGGTATGGCGCGCAACACGCACCTGGGCGAACTGCGAATGTTTCGGCCGATGCTCGGCGTGCCGCGCGCCCAGCTGCGCGCGTTTCTCGGTTCTATTGGACAAAACTGGCGGGAAGATCCGAGTAACGCCAGCGACAAATACCTGCGAAACCGCCTGCGCCGGTTTCTTGCCGCGCATCCGCCCCTGACGGACGATTTGCTCACGCTGGGCCAAACGTGCCGGCGCTTGCGGCGGTGGACCCGCGCCACCGCCCCGCGCCTGGAGGAATCTTTCTCTGTTGGCCGCTTGGCGGATCTTCCGAATTTGCTGGCGCGCGAGTCAGCCCGCGGCTGGCTCATCGAGCGCGGCGTTTCCCCCGCCGACATCACACCGCACGCGCTGGATCAGCTGATCGCGATGGCTGCCGACGCCGCGTCTCCTGCCCGGGCCGACTTCCCCGGTTCGTTGCTGGTTCGCCGCCGCCGCGGGGTTCTCTTCACCGATCCGCCGGACCCCCTTTAACGTCAACAACGTCCGTTGCAATCCGCCCCGAACCGAACCAAGATCGTGAACCGATGGCGTCCGTTCCCCTCGACCCGCAGACGCTTCTCTCCGCCTACGCCCAGGGGCTTTTCCCCATGGGCGACAAGAACGGCAGGATCCAATACTTCACCGCCGACCCGCGCGGCGTCCTTCCGCTCGAATCTTTCCACGTTCCCAAAACGCTCGCCCAGTTCATGCGAAAGGATCCGCCGGTCTACGAGCTGCGGATCAACTACGATTTCCGCGGCACCATGCGTCGCTGCATGGAGACGCCGCGACGAGGCGGATGGATCAACGAAAAACTGATCGACGCCTACAGCCGGCTGCACGAGATCGGCTTCGCCCACAGCGTCGAGACCTGGTTTAACGGCGAGCCCGCCGGCGGCCTCTACGGCGTGAGTCTCGGTGCCGCATTCTTCGGCGAAAGCATGTTTCATCACCGCCGCGACGCGAGCAAAGTCGCCCTCGTTCATCTGGTCAATCGTCTGCGCGAGCGTGGCTACGAACTGCTGGACACGCAAGCCACCACCACGCATCTGGAGCGCTTCGGCGCCATTGCCATTCCCGCTAAGCAATATGTCGCGCTGCTCGCTCGCGCCCTGCAACGCCAATGCGACTTCGCGTAGTGAAAGGGGGTCAGGTTGTCAGGGCTCGGGCGGTGGCCCCCAGACGCGGCCCGGCAAATTGTTCGCCATTCTTTCCCCTGTTTTGTAATCTGTGCACACCAGTTTCAGCAGGGAGGTGATTATGCTCGGTTTCTTGCGGAAGCGAACTCCGTCGACGCCCGAAGCATCGCTCAATGACATCGAACTCCATCTGCGGGAGATTCCTGGTGCTCTCTCGACGGCCGACGCAATCCCACGTATCGATTGGACCAAAGTCCGTGAGGCGATCGTGCCGCATGCGAATCATGCCGCGATCAATCAGTTATGGACGGAGTTGGCGGCGCAGTGGTTGGGCATCCTTGCAGTTCACCTAGCGGGCTCTTACGAAATCTACGAAGGGAGCCACCTGTTGCTTCTGTGTGCCAGACCGGTTGGTGAGTCGAAGCGACTCCTTCGACTCGCCGATGATGCCTACGACCGTCTCGCAAGAATGATTAATCCGAACCCGGGATCGGGCTGCCCCGGCAAACGTGCCATCATCATCCTGGACAAAACGTCCCTCTACTACGATTACATCTCGTACTTTTATGCTGATAGTGACCGGGCCTACGGTGCCAGCGTTGGGATGCATACCTCGCGAGGTTACGGCCACATCGTCCTCAACGGTAACTCCAAGTCAATGCTGCAAACACTTGTGCACGAGCTTGCCCATGCGTTAGTTGCTGATCGTCCGCTTCCGGTCTGGTTGAATGAGGGTCTAGCTCAGTTCGTTGAAGACATGGTTCCGGGATACCGTGCGCCTTTCATCAATGCCCGCGATGTACGGCTGCATCGGCGATACTGGTCATGGTTTGGTACCGCGCACTTCTGGACCGGTGCCGGCTTCAAGGGAGCGGCATCTCAGCGACTCAGTTATCAGCTGGCTGAAATTCTGTTCCGTAACCTCGTGACCGACCGCGATCGTCGCCGATCCGTGTCAACGTTTCTCGCAACCGCCCACCGAGAAGACGCCGGGGCGAAGGCTTGTCGAGAAGCCTTCGGCTGTCAGCTTCCAACTCTCGTTGAAGAATTCTTGGGGCCGGGGTCGTGGGGACCAATTGATAACCCTGAACCCTGACACCCTGAACCCTTCTCTACTCCTCCGCTTCTTCGATCGTGACCGTCAGCCCTTTGGATTGAAATTGATCTTGGTAGAGTTCCGCCCGTTCCTTGTGCGTCACGAGGAGCAAAGCAACCTTCTGCTGGTGCGCCTCCAGCGTCCGTTGAACCGCCTCCTCCTGCTTCAACGGCGTGAGCTCGATGATCGTCAAGATGACGAACCCGATATCGTTCTTGTCGTCGTTGTGCAACAACACCTTCCACGGCGGCAGCATTTTCGGCGGCTTGGGCTTCGGGACCGATCGCTTCTTGGGCTTCGCAGTCGCAGTGCCGCCGCCTTCAGACGGGGGAGAGGTTTGAGGTTCGTCAGGCACGAAACCATTATAGGGGTGCGCGGGTGCCTCGCTCAACGAAGAAATGATTCGGGTGATTGGTGATTGGAACGTGACAAGAGCCGCAGGAGCGGATCCGCGCGGTTCCCGTCACGTTCCACGTTCCAATCACCAGCACCTCGTCACGTTCCACGTTCCAATCACGGGATGTACATTTCCCCCATGCCAACACGTCTGCTGATCGGGGCAATGAGCGGAACCAGCGCGGATGGTGTTGATGTGGCTCTGGTGGAGATCGCCGGGCATGGACTGTCAATGGGCTGCGCTCTGCGTCAGCATTTGCAGCGGCCATACCCACAGGAGCTGCGCAAGCAAATCTTTGCGGTTCGCGACACTGGCGAGGTTGCACTGCCGGCGCTAGGCCGGCTCGCCCGCGATATCTCGGAAGTTTACGCTGAGGCAGTCAACGCGCTGTTTTTTGCGACGGGAGTTTCGCCGGCGGATATTCAAGCCGTCGCCGCGCACGGGCAAACGCTGTTTCACGCCCCGCCGGACACGATCCAATGGCTCGATCCGTCGCTGCTCGCGGCTCAAACCCGCTGTAGGGTGGTGAGCGATTTCCGCCGCGCCGATTGCGCCGCCGGCGGCCAGGGCGCGCCGCTGGTGCCGTTCGCGGACTACATCCTCTTTCGCGATCCGAATCACTCGCGGGCCTTGCTGAATCTCGGCGGCATCGCCAATCTCACTTTCCTCGGAGCCGGCGAAGAGATCGATCGGCTGATCGCATTCGACACCGGACCGGCGAATTGCATCAGCGACCATCTGATGCGGACCCGCGATCCCGGCGGCCCCGGCTTCGACTCGGCCGGCAAACTCGCGGCGGCCGGGAAGCCGATCGAGCGCGTGGTGGAGCGCGTTTTGGAAGATGCGTGGTTCACCCGCAAGCCGCCCAAGTCGACCGACAGCCCGGGCATGATCCGGCTATTCGAGCACACTCTGAAGGAGACCGGCGCCGGCGGCGCTGTGCTGAGCGATTTGCTCGCCACCGGTTGTGCGATCGCGGCCCGGGCCATTCGTGACGCCATCACGCGCTGGGTGCCGGGAAATATCGATGAGTTGATCGTCAGCGGCGGAGGAACCGGCAACAAAACGCTGATGCAACTGCTCGACGGCATCGCCGCCCGAGCGATGACCAGCGACACGTTAGGCGTCCCATCGAACGCCAAGGAGGCGATCGCTTTCGCGCTGCTCGGAGCCGCGACGCTCGACGGGATTCCCGCCAACGTGCCGGCGGCGACCGGCGCGCGGTCGGCGGTGGTGTTGGGTTCGATCACGCCCGGCCTGGTTGCAATCCACCTGCGGGAGACGCAGGAGACGCCGTGAGCGCCGGCGCTGTTAGAGGTCTGCGCAAAGCGAACCGCCTTCGCCACCTCGGCCTAATCCTGGTCCGTCCGCCGCTTCTCTAGGAACACTCCCGCGTCCACTCCAAAATGTGCCGACAATTTCGCCATGTGCATCTTGCTGATGCCGCGTTTCCCGTGGAGGATTTCGGACGCGGCACCCTTGCTGCCGAGCAAGTCGCCTAGCTCGCGGCTGGACATGCCGCGGTGTTCCATGAGCGCCTTCAGTATCTCGACCGGACCAATTCCCTCGACTGGATCCGGCTCGTGCTCGTCATCGTATGCCTCAATGAAGACGGTCAGCGCGTCGAGGTAGTCCGCCTCCCCCGGCGTGAGGTCTTCGCGCACCGCCAATAGGTCGACCAGCGCCGCTGCCTTGGCGTAGTCAGCCGCCGTGCCGATCGACCGAAGCGGGAAGAGGGTCACGAGCTTCAAGTAATCCGCAGCTGCGCCGCCACCACCCCGGCGGTGCTTGAGAGAAATCGTGCTCATAGCTGGCCTTTCCAGTGCCCCTTGTCATATTCCGCGTGCGTCAGCAACCGCAGAAGATAAACGCGTTTGCGGTTGTAATGGATGGCGGCGATCAGTCGGTAATTGTTGCCACGAATGTTGATTACCGTCACGAGCTTGTGGCTGCTGACCACCACGCCATCTGCAGTGGGAAAGTCACCCCGAAGCTCGGCGATGCTGTTCCACCGCGCCCTCTTGGCCACCGCATACCAGGCACCGAGCGACGTCCTTGCATCCGGGAACTGGAAACCCCACTCGCGGAGTCTCCGCCGGGTGATAATATGCACGGTTCACATTTTAGGAACTGGCGGAAGAGCTGTCAAACAGCCGGCGAAGAACGGCAAGCATGCGGCTACCACGGGGGTGGAGGCGGTGTGCTGCGGAGAATTTCGCTGGCTCACCTCCGCTACTAAAACGGCGGCGGTTCGCCTTTTTTCCACCAGTCGGCGGAGTCGCGGCGGGGTTTGTTGGGGTCTTCGTCGAGGGTGTCGCCGGGGAGGAAAGGACGCTCGTCGTCGGGATCTTGGTCGAGGGATTGGCCGCGGACCATCGAGGCGAGGGAGATCGCGAAGATCGGGCTGATCGAGCGGAGCAGCGTCTGGTCTTCGCTGGTGAAGGGGGTGCGGGCGTCGCGGAAGAAGATGATCGCGGCGAGGGATTCGCCGAGATAGGTGCAGTTGACCGCAAGCAGATCGTGGCCGGCGAGCAGCTTGAGCTCCTGCGGGGTGAAGCGGGAGGCGAGGTTTTGCAGGCGCGTGTGCAGCAGGCCGTCGCGGAACGTCATCGGCAGAATGACCCGCTTGAGCGCATCTGTCAGAGTGCGCTCGCCGGCGACGGTATATTTCATGTACGCGCCAAGCTGGAAGTCGCCATTCTCGGCGGCGAGCCAGATCGCGACGTTGGAGTAGCCGACCTGGCGCATCAGCCAGTCCATGGCATGGCAGAGGAGCTGCTCGAGATCGTGGGCTCCATCCATGTATTTGCGGAAGCCTTCCTGGTTGCGGACGCCGTCGAGCTGTTTGGAGAGTTCACCGTAGGCGGTGACCAGATCGTTGCAGAGAAGGTCCACCTTCTTGCTGATGACCCGGCGGGCCTCGCCGAGGCGGCGGACGGCGACCTTGAGGCGGTCCAGGCGTTTCTCGCGGCGTGCGTCCTTTGCCTGCCGATCCAGGGCTCGGCGGAGGCGTTCGGTGATCTGCTCGTAGTTGAACGGCTTGGGCAGAAAATCGACGGCCCCATGCCGCATCGCGTCGATTGCGCCGTCGATACTGGGAGATCCGGTCATGATGACGGCGGAGGCGCTGGGCTGATGGAGGTGAAGCGTTTCCAGCAGTGACGTGCCGTCTCCGTCGGGAAGATGGACGTCGGCAATCATCAGCTCGATCGTCTGGGTTTCGAGAATGTGGCGGGCCTCCCCGACGTTGGCCGCGCGCAGCACGATGCAGTGGAAGCTGCGATGGGCCATGTCTTCGACGAGTTCGAGCAGTGCCGGCTCGTCATCCACGAGCAGAATGCGGGCGGGCTCGATCGTCTCGGATTGGGTCGTCATTGGCGCCGGCGCCATGCAAATTACTCCAGTGGCGGCATTCCATGCCGGCACATCTAAAAGTTTTCCGCTTTGCGCTGCGGTGCCGGAGCGTCGGAGACGCCGGCGTGAGCCGCGGCAAGCAACACGACAATTCTCGTTCCCTGGCCTGGCCGGCTTTCGAGGCGGATGGATCCGCCGCTGGCTTCGATCCAGCGCAGCGCCTTGGCGAGGCCCAGCCCGCGGCGTCGGCCGGCGGGTTTGTTGCTGAAGAACGGATCGAACGCGTGCTTGACGGTGTTCTCATCCATTCCGCAGCCGTCGTCGCTGATCGTCACCACCACGCGGTTCGAGAACGGGTCGAATCCCGCATGCACTCCGATGTGGCCTTTCTTGGGGTCCGTCGCATGGATTGCGTTTTCGAGCACCTCGCACAACGCGGCGGCCACCTGCTTCACATCCAGCAGGACTGTCGGGGCTTCCCCGATCGTCAGCTCAATGGACCTATCGGCCGGATCGTTCTGCATCTTGGCTTCATGGAGTGCGCGCTCCAAAACATCGGCAATTTCTGCCGGTTCGGCACGCGGCGCCTCGGGGCGGGCAAAGTCCATCAATTCGGTGATGATGGCGCTGAGCCGATGAGCCTGCTCGTGAATCAGGTGTGCGGCGGCCTTGAATTTCGGATCCGTGATCTGCGTTGCAAGAAGCTGGGAGCGGCCGCTGATCACCGCCAGCGGATTGTTCATCTCATGCGCCGCCCCTGCCGCCATTTCTCCGACGCTGATCATCGTTCGGCTGCGGAGAATCTCCGCTTGTGCGGATTGAAGCTGCCGGTTGGCCTCGGCCAGTTGTTCCGCCAGGGCCCGCGATTCCTCTCGCACCTGGGCGGTTCGCAGCGCCAGCGCCCAGCCGTTGGCGATGGTGCACAGTTCCTTGACTTGCGTGCCGAGACGGCTCGCCTCGCCGTCGGGAGCGCCCCACATGACGCCGCCGATGCAGAGGTTGTCTGCTTGCAGGCAGATCCAGTATCGCCGTTCGTGCGGGAGGCGCGGGGAGACGACGGCGGAGAGCCATTCCAGATCATTGCCGACGGCCATCACCGGTCCATCGCCGGTGGGGGGCTTGGGTAGGCGGGCGCCGCCGGTCTCTCCGGCTGATTTGGGCGCGGCGGGAAGATCGACGAGGGACGTGTCGAACACCCCGCCGGCTTCATCACATATCAGTACTTCCGCGTAGTCCTGCGAAGAGGGGATCGAAAACGCCGCGGCACAACTCGCGCCCAACACGTTCACGGCCGCTTGCGCGATTGCGCGCAAGACCGTGGCCGATTCCGCATCGGGGAGCAACTCGCCCTGAAATCCACTCAGGGCATCGAAGAAACGCGCCCGCACGGCCAGCCGTTTGTTTTTTGCCTCCAGTTGTCCCGCGGCACGACCCAGCTCCTTGTTCGCCTCGGCCAGCGCCTTTTGATACAGCTCGGCCGAGCTGACTTTTCCCAGGCCCATCGCCTGGGCTCGCGGCTCGATGTGCTCCACAAGCTGGCGCAGTACGCGCTGCACGTCGCTCTCGGAAACACCGGCGGCGTCCAGCAACTCTTGGCGCGGCCGGGAGAAGCCATAGTTGCCGCTGTATCCGAGGTGTTGTTCGCGCACCAGATCATCGGCGAGGGCGACGAGGCTGACGATGCGCGGCTGCTGGACGGTGGCGGGGAGCGCGCGCGGGAGTTGGCCGTGGAGCCAGGCGCAGTCGCGGATCACGGCGGGAAGATGCCAGCGTTCCGCCAGCCGCTTGCCCACGATCATGTGATCCAGCCCAATGACGCTCCGCTCGACGTCGGCGATGTTGCCGCGAAGCATGTCAGCGGCTTCGATCACGCGGCTGTAGCTTTTGGGGAGCATGGCATCAAGAGCGATCTTGCCCAGGTCATGGAGCAACCCACAGATAAAGGCGGTAGATCCCGTCTCCCGGTCGGCGGGTGTGGATTGTGGTCCGCTGGTCGCCAACAGCTCGGCGCAGCAGGCGACGGCGATGCAATGCTTCCAGAATTCCTGACGGTTAAACGGCGCGCCCGAATCGTTGCCGGTTGCGTGGAACGTTTCAAACACCGAGAGCGCCAGGACAGCGTTGCGAACGGTTTCGAATCCGAGGAGAACGACTGCCCGCTCGACGCTGGTGATGTTCCTCGGCGCTGCAGCGTCTGCACGGTGAAGGAGTTTGAGGATGCGGGCGGCAAGGGAGGGATCGGCCCCGATGAGCCGGGCGACCTCCTCCGCCGACGTGCTGTCGTTAGCCGTCACCTCCAGCACGCGCGTCGCCACCGCCGGGAGCGTCGGAAGCTCCTCGAGCTGCTGGAGGATGAGCTCGATGCGTTTTTCGCGAAGATCCATAGAAGGGTTCAGGGTTCAGGGTTCAGGGTTCAGGGTTCAGGGCAGAGGACCTGTCAATGAACTTTGAACGCTGCGACCCTGCTTAAACTGAGGATCCGAGGTTCGGTTGCAGGCTCCAGGCTCAGCGGCCGAGGCGGCTTTCACCTGAACCCTGAGCCCTGACACCCTGAACCCTCTTCCTTCATACCGTCAGGAGCTCGCCGATGCGCTCGATGAGCTTTTCGATGTTGAACGGCTTCTTGACGAAGTCGTCGGCGCCGGACTTGAGGAGATCGTTAATCTCTTCCTGGTTGACCACGCCGGAGACGATCACGATCTTCATGTGCTCGAAGTTGGGATTCTTGCGGATCGTCTGGCAGACGATGTTGCCGTTGATGTCCGGCAGCATGTAGTCCAGGATGATCAGGTCCGGGAGAAATTCCTGGGTAAGAATCCCGGCGTCGTAGCCCGTGGCGGCGGTTTTGACTTCGAAGCGTCCGTCGCGGTCCAGGACGTCGACGAACAACTCCACAATTTCCGGATCGTCATCCACCACAAGCACCTTCTGCTTGCCGGTGTCCAAGGCATCGGGCGGAATGTTGTTGTCGCGCATGAAAGCGATCAGCGCCTCGCGGGGAATGCGCCGAAACCGGCTGCCGGGAACGCGGAACCCTTTCAGCCGGCCGCTGTCAAAGCAGCGGATAATCGTCTGCTGCGAGACCTTGCAGATTTCTGCGGCCTCACCAGTAGTAAAAACGGTCTTCATGCGTACTCCATCCCAAAGTTTCTCCCACCGTTACAATCGGTGGATCCCGAACAGCAGGCCAGGATTCTCCTTGTCCCCCATCTTCCCTATTTAACCATCGGCCGCCGCGTTTGGCAACTTGAGGGAGATAGGAATCTTTGAGGCGGGATTATCGGACTGACGTGGGGGCGGAATGACGAATGGCGAAACCAGAAACCAGAATCAAACGTATCAAACCAGAATGACGAATGACCGAATGAAGGTCCGGCGGAAGCTCGAATGACGAAGTTCGAATCCTCGAATCAAGTTCGAAGTTTGAATGACGAATGTCGAAACGAAGAGCGGGCATCCCACTAAAGCGCCGTCCGAGCTTGGTTTCTCGTGCCGCCCCCGTTTCGACATTCGAACTTCGCCATTCGAGCTTGATTCGAGGATTCGAGCTTCGTCATTCGAGTTTTGCGTGCTGCTTATCGGTAGAACTCGATCACCAGGTTCATGTTCACTTCGAAGGGGACCTCTTCCGGCGTCGGAAGCGAATTGATCTTGGCGATGAGCTGGGCGGGGTTCCATTCCAGCCAGTTGGGGACGTTGTGGCCGGCGTTCTGCTCCATGTTATCGCGCAGGAGCTTGTGAATGCCTTCCTTGAAGGTGATCGTCTGGCCGGGTTTGACCGAATAGCTGGCGATGTCGGTCTTGCGGCCGTCCACGATCACGTGTCCATGGGCGACAAGCTGCCGGCAAGCCCAGATCGTCCGGCCGACGCCGAGGCGGCGCAGGACGTTATCGAGGCGGCGTTCCAAAAGCTGGATCATTGTGCTGGCGGTATTTCCCTTAGACTTCTTGGCGATGTCCAGGAAACGCCGGAACTGCCGTTCCATCATGCAGTAATGAAAGCGCAGCTTCTGCTTCTCGGCCAGACGCACACCGTATTCCGTGTTGCGCCGTCCGCGATAGCCGTGCATTCCCGGCAGCGTCAGGTCTTTGCCAGTATGTTTTGGGATGTCGGCAATCGGGACGCCGACACGACGGGAGAGCTTGACCTTGGGTCCAACGTAGCGGGCCATGAGCGAACACTTTCCATGCCGACGAATCGGCACTCAAAACATGCGAGGCGGCTCAGGAATGAGGCCGGCTTATACGCCTTGCAGCGACGGCATGGTTCTGAGGCATGCCGAAGCCAATCCCCGGCTGGGTCGCACTGATGCCGAGCCCTGCAGGGGAAGATAGGACAATAGCAGGAGTGGAAGTTTTCGTCAAAACCCGCCGGAAGCCCGAATGACGAAACCCGAAACCAGAATCAAGCCCGAATGACGAATGACCGAATGTCGAAACTGCGAATTGGGCGATTATTGCTGAGCCGGCAATTCGCGCGGGTGAGCCCCTCGTGCCGGTGAGCGCTGCGGCGCGGTCTTTTTTGGGCCTCTCGTTCAGTCATTCGTCATTCTGGTTTGATTCGTTTGATTCTGGTTTCGGGTTTCGTCATTCTGGTTTGCTCTCACGCCCTCGCCTTCTCTTCCGCCTGGCGAAGCAATACTTCGGCATCGGGGTAGCCGGCGGTCCGAGCGGCGCGGGCGGCAGCGATTGCATTGGGCAAATCAGGCGGGGTCGCCAGCATGTGGGCAACGGCCTTATAGTATTGCGCTTCTCCCAGTTGCGGGTTGCGCTCGACAGCCGCGTCGAACCATTGCAGCGCTTCGGTGAATCGATTCTGCGCCAGATAAACTCGCCCGAGCGTGGTCATGCATTGTTCGCTGGCGTTGAGCGCCTGGGGAAAGTCGGCGGCAGCGGAAATCGCCTGATCGTATTCCTTCAGCGAGGCGTAGAGCATCATCAGTTGGTTGAGCGTCACGGAATTCCCGGGCGAAGCGCGGAGGCTGTTGTAGAGACCTATCGCCTGCTGCGTCTGTTGCGCTTCGGAGGAGTCCAATTGCGAGCGGAGTTTCTGCGGCGTGGTCTGAAACTGCGCGCCGCAGAGGGAGCACTGGATGAATTTCTTCGCGGCCCCCATCGGGAAAATTGGAATGAAAAAGAACGTGAACCACTGTCGATACGACTTGGGAACCATGCTCGCTTCCCGCTGGCAGCGCGGGCAGCGGGCCTGGACCGCAGGGGAGGAATCATTGGAGATAATCCCCCGCGTGCCGAACAAGAAGATAAACCCGCGACGTCGTCGCCTCCACCGATTCACGGGCAATACCTTACCGCTGCCGGTACTATTTTGGAAAGATTCCCGTCACGTCCCGGTGTCGCGGGGGTGCGCCACAGTTCGTAGGGTCTGCTGAAGAGCCGCCCGGTTGGCACGGTCAGGGTAAAGATGTTGTCGGCTCTTCTGCGGACCTGTGCGTCCCGCGCGGAATGGTCCGCAGGAGGGCAGCTGCGTGGCTCAAAACTGGCAACCGACCGTCCGCCCTCCAGCGGACCCTACTGCGCGACTGCTTGGGAAGAATTTGCGCGCCACCGCGCTTGGTCATCGCTGCACAAAAGACAACCACAGAGAGGAGGGAGGCCACAGAGCCCACAGAGAAAACGCTTCAGTGTGCCCCATTTAGTTACGGTTTTTTCCTTACGGCTCTGTGGGCTCCGTGCTCTCTCCCTCCTCTCTGTGGTTGTTTTTGACCATTACTGATCAGGTTGGCGGCGGACCGGCGTGCATCATTTTTGGTTTTCGGCCGAGCGCAGCGAGGCAGCGCTGGGTCCATCCTCCCTCCCGGCGCGCCGGGAGGGCAAACGTCTTCTGTTCTTCGCGCGGGACGGACCTCAAGGACCAGTAGACGGACGCATTTCCCACGCGTCGCTTTTCGGATCATACCGCAGTATCACCGGCGCGCCGCCGGGCGCGGAGATCAGGTGTTGGTGACCCAAGCCCTCGAATGTGAGATCCAGCACCCATTGCTCGTCAAGCCGAAATTGCCAATCTGATGCGGCGTGAGGCCACGCCTGGTAGATGTCGGGAACCCACTGGATTTGCACCGGCCCGGTCACATGATGGCGCAAACAGAAATCAACCATCAATTGCTGTCGATGGCATTCGTACCGCCAGACGTCGAGGTAGAGCCAGGTGGAAGGGATGCCAATGACTGCAGCAAGTGTGATGGGAATGGCGCTCCACCGCACCGCTCGCGGCCGTGCAGCGGCTCGGCCGCGGGACAGGGCATAGCACCAAATCCAGCCGGCAATCCAGAGCATGATTGGAAGCAGCGGGTATCGCTTTCGCGAGTCCAACGAATATCCGCCGGCAGCCGCATAGATCGCTGATGCGCCGAGAAGCAACACCAGCAGATACCCGAGAAGAGACGGGGATGGCCGAGACGCACCCGCCGCGTCCCCGCCGGCGGAAGGCAACGCGGCCGGCGTGCGGACCAGTCCCACCAGCGCCCACGTTGCACCCGCGCCTGCGATTGCTGCCAATACGGTCATCCACCAATGCCACCCCCAGAATAGAAGCTCACGGGTTGTGGAACTGCGCCAAAGCCCGGCAAACCAAAGGAGCGCGTATTGCCGAAGCAATGGGGAGATGGCGCTTGCGGGATGGAAGATAACCTTTTTTATGGGGGCGGTTGCCGGCAGCAGTTTATAACAGACCAGGAATACGAGGACACCCAGCATAGGTCCGAAGCCGCAATAGCGGGAGACCACCACCTCCCGGATATTGCGCGCCAATGACCCTTTGCCTTTGCCGGAAATCCACACCATGGTGCCCAGTGCCGCGAACGCGAACAGAAGGTTCTCCTGAACAAATTGCGCGAGCAGGGTTACAAGGAATGAAGCCAGCAGACAGGGAAGCCGGTACCGCCGCTCGAACCCAAACCGGCAGAAGATGAGAAGTGCGAGCAGAAAAAGCGCCTCCATGGCGACCAGGTTCCCCGCGGCCGCCCACGAGACCGCTCCTGCTGCCATGGGAAAGGCTGCGAAGAAGACGGTAAGGATCAGCGACACCGAAAGATTTCCCAGAAGTCGGCAGCATGTAAACAGGTAGAGCACGCTGACGGTCGCGTGAGCCAGTACGGCCACCGGCCCATACAGAGCGGTGTGTCGCGCACCGGCCGACATCATCAGGAGCCCAAGGTAGCGCCAGGCTCCGTGGGCCCTGAGATTTTCCCGCGCGTACCAACCGATGCCGTGATCCAGGAGATGGCGGAGAACCATGTCGTCCACCACCGGCACATAAAGGCTGCACATTGGGGCCCAGGCGATTAGCGTAACGCTAAACACAAAGGCGGCGGCCAGCCACAACTGACGCGCTGGTATCTGCACAAGCGGGAGAGGCGTGTCCGAAGCCAATAGCTGTTCTCGCATTCAAACCTCGCGTTGTGATCGCTCACGCGCACGGCTCGCGGCGCAACAGGGCGAGAAGGCTGACCCCGTGGCGATATGTCCCGACCGTTGGATGGTCGATCGCCTTCAAAAGCGTATCGGTTTCGCCTTGGAAGACACGTTGGAGGAGACGGTTTAATACCGGCGCCGGCATCTTGAAGTCAGTTCCATCCCTGCCATAGGCGGAGCGACGAAACTTCGAGAGCAAGCGCACGGACTTGACCAGTGGGTACAGCCGCGAGTTGAAATAGCTGATCAAACGCGGCGCGACCGGCAGCCCTGCCCAGACGCGCTCGAAGGATTGGCGGTCGTAACGGCGGAAGTGGTCATTGGTGACATCGTGCTGGCTCCACAACGTCATATCTGCCGGGACGGTCAACAGCAAGTGGCTCCCGGGCCTGAGCCTTTCGGCTAATTTCGCGACAAACCCCCGGTCGTCCTCAATGTGCTCGATCACGTCCATGCAGAGCAAAACGTCGACTTTGGGAAGGAATCCGTCCAAACCGTTTGGAAATTCTCCCTGCACGTAGGTCACTCCTGGAAAGCGCGACCGGGCGAATCGAATGGCGTCCTCGGTCGTATCAATGCCGGCACAACGATAATCCGCGGCCAGCGAGGCAATGTTCGCCCCAGTGCCGCAGCCAACGTCGATGATTACACGCATCTCTCCAGGCGGTGCAATCCATTCGATAATGCTGCGGATGATCGCGCGGCGCGCGACGAACCACCAGTGCCTTTCCTCAATCTCCGCAAAAAGAGAGAACTGCTCCGGTGTCATACGGGGTCTCTCTCGGGCGGGGGATCAACAGCAGGTGCGGAAGGGTCTGTCCTCTGCCAGCGAGCAGGTGGAGGAAGTGAGGAATAGAATTTTCGTACGATGAAGACCGGCCTGCGTCGCACCTCTTCG
>Ga0302326_10012036_pt1 | contig 18524 bp, 20 predicted proteins | sample Palsa_T0_3_FD_202264 | JGI IMG/M metagenome (GOLD analysis project Ga0302326, IMG submission 202264) | Peat permafrost microbial communities from Stordalen Mire near Abisko, Sweden - Palsa_T0_3 | ecosystem: Environmental > Terrestrial > Soil > Palsa > Peat permafrost | place: Sweden: Abisko...
TGCTGCACGGATACTTTCTCGCAACGCTCCTCGACGGCGATCGCGTTACCGGCGCGCGCATCGCAACCGTCGGCGGCGAGCGCGAGTACCGCGCGACGGTCACGATCGATGCCACCGCCGACGCGTTGGTCGCCGCATCGGCGGGCGTGCCGACACAGCAGGGCGACGATCGCGGGCGCGTTCAACCGGCCACGCTGATTTTTCGCTTGAGCCACGTGGATCTCGCCGAGCTTGCCGCATACGTACGCGATCATCCCGATGAGATGCGCAGCTCGCTGCCCCCGAATCAACGCACCGCCGGCGCGCTCACCGCCGTCGCGGGACTTTATTCGATCTGGCAGCGCGCGCGCGACGAAGGCCTGGTGGACGTGCCGCGCGAGCTCGTCTCGTTTTTCATCTCGCCGTATCCCGACGAAGTCACGGTGAACATGACGCGCGTGATCGACGTCGATCCGCTCGACCCCGACGATTTGACGCGCGCGGAGGTCGAATCGCGTCTCCAGGCGATGCAGCTGTTCGAGTTTTTCCGCCGCCGCGTTCCCGGATTCGCGCGGGCACGCATCGCCGGGACCGGCGCGCAGGTCGGCATTCGCGAGTCGCGCCGCATCGCGGGCCGCTACACGCTCACCCGCGACGACGTGCTGCAAGCGCGGAAGTTCGACGATGCGGTGGCACGCAGCGCCTATCCGATCGATCTGCACAATCCCGCCGGTAGCGGAACCACGACGCATCGTTTGGCGCCCGGCGAACGTTACGAGATACCGTACCGAACGCTCGTGCCGGTCAATCGGAAGCAGTTGCTGGTTGCGGGGCGTTGCATTTCGACCACGCACGAGGCGCTGGCGTCGACGCGGTTGACGCCGACGGTGATGGCGCTCGGGCAAGCGGCCGGCACCGCAGCGGCGATGGCGTGCGCGCGGCATCGACTCGTCGGCGATATCGACACGCAGGAGCTGCGCCGCCAGCTCGTCGCCGACGGGGCGCTGCTGTGACGAACGCGCTCGTGCAGGCGCGCGCTTACGGGGTCGCGGTGCGCTTTGCGGATCTCGGCGATTGGGAGAACGACGAGCTGCGCGCGGAGTACGATCCCGCCGTCCCCGAGATTCGCCTCAATCTGCGCGTGGCCGAAGCGTTGTCGGCAGCCGAACTGGGCACGTTCGTCGCGCTCGCGGTCGGTCACGAGCTCTATCATCATCGCGAGCGAATCGGCGAGATTGCCGTCGCGGCCGATCGCCGCGCGCGCGAGCGGTCCGCCGACGCGTTTGCACGCGCGCTGCTGGAACGTGCGACGTGAGCGCGCTCGTCGCCGGAATCGACGGCGGGCAGAGCTCGACGGTTGCGGCGATCGGCGACGAAACCGGACGCGTGCTGGGGCGAGGCTCGGCCGGCCCCGCCGACGAGATCGGGCAGGGCTCCGAGTCGACGCGGCTGCGCGATGCACTGCGCGGCGCGCTCGATGCCGCGCGCCGTGCAGCAAGCCTTCCGGAGTCCGCGCGATTCGACGCGATCGTTGCGGGCATCAGCGGCTACGACGGGCGCGTCTACGGTCGCGCGCCCGAACTCCCGTCGGATCGGATCGTCCTCTTGCACGATACGTCGATCGCGCACGCGGGAGCGCTCGGCGGGCGAGCGGGCGTGATTGCGATCGCGGGAACCGGCTCGGTCGTCTACGGCCGCGACGATCGCGGAGGGTCGTGCACGCTCGGCGGCTGGGGGTATCTCTTCGGCGATGAGGGCAGTGCGTTTGGGATCGCGCGAGACTCGCTCGCGATGCTGATGCGCGCGCAAGATGAGGGTGATGCGTCGCTCGAGGAAGCGAGCCGCGCCGCCCGTGCGTACTTTGGCGCCGAATCCTTGCGGGCGCTCGTTCACGCCGTTTATAAGGGAGGGATCGCGCGCGATCGCCTCGCCTCGTTCGCGCGCGAAGCGATGAAGAGCGATGCGTTCGCCGCCGTCGTCGATCGGGGCGCGAGCCGCCTCGCGACGCTGATCGGCGCCGCCATAGCGGCCGGCGCACCGGCCCGCGTCTCACTCATCGGCGGGGTCTTTGCCGACGCGGCGTTCCGCGACCGGGTCGAGCGGGCGCTCCGCGACGCGCATCCCGGCGCCGAGATCGTCCCGACGCGATACGAACCGGAGTGCGGCGCCCTGCTGCTCGCCTATCGCGAGGCCGGTCTCGCCGTCGAGGAGCTGCGATGACGGTGCTCGACCGGCTGCGCGGCGGATTGATCGTCTCGGTGCAAGCGTGGCGCGGCTCGCCGCTCGACGACCCGCGCGTGATCGCCGCAATGGCGCGGGCCGCCGTCGGCAACGGCGCGGCCGGCCTGCGCATCGAGGGAATTGAGAATCTAAGGAACGTGCGCGCGCAGGTCGCGCGCCCGATCGTCGGGCTGATCAAGCGCGAGTACCCCGGGTTCGAGCCCTACATCACGCCGACGCTCGACGAAGTGCGCGAAATCGTGGAGAGCGGTGCCGACATCGTCGCGTTCGATGCGACCGCGCGCCCACGACCGTCCGGCGTTGGCGTCGGCGATCTCATTGCGACAATTCACGCTGCCGGATCGCTCGCACTCGCCGATTGCGCGACGGCGAGCGATGCGTCGGCGGCCGCGCGGCTCGGCGCCGACTGCGTTGCGACCACGCTCTGCGGTTACACGCCGGAGACGGCCGGTCGAGCGCTGCCCGCGCTCGATTTCGTCGCAGAAATCGCAGCGCTGCCGTGTTTTTCCGTCTGTGAGGGGGGAGTCCGTTCGCCGGCCGAGCTGCGTGCGGCGTTCGATGCGGGGGCCGACGCCGTGGTCGTCGGGAGCGCGATCACCAACGTCGACTGGCTCGTGCGCGAGTTTGCAGGGGCCGCGGACCGTATTTTTAAAGAGCAGGAACCGTGAGGAGTGAGCTTCCCTTTGGTTGAGAACAGAGCGCAGCCCGGGCTCGGCGCCGGCTTTTGGACCGTTACGGCGATCCTGACCGTACTCTCGATCGCCGCGATCATCTTCTGGGTCACGTTTCCGCTCGAAAAGTACTTGCCGGCCGCAATCGTCACGGCGCGCCAAGTCGACTTCCTCTTCCGCTTCATGGCGGCGAGCGGAAGCGCGCTCTACATTTTCGTCGGCGGATATCTCGTCTATTTCACCATCGCGTTTCGCGCAAAACCGAGCGATGGTCCCGACGCGATCGGCCTGCAGATTCACGACAACCGCAAGCTGGAGTTTTGGTGGACCGTCATTCCGTCGCTGTTCGTAATTCTGCTCTCGGTGGTGAGCGTCCGGATCTGGTACGAAATCATGCTGGAGCCCCAGAACGGATTGGTGGTCGAGGCGATCGGCCATCAGTTTTATTTCTCGTTCCGCTACCCGCAGATCAACGGCGAGGTGACCGACGAGATGCACCTCCCGCTCAACGTGCCGGTGACCCTCAACCTCACATCGGCCGACGTCATCCACGGTTTTTGGGTGCCGGCGATGCGCTTGAAGAACGATACCGTGCCCGGCCTCGTGACGACGATCAAGTTCACGCCGCGGCTCGCCGGCCGCTATCCGATCATCTGCACGCAGTTCTGCGGCGTGCTGCACAGCGAGATGGACAAGCAGTATCTCGTGATCGAGCCGAAGCCGGCGTTCGATAAGTGGTTCGCGATGTGGCAGCAGAAGAACGCGCGCGCCAGCAACGCGCTGCCGGCGGCCGGCGGCGCGGCGATCGCGCTGCAGAGCGGCAACGCGCCGGCGGGCAAGCAGCTCTTCGCGCAAAAGTGCACCGCGTGCCACAAGGTCGCGCCGTTCAATCAAGTGCTGGTCGGCCCCGGACTTCTGGGCGTGCTGCACGACTCGGCCCATCCGAACCTCGTGAACGGCCAGCCCGCGACGCCCCAGAACGTGGCCGCGATCCTGCAGAACGGCTACACCGGCAGCATGGGTGCGATGCCGAACGCGACCGCGAACGGGCTCTCCGCGACCGATATTGCGAACTTAGTGGCATACCTGGACACCCTAAAGTGAGACAATAAGAAGATGGCAGTAGCAGCTGTACACGCGGGCGGCATCGCCGACCACATTCATCCGGAGCCGCAAGGCTTCGTCCGGCGATACGTCTTCTCGCTCGACCACAAGATCATCGGGATCCAGTACATCATCACGGCGTTCGTCTTCTTCATGCTCTCCGGCTTGCTCGCCGAAGCGATTCGTACCCAGCTCCTCAACGCCAACGGCGGCTTCATCGCGCCGGATACGTATAACGAAGTCTATAGCGTGCACGGAAGCGCGATGGTCTGGCTCGTGATCATCCCGCTGCTCACCGGCGGCTTCGGCAACCTCGTCTTTCCGCTCCAGATCGGGGCGCGCGACGTGGCGTTTCCGTGGCTGAACATGCTCAGCTTCTGGATCTTCCCGGTTGCCGGATTGATGCTTTTCTCGTCGTTTCTTATGGGCGCGCCGACCGCGGGCTGGATGGAGTATCCGCCGGTCTCGCTGCAAGGTGCAGCCGGAACGTCGATGTGGGCCGCCGCGATCTTCTTAGTCGGCGTGAGCTCGACCATGACCGGCATCAACTTCGTCGTCACGATTCTGAAGATGCGCGCGCCCGGCATGACTTTCACGCGTATGCCGCTGTTCTGCTGGGGCCAGTTCGCAACCGCTCCGCTGCTGATGATCGCCACCACGGCGCTCGCGGCGGCGCTCGCGGCGCTCTTCATCGAGCGCCAGTTCGGCGTGCCGTTCTACGATCCGACCAAAGGCGGCAGTCCGGTCATGTGGCAGCACATGTTCTGGTTCTACTCGCACCCGGCCGTCTACATCATGATTTTGCCGGCCTTCGGCATCATCTCCGAAGTGCTGCCGACCTTCGCGCGCAAGCCGATCTTCGGTTATAAGCTCATCGCGTTCTCGTCGATGGCGATTGCGCTGGCCGGATTCATGGTGTGGGCGCACCATATGTTCACTTCGGGCCTGGCGCCGTTCTTGCAGCTGCCCTTCATGATCCTCACGTTCGCGATCGGCGTGCCGACCGGCATCAAGATTTTCTCGTGGACCGCGACGCTCTTCGGCGGAAAAATCCACTACACAACGGCGATGCTCTTTGCCATCGGTTTCGTCGGGCTCTTCACGCTGGGCGGCATCACCGGGATCTTCTTAGCCGCTATTCCGTTCGATCTGCACGTGCACGGCACGTACTTCGTTGTGGGCCACTTGCACTATGTGCTCGTCGGCGGCAGCATGATGGCGGTCTTTGCCGGCATGTACTACTGGTTCCCGAAGATGTCGGGCCGCCTGCTCAACGAGACGCTCGGCAAGTGGCACTTCTGGCTGTTCTTCATCGGCTTCAACGGGACGTTCATTCCGATGCATTGGCTCGGCGTGCTCGGCATGCCGCGCGAAGTCGCCACCTACGATCCGCAGTTTCAGTTCTGGAACCGGTTCGAGTCGGTCTTCTCGTATCTCATGGCCTTCGCGATCCTGATCTTCTTCGCGAACGTGCTGTGGAGCATTCGGAACGGCAAACGCTCCGGACCCAATCCTTGGGGTGCGCGGACGCTCGAATGGCAGATTCCGTCGCCGCCGCACTACTACAACTTCAAGCACATTCCGACCGTCTATGGGCTCCCGTACGATTTCTCGCAGCCGCTGCCGTATAAAGGGCTCGAAGAAGAACTCACCGATTCGCCGCCGCCGGTCGGCGTGGGAGCGCACTGATGGCGGTCGCATCGCTCGCGCACGACGCGCACGGAGACGCTGATCAGCTCTATATCGAGACTCGCGAGCTCCGGCTGCAGGGCTTTCTGCTCTTCCTCGTCAGCGACTGCGTGCTGTTCTCGTCGTTCATCTTCGCCTATCTCTACCTGCGCAATAGCGGGCAAGGATGGCCGCCGCCGGGCATTCATCGGCTCGACGTCGCCTTTGCGGCGTGGAACTCGGTCGTGCTGTTCGGCTCCGGCGCAACGATGCATTACGCGCTCGAGAACTACAAGCACGGCCACTGGATGCGGTACATGTGGTTCCTGCTGGCGACGATCGTGCTGGGTGCGGGATTTCTCGGCGGCCAGGCCTACGAATACACGCACCTGATCTACGGCGAGCACGTGACGTGGTCGGGGAGCGGGATCTTCGGCGCCTCGTTCTTCACGCTCACCGGGATGCACGGCTTGCACGTTTTCTTCGGCGTCTGCTATCTCTCGGTGCTCGTGCTGCAGTCGGCCGCCGGCGTCTACACGCGCGGCAAGTACTTCGGCATCACTGCGGGCACGCTCTACTGGCACTTCGTCGACGTCATTTGGGTCGTACTCTTCTCGATTTTCTACCTGATATGAGGAGCGACGCATGAACATCGTATTGGTCGAGCGTTTGGGCGCGATCATCGCAGGAATCGTGGTCGGCGTCGTCGCGTTCTACGCGCTCTACAAAGACTGGCAGGCGACCGGTATCGAGAACAACGTCTTCAAGCTGATGCTCTTTCTGCTCGGCATCGGCGCGATTCTCGCGCTCCTTGCTGGGCTCAACGTGATCGGCTTTGCTCCGCCGAAGGGAGCGTAGCGGCATGATCGTTCGCGACGACGAGTATCTCGACTTTAGTAAGGTCCCCGAGAGCAGCGGCATTCCGAAGTCGCTCCATCAGGTCATCATTTTCGGTTTGATCGTCATCTTTGCGATCGGCGCGTCGGTCTGTCTGATGTCCGGCTACGGCCACCACTGGCCGTCGAACACGACGCTGCGCGTCCCGCTCGAGAACTCCGAACAGCCGTAGCCCAACCCGCAGCGTACGCCTCAGCCCCTACCCACCGCGAACCGTCGAGCTTTTTCGGGCCGGCCATGGATGGCCGCTTCAAAGCTTGCTCTCCCGAAAAAGTCGCCGAGCAGGAACGCGCAGGAGCGCGCGACGGGCGTGTTCGCGGTGGGTAGGGGCTGAGGCGTACGCTGCGGTCAGAGATCGGCCCGGCGGCCGTGGCGCGTCGCGATGCCGATCGCGAGCAGCGGCAGCTCGCCCTCGGGCAGCAAGCCCGTCGACCTGCCGTCGATCTTGTGAATCCCGGCGTAGAGCGAAAACTCGACCAGCGCCGGGAGCGTGACGTTCGGCAACGGCTTACTTCCGAGCCACTCCCATTCGTGCGCGGCGGAGTGGTCGGCGAAGAGGACGGCGGCGTAGCCGCATCCGTCGGTGCGGGAGCGCTCGTCGGGCTCGCGATAGCGCACGTAGCCGTCCACGATATAGATCGGGCGAAACGTTTGCAGATAGGCCGCTACCGGCGCGACGAGCACGGCGACGAAGTAGCCGGCGAACGCAATCGCGCCGAGTGCGAAGATCCATGCGATCTTGATCAGCGTCGCATCGGACGGCACGTGCTGCGCGCGATAGACGATGCCCCACGTGAGCGCGGCCATGAAGACCATCCCCACGAGCGGCTCGATCGCCAGCGCAAAACGTCCGGTGAGGCCGCGCCACACGATCGCACGCTCGGCGGGCGTCCAGTTCCGGCGCGCGAGCGCCTTCATGCGATGATCGCTCCGAAGTCGGTGCCGCGCGGCAGCGTGCCGAGTGCGTGTCCCCAGGCGCCGTCGAGACGACTGGCGATGAAGGCATCGGCGACGGCCGCCGGCGCGTCCTGCAACAGCAGCGCGGCTTGCCAAAGGAGCGCCATGCGTTCGCTGACGTCACGCGCCTGCGCCTGCGTGAGCAGCGGATCGCCGAGCAGGGCTTCGAGTCGCTGCGCCGCGCGCACGATGCGCGGCTCACCGTGCGCCGCGGCAATCTCGCCGCGCCACGCGTCGAGCGCTTGGGGTTGCTTGCGGAGAATGCGAAGAACGTCCAACGCGTTGATGTTACCCGACCCTTCCCAGATCGAGTTGAGCGGCGCCTCGCGATAGAGGCGCGGCAGGATCGACTCCTCCACGTAGCCGTTGCCGCCGAGCGATTCGAGCGCCTCGACGACGGCGACGGGCGCGCGCTTGCAAACGGAAAACTTCGCAAGCGCCGTGCCGATGCGCTTGAGCGCGGCCGCGCTCGCGTCGCGCGGCGCATCGTCGATCGCGCGGGCGACGCGCATGCAGAGCGCGATCGCCGCTTCGCTCTCGAGCGCGAGATCGGCGAGGACGTTGCGCATCAGGTCGTGCTCGACCAGGCGCTTGCCGAAGGTGCGGCGGTAGGTGGCGTGGTGGAGCGCCTGCGCGAAGGCCGCGCGCATCAGCGCCGCCGAGCCGAGCGCGCAATCCATTCGCGTGTGGTTCACCATCTCGACGATGCGCGCGATCCCGTCGCCCTCGTCGCCGATTAGGTAGGCGTGCGTCCGATCGAACTCGACCTCGGCCGAGGCGTTGCTCCGATTTCCGAGCTTGTCTTTCAGGCGCAGGATCGCGAACGCGTTGCGCGTTCCGTCGGGGAGAACGCGCGGCACGAGAAAGCACGAGAGGCCGCCGGGCGCTTGCGCGAGCACGAGAAACGCGTCGCACATCGGCGCGCTGCAGAACCATTTGTGTCCGGTGAGCAGATACTCGGCGCCGGGTCCGCCGCGCGCGGTCGCAACCGCGCTCGTTTGATTGGCGCGCACGTCGGAGCCGCCTTGCTTTTCGGTCATCCCCATGCCGCAGAGTGCCGACGCTTTTCGAGCGATCGGCGCGAGCTGCGGATCGTAGGCTCGCGCGGTCAGCGGCCCGAGCCACGACGATGCAAGATCGGGCTGCGAACGCACCACGGGGACGGCGGCGTACGTCATCGAGATCGGACAGCCGTGTCCCGACTCGATTTGACTCCAAAGATAGAACTTCGCGGCGCGGCGCACGTGCGGATACGGCGCGCGATCCTCCCACGGGGCCCCGGCGAGTCCGGCATCCGCCGCGTACGTCATGAGACGATGCCACGCAGGCTGGAAGCGCACCTCATCGATGCGGTGGCCGAAGCGGTCGTGGGTGTGCAGCTCGGGCGGATGCTCGTTCGCATCGAACCCGAGCGCGATGGTCTCGGAGCGGCCCGCAAGCTCGCCGAGCGAGACGAGCTCTGCGACGGCCGCATCGCCGGCGTACGTACGCGCCGCGTCGAGCAGCGCGCGGTCGCCGGAGGCGACGTTATAGTTCTCGAGCGGCGGCGGCTGATTCTCCACCGCGTGAGTCGGCATGCCGAAGCGTTCGCCCTAGAGCGCGGGCACCGCTGCCTCCTCGAGGGGACGGAGGCGCTCGTCGCGCTGCGGCTTCAGCGATGCGGCGAGCGCGAGCGCGACGAACGCCACGCCGCAGAACGCGAGATAGGCGTGGCGATAGCCCGCGAGCTCGCTCGTTGCCACGCCGAAAAATCCGCCCGCGATCGAACTGCCGAGGATCTGTCCCACGATCAGCGCTTGACTCAGCAAGCCGACCGCGGTGGCACGCGCGGCCGCCGGCGTTTCGTTGGTCACGATGTAGCGCGTCGGCGCGCCGAGGAGCGCGCCAAATCCAGCGCCCGCCACGATCATCGCGAGCAGCACGAGCGGCAGCGATGCAAACGCCAGCGCGAAGATCGCGAGGCCGAGTTCGGTGAGAATGGCGCCGGCGAGCAGCACGTCGCGGCTGCCGATGCGATCGAGCGCGCGTCCCGAGAACGGAATCACGACGACGAACGTCAACGCGCCGAGCGCGGCAATGAAGCCCGCCGCGGCATACGAGAGGCCTTGCGCGCCCACGAGCACCGTTGGAATGAAGAAGAGCGAGCCCTCGAGCACGCCGATCACGATCTCCAGCGAATAGGTCTTCACGAGCTGCGGCGAGCGCAGCAGCTCGAGCGGAACGATCGGCGCGCTCACCATGCTCTCCCACACGGCGAATGCGACGAGCACGCCCGCGCCGAGCACGGCGACGAGCGGCCGGTTCGCAATCAAGCCGTCCATGAGGCCGAGCAGTCCGGTGCAGAGCAATGCGAGGCCGAGCACATCGAGCCGTCGGCGCGTGCGCGGTGCGTGCGTGGGCACGTCGGAGAGCGCGAAAGCAAAGACGATCGCCGCGAGCGGGATGTTCGGCGCGAAGATCCAGCGCCACGAAACGAAGTGCGCGATTACGCCGCCAATGCTCGGACCGACGACCGCGGCGAGCCCCCAGGTTGCCGCGACGATGCCGAGCGCCGCGCCGCGGCGGTTGGCCGGCACGACGTCGCCGATCGTTGCCGTCGCTACCGGAAAGATGCCGCCGGCGCCGAGCGCCTGAATCGCGCGCGCCGCGAGAAAGATGGCGTAGTTCGGCGCCGCGATCGCCATGACGCTGCCCGCCGCGAAGAGCCCGAGACACGCAAGATAGATCGGTCGCCGGCCGTACCGGTCGGCGAGCGCGCTCGCGATCGCGATCGAGACGACCGTCACGAGCAGATAGAGCGTAAAGACCCACGCTAAATCGCCGGTCTGCACGCCGAACTGCCGCCCGATCGCGGGGAGCGCCGGCGAGAGCACGCTCAAGTCGAGCGCGCCGGCGAAGACGCCGAGCGAGAGCGTCCAGAGCAGACGGGTCAAGAGACGATCCGGTCGATCACCATCACCGCGCACATCAGCGCGAGGTAGAGCAGCGAGTAACGGAAGAGGCGGCGCGCCTGCTGCGTACCCGATTGCTCGCGCCACGTTTTCACCGCGTCGAGCACGAACACGCCGCCGAGCACCGCCGCGGCGGCGAAATAGAACGCGCCCATCACGTGGAGCGGATAGAGCGCCAGCGACGCCGCGACCAGGAGCAGGCTATAGTAGACGATCTCGCGCTTCGTCCGTTCGCGGCCGCAGACGTTGGGCAGCATCGGAATGTTCGCCTTGCCGTAGTCGGTGTCGGTCATCAGCGCGAGCGACCAAAAGTGCGGCGGCGTCCAAAGAAAGATTAGCGCGAAGAGCCCCAGCGCCGGCGCGCCGAGCGAATGGGTGACGGCGGCCCATCCGACGAGCGGGGGCACCGAACCCGCGGCACCGCCGACGACGATGTTGAGCGGCGTGATCCGCTTGAGCCACATCGTGTAGACGACGACGTAGTAGAGATTGCCGGCAAGCGAAAGCCAAGCGGCGAGCGGATTCACCAGCGTATAAAAAAGCGCGAACGACATCGCGCCGGCAATCAAACCGAAGACCGCGGCGCTCGTCTCCGAGATACGCCCTTGCGGGATCGGCCGCGCTTGCGTGCGCTTCATGATCCGGTCGATGTCGGAATCCCAAGCGCAGTTGAACGCGCCGGCCGAAGCGGCCGCCAGCGCGCCCGCGAGCAGCGTCCAAAAGAGCAGCGGCAGCGACGGTATGCCGCGCGCGGCCATCACCATGGATGCGGCGGTCGTGATCAGCAGCAGCACGATGATGCGCGGCTTCGAGAGCTCGTAGTAGTCGCGGACTCGCGCGAGCGCGGTCATCGCGCGGCGCTCTCCTTGCCCGCGAGCGCCGGACCGCGCGCCGGCCCGGAATCGAGCACCGCGAAGATCGTCGCGACGAAGAATGAAAGAAAGACGAGCGCCGCGTTGACCGCGTGCGCTTCGCGCAGATCGGTCGGCAGGCGAAGCGCGACGTTGAGCAGGCCCAACAAGACTTGCACCGCGACGAGCGCGACGCCGGTTGCGAGCGCGGCGCGAATGCGCGCCGGCGTGGCGTTCGCCCACGCCAGTGCGAGCGCCGCCGCCGCGCAGAGGAGCGTCGCACCCGCGGCAAAACGGTGCAGCATCTGCACGAACTGCCCCGGCGTATAGACGACCACGTGCCCCGCACAGCCGGGAATCGAAAGACACGCTAATCCGGCGCCGCTCGAGCTGACGTACGCGCCGATGCACATCGTCACGAACGCCGCGGCCGCGGTCGCGCCGAGCACGAGCGCTAGCGACGACGACGCGCGCGCGCTGGGCCGGGGCGCGACGGTCCGCTTGGCGGCGGCAAAGACGGCCATCGCCGAGAGCGCGGCGATGAGCGCCATTGCGGTGGCCCAATGAAGCACGACCGAGAGCGGCGAGTTCGCGAGGCGGACGGTCTCCGCGCCGAGTGCGACCTGCACCAGAAAGAGCACTGCGATGATTCCGACGGTCGGCGCAACGAAGGGCGAGCGCCCGCGCTGCCGCCATCCGGCGACGATCAGCGCCAGAACGAGCGGCGCGACGCTGAACGCGAGGAGACGGTGCGACCACTCCCACAGCGTTCCGTCGCCGAGCGGGGGAAGCAGGTGCCCGCGGCAGAGCGGCCAGTCGGGACAGGTTAGGCCCGCGCCGTTGATGCGCGTCCAACTGCCGAGCGTCAGCGTCATCAGGGCGACCGCGTCCGCGGCAAGCGCCAGGCGCAGGAGCTGCTTCATGTCGTTCCAGGGTAACTTCGCCAAGGCGCGGCGGCAACTACATTAGGGAGGTAAAATTTTGGCGGTACGGGGAGGCGGCAGGTGGGTGCGGGCGAAGCGGACGGCCGTGAAGCGCTGGTCGGCCCGGGCAGGTCTAGCCCTGGGGCTCGTCTTGCTGGTCGGATGCCGCGAAATCCGGGTGAATACGCTCGCAGTTGGAACGACGACCGTACCGGGAGGGAATCAAATCGTCATCGTGCGCGATGCCCCATCGCTCGGCAAGCTCGCAATCCACGCGCCCGTGCATTACAAGAGCGAGTTCGGCGTCGTCTTGCTGATGGGTCCGCACGACCGCTCGGGGTACAAGCAGATCGTCGAATCGATCCGCGCGGGCCAAGACCGCGTGCGCGTCGTGGCCTTCGAGCAGGGGCCCGCCAACGGCGGCGAGCCGGCACCGGAGTATCGCACGTACACGCTCTGGATCGTTCCCAATAACGTGTACCGGCGCGGCGTTCGCGTCGAGGTCGTGACGCCGAGCGACGAGCCGATCGCCTCGACGTACCTGCCGTAACTCGTGATCTCACCCCGCGATCCGTCAAACGCGCTCGTACGATTCGACGATCTCGACGTCGGGGTCGAGCGTTTGAAGCTGCTGATCGCGCCCGACGGGGATCCCGACGAAGCCGGCGGCATTCTCAACCCGGCCGCGACGCGGGCGCCGGGCGGCGAGTTGTTGCTCTATCCGCGCTGCGTCGCCGACGGAAACATCTCGCGCATCGGCAGGATTCGGATCGCCGAATCCGGCGATCGCTTCGACGTCGAACGCGTCGGCTGCGCGCTCAAACCGGAGGCGCCGTACGAGCTGCGTCCGCATCCCGGCTACGGCTGCGAGGATCCGCGCGTGACGTACGTTCCGGTGATCGAGTCGTACGTGATGACGTACACCGCGTTCGGCCCCGACGGCCCGCGCATCGCGATCGCGACGTCGAAGGATGCGTATAGCTGGGAACGGCTCGGGCCGGTGCGCTTTGCCGGCAGCGCCAACGTCGTCGGCGACGACAAAGACGCGGCGTTCTTTCCCGAGCCGGTGCTCTCGCCGAGCGGCCGGCGGTCGCTCGCGTTCTATCATCGTCCGATGCTCCATCTCTCGAGCGTCGACGGACGTGCCGCGATTCCGATGATCGAGCGCATGCCGTTCGACGATCGCGAATCGATCCGCATCGCGTACGTGCCGCTCGAGCCGGCGCTGGCCGATCGTGCCGAGCTCACCCACGTCGCGGAGAGCGCGCAAGTGCTTTCGCCCGACGCGCATTGGGGATCGCTCAAGATCGGCGCCGGCACGCCGCCGGTACGCGTCGAGTTGCGCGGCACGGCGGTGTGGCTCGCGGTCTTTCACGGCGTCGATGTGATCTCGACTCGCGGCCGGCGTCCGTCGCTGCGCTACAGCGCCGGGATCGTGCTCCACGATCTCGAGCGCCCCGATCGCGTGCTCTATCGCTCACCGGAACCGGTGATGACGCCGGAGTCGCGTCACGAACGGCGCGGCGTCGTCGCCAACGTCGTCTTCCCGACCGGCATCGATCCGCGTCCCGATCTCGGCGAGCACGTCTACGACGTGTTCTACGGCATGGGCGACGCCGCGATCGGGGCAGCTCGGTTAACGGTCGGCTCGTGAATGCTGCGGTATCTGGCCGTGTCGGCGGTGATCGTGCTCGGCGTTGCCGTGATCGTCGCGGGATGGGTGAATCGCGACCTCATCCGCATCAAGATCGCCTCGGTCTATGCCCGCGTGCCGCCGAAGCCCGGGGCGGCAACGGATCGCGGCCGCGCAACGGCCGCACCGCTCAGCGGCGACGCCCCGTGGGCGCTCTCCGCGCTGCCCGGCTGCCTCACGCAGACGTCGGAATCGACCGGATCGCAAGCATACGTTCGCTCGCATCTGCCGGCCGGCGCGGTGCGCGTCGCGCCGCCGGCGAATCTCACCTATGGTGACTGCCGCATCCAGATCGTCGGCGACGAAGCGTTCGTTCGCCGTGGAAACGACGTGCTCCACATTCCGCCTCCGGCGCGCTTCTATCGCGCGGGTGCGCGCCTTGCGCTCGTGCGCGGCGACGGCGGCAGCGTCGAGCTGCGCGTCTACGAGCCCTCGCACGATTGACGGAACGGTGCTCGCATGAGCATCGCGGGCGAAGTCGCCAAACGGCGGACGTTCGCGATCATCTCGCACCCCGACGCGGGGAAGACGACGCTTACCGAAAAGCTGCTGCTCTACGGCGGCGCGATTCACGTAGCGGGGCAGGTCTCGGCGCGCAAACGGCAGCGCCAGGCGACGAGCGACTGGATGGCGCTCGAACGCGAGCGCGGCATCTCGATCACCTCGACGGTGCTGCAGTTTCCGTATCGCGACCACACGATCAACCTGCTCGATACGCCGGGCCACCAGGATTTCGGCGAGGATACCTATCGTACGCTGCTCGCCGCCGATAGCGCCGTGATGCTCATCGACGCCGCCAAAGGCGTCGAGCCGCAAACCAAAAAACTCTTCGCGATCTGTCGCGAGCGCGGCATCCCGCTCTTTACGTTCATGAACAAGCTCGACCGGCCGAGCCGCGATCCGCTCGAGTTGCTCGACGAGCTGGAAAGCGTGCTCGGCATCGGTGCGTTTCCGATGAACTGGCCGCTGGGGAGCGGCGACGATTTCAGAGGCGTCTACGATCGTCAAACGCGCACGGTGCATTGCTTCGAACGCGCGGCGCACGGCGCGACGCGCGCTCCGGTCTCGGTCACCGATGTGTCGGATCCGCAGCTCGCCGCGCTCTCAAGCGAACCGGTCTACGAGCAGTTCCGCGAAGGCATCGAGCTGCTCGACGGCGCCGGCGAGCGTTTCGACCGCGCGGCGATGCTCGCCGGCAAAGCGACGCCCGTATTCTTCGGGAGCGCGGTGACGAACTTCGGCGTACAGCTCTTCTTAGATGCGTTCGTCGAGATGGCGCCGCCGCCGGTCTCGCGCGGCGGCATCGATCCGAACGACACGTCGTTCACCGGCTTCGTATTCAAAATTCAAGCCAACATGGATCCGCGCCACCGCGACCGCGTGGCGTTCGTGCGCGTCTGCTCGGGCGAGTTCTCGCGCGACATGACGGTGCGCAACGCGCGAACCGGCGCGCACATCAGGCTCTCGCGCGCGATGCGGCTCTTCGCCGACGATCGCGAATCGCTCGAAACGGCGTATGCCGGCGACGTTGTGGGATTGGCGAATCCCGGTGCCTTCGCGATCGGCGATACGCTTTACGAAGGGAGTGCGGTCGAGTTTCCGCCGATCCCCGCTTTCGCTCCGGAGCATTTCGCGTCGGTTCGGAGTATCGACGTTTCGGGTTATAAGTCGTTCGGCAAAGGGGTCGCGCAACTGCGCGAGGAGGGTGCCGTGCAAGTTTTCTATCCGTGGGGCACACCGCGCACCGAGCCGATTCTCGGTGCGGTCGGCGAACTGCAATTCGAGGTGGCGCGGTATCGCCTCGAATCGGAGTACAACGTCGAGACGCGGCTCGACGTGCTTTCGTATTCGCTGGCGCTACGCGTCGACGGCGATACCGGCGATCTAGGTCACGCGCACCTGCCGTCGAACGCTAAACTCGTCGAGGATTGGAACGGGCGCCCGGTGGTCCTCTTCGAGAGCGAGTGGAGCGTGCGCCTCGCCCGGGAGTGGAATCCGCAGCTGACGTTCCGGCCCTTCTCGGCCGACTTTGGAGAGGAGGCGGTAGCCTAATGCTCGCGCGACGATGGGCCCTCGTAGCCGCTGCGCTGGTGTTGGCCGGCTGCTCGTTCGAGAATCGCAACGAACGCGAGGCGGACCGGATGACGCGCGCGGTCATCGCCAACGACGTTAAGCCGGTCGAGAACGACATCGCGAAAGGCATCGCGATCACGCGGGTGCAGATCGCGCAGTGGTCCGACGAGCTCAACGCGCAGGGCAAGCTCGTCTCCGTGAAAGAGACGACCGAAGGCTGCGATCCGGGCTGGCACTGCTTCACCGTGAAGTTCCAGAAGCACGCGTATACCGAGAAGATGCGCTTCGACGAAAACGGTAAGGTAGTGAACTGGAACTTCCACATGGTGTCGCAATAGTCACGATCGCCGACGTCCGCGACGCCGCCGAGCGGCTCGCGGGGGTCGCGCACCGGACGCCGGTGGTTACGTCGCGTACGCTGGACGCGCGGGCCGGCGCAAAGATATTCCTCAAGTGTGAAAATCTTCAGCGGATGGGCACGTTTAAGTTCCGCGGCGCGTACAATTTTATCGCCTCGCTCTCACCGGAAGAACGCGCGCGCGGCGTCGTCGCATTTTCGAGCGGCAATCACGCGCAGGGCGTCGCGCTGGCAGCGCAACTCTTCGGCGTCGTCGCGACGATCGTGATGCCGACCGGCGCGCCCGACGTGAAGGTGGCCGCGACGCGTCAGTCCGGCGCCGAGATCGTTTTCTACGAGCGCGAGCGCGCGAATCGTGAAGAGGTCGCAAGCGAGCTCGCCGCCGAGAGCGGTGCGACGCTCGTGCCGCCCTTCGACGACGCGCGGATCGTCGCCGGTGCGGGAACCGCCGCGCTCGAGCTCCTCGAAGATGCCGGCACGCTCGATGCGATCGTCGCTCCGGTCGGCGGCGGAGGGCTTATCAGCGGCACGTCCATCGCCGCGCACGCACTCGACGCGTCAACGGCAATCTACGGCGTCGAGCCCGAGCGCGGCGACGATTTCGCCCGTTCGCTTCAGAGCGGACGGCGCGTGACCATCGGCGTGCCGGAGACCATTGCCGACGGCCTGCAGACGGTTTCGCCGGGCGAGCTGACATTCGCGATCGCGCGCCGCCACGTGCGCGAGATCGTCACGGTGAGCGACGACGAGCTCTGCGAGGCGATGCGTTTTGCGTTCGAGCGGATGAAGCTGGTGGTCGAGCCCAGCGGCGCCGCCGCACTTGCCGCGGTGCTCGCCGGAAAACTTCCGGAGCTTGCGGGCAAGCGCATCGGCGCCGTGATTAGCGGGGGAAACGTCGACGCCGCGCGCTACGCCGCGCTCATATCAGCCCGGCTTTAGGTTTTCGCGACGACGTTCCCGCAGGCGACGTACTTGCCTAAGTCCGCGGCGCTTGCATGGACGTTGATGGCGAAGGTCCCGCCGGTGAGCTTATCGATCGTCACGCCCTTGACCGTGGTCTGTGAGCTGCCGTCTACGACGTTGCTGAGCGGGTAGGCGACGCCTTTGAGATCGGCGCAGGTTCCGTCGTGAATGTGCGCCGGCTGCGGCGTGCCCGCGGGCGCGCCTTTAATCGCGATGACGACTTTCACGTCGCTGCCGTTCTGGGTGAGCGTTGCGGTGCCGGTTTCGCCGGAGCCGTTTTGGGCGCCGATCGCAACGGTGAGCGTCGTCGTCGTCGCCGCCGACGCGGCGCCGAACGGCACGATTGCGGCGAGCGCAACGGCCGCGGGTATCAAGCGATAGTTCATGAACATCCTCCTGAATGTAAAAACGAGTGCGGACGCTACTCTTTCGTGGCCTCCAGCATTTGGACCGCTTCGGCGGCTTGCTGGGTTGGGGGCGCGTCGGCGCCGTCGACCGTATCGAGCAACAAGGCGGCCGTACCGTTGATCTCCTCGAACGCCTCGGCCGCTTTTTCGTTGCCCGAAGCCTTCGCCGCGGTTGCTTGCGAATAGCTGCGATCCATGAGCGCGGCGAGACGCTTTGCAAGCGCGTACTGCGCTTCGATATCGCGCGCGGAAGCGCGCACGCGCGGATCCATCACGACGGTGAGCGGTCGTTGGTAGCGTTGCCCGTCGACCTCGAGCCGCACGGTGTAGCGTTCGGGCAGCACGAGCACGCCCTCCGGCGCGCGCGGCGTATCGTGGGGGACGGCCGAAATCGGCAGATCCTGCTCGAACGACGGCGGCGCCGCCTCGTGGAGATCCCATAGGAAGCGATGCATTCCCGCACTCGTCCCCGGCGCAACGAAGGCGCGCTCCCAATACGCCGGCTTGTCGAGATTCGGAATCGGCGCGGGCTTCGCATCGTCACTCGAGTAGCGGCGTTCGAGGCGCCCGGCTTCGTCGTAGATCGCGATGGTGACGTGCTGTGCCGGTGCGGCCAGCGCGTAATCGATGATCGCGCCATCGGGCGGGTTCTCGCCCGTCGGCTCCTCGGGCGGGAGCGGCGTGTCGCTGTTCGTGCTGCGGCGCACGCGGTAGGCGCGCTCCGGCGCGAAGAGATGCGTTCCGCTCAAGCCGCCGCGCGCGAGCTCGCGTAGCGGCTCGACGTCGTC